>Ga0209381_1000075_pt1 | contig 300020 bp, 248 predicted proteins | sample DewCreD2012metaG_FD_184111 | JGI IMG/M metagenome (GOLD analysis project Ga0209381, IMG submission 184111) | Hot spring sediment bacterial and archeal communities from British Columbia, Canada, to study Microbial Dark Matter (Phase II) - Dewar... ...
GGGTGTAGTCACAGCCGGTGTCAATGTGGCCGCAGACCACACCCTGGCCGGTGTAGCCCTGCGCCCAGACCTCAGGCGCCCTTATCTTGCGCACACCCCAGGTCGCATCATACTGCGGCTCGGCAGGTGCGCCCGGCTTCTCCAGCAGGTCCGGACACCAGGCAAGATCATAGTTGACATAGTGGACATCTGCCCGCTGCGCCAGCTCCCGGATCACCGCCGGCGTCGCCTCACAGGCAACCGCATTGACAATCCAGATCGGGCGGATGTCTTTGACCTCGCCCTGCTTTTCCCGCTCTGCCAGATAGCGCAGGATGGACTCCTGCTCTCTCCGGGCAAAGTCGCCGAGAATCTGTGCCACCCGCACCCGGCGCTCCTGCCGGCTCAGACCGTCAACCTGCGAGAAAAGGAGCCGGGTGTCATACTGGTTTTTCAGGACGATGTGGACCGGCAGCTTCTGGTCAGCTGCCGCCGTACTCAGATGCCGTTCCAGCTCCGGGCTGATCATCCCGAAGCCGAAGGCAAAAAGCACGAGCAGACCGCTCAGAACAAATCTCCTCATTAATACACCTCCGGTTTTGACTGCTTAGACAATTTTAATTTTACCGTCCTCGTTGTCAAATTTTAATTGCATTTCACCCTGCCGGCCGGAGCAAAAAAAGCATCCTGCTCCGGAATCACAAACGGTGCGCTATTCAGCCCGGCACAGACCCCGTATCACCCCGGCAAACCTGACCGATATTCCGGCATCAATTCTGAAGGGTCTGTCCCACCCTCCGCTCCGGCTGGGACCAACACCCGCACCGGAATCTGAACCCGGGATAAACCCGTTCCCGGCTCCCGGGTCCAGCCATAAATCACCGCATCACCAGCAACCTTCCCCCCAACCGCATCCAGGCCTGCCCCGGGCTAGCCCCCCCAAATTGCTTCTGTAATGCTAAATATATATCTATCAATAAGATAACTTAAACTGGATCTGTGCATGATTGAGCACATATTTCTGCACCGGGCAGGTGGAGATGAACACAGAACCTCTTGATTTTACTGATAACTGTATTAGTCTATTCTGTTATGAAATGGCTGTTCGGCCGTCGGGACCCGAAGTCTAAGGTCTCAAGTCTCCTTTCCATCTGGCATCTTCTGGAGACTGTTGACCTTAACCGGCCGGAACTGGCAGATAAACTGCGCGACTTTTCTGCCCGGCTTGAACAGGAGCTGGAATCGGCAAAGAATGTGGTGACCATCAGGGCGCAGTCCGGCCGGGTTGAGGATGTTGACTTCATCTTTGATATTCTCAACCGTCTCCCCCCACCACCGGAAAGGCTGGCGCCCCTGCCGGAAGATGATGATTTCACCTGGGAAAAGGCAGAAACCGGGCTGGGACCGGTTGCCCGGGTGGTCAACCGGATCCGGATCACATTTCAATCCGGGATCGTCAGCGAATATGAAAAGCTGCTGGCTGAAGCCCGGCGCCGGAACGCCCCGCAGTCTGAACTCGAAGGTCTGAAATCGGAGCTGGAAACTGAAATCCGCCAGGTTGACCTTGAATTCCGGCGCCACCTGAAAAATCTGATGCTGCTCTATCAGCTTTATGAGCACTGTCTGGACGCGCTTGCCCGTGCCGGTTCGCCCGAAGTTGAGCAGGAGCTGATCAAACGGCTGCGGGCAGCCCAGCCGCAGGAACGGATTTTTGCCCTGAATGCGCTCCGGCGCCGACAGTTTCAACCGCGCACGCCGGAACAGACCCTGGATTACTGGCTGGCTCAGGCAAAACTGCTGGACCGGGAGGTGGAGCGCAAACAGGCAGAGCGGGAGCTGGAGCGCCTGATCGCCCAGACCGACAGCTTTGATTCGCTTGCCAGCCTGCTTGAACCCCGCCTGGCAGAGGAGGGAATGGTTCATCTTCAGGCACAGGTGCTGGAGCGGATGGCAGAGGTCGCTCCGGAAAAAGCCCTGCACCGGTTCGAACAGCTCATCACCAGCACCGAAGAACCGCCGGAACTGAAAATCGTTGCGGTTCAGACTACCGCCCGGCTCCTGCTGCCGGCTCATCTGGAGCCTGCGGTCAAACTGCTGGTGACCGCACTTGATGACCTCGAAACTGAGGTCCGGGTGAATGCGGCGGTGGCACTGGGCTCGCTCCCGGCGGACACCCCGGCTCAGATCCGCACCGCCGCGCTTGACCGGCTGCTTTTTGCCTTGAGGGATGGCGACCTTGAGGTCCGGCAGGCGGCAGCACGGTCAATCACACCCCGGACTTACCCGGACGCCGGCAGCAGACTTGCGGAACTGCTGACCGGTGATACCAACCCGAACGCCCGCGAGTATGCCGCACACACCCTCGGCATGAACTTTCCCCCTGCACCGGAAACAACCCCCGCACTGATTCAGGCGCTCAGTGACCCCGATGCTGCCGTGCGCAAGGCGGCTGCCGAGGCGCTTGTCGCCCAGCGCAATATCCCGACCGACCCCCGAACCCGGCTCCAGTTTTTCTGCGCCCGGCAGGACTGGGGCGCGCTCAGCGGTGCGGGAAAGGCGGCGCTGGAATGCCTCCTGCCCCGGCTGCGCGACCTCCGCCCGGAAATCCGGCTGGAAGTTGCCCGGCTGCTGGGCAGGATCAGAGCATCGGAGGCGGTTCACGACCTGTGTGTTGCCCTTTCCGACTCCAGTCAGGAGGTGCGCAAAGCCGCAGCCCGGGCGCTGGCGGAGATCGGTGACCCGGGTGCCATTCCCGCCCTCAGGAGCGCAATCGGTCGTGAGGGGTTCCGCGAGGTGCGCGAGGAAATGGAACGGGCGGTGAAGAAACTGAGCTGATGTCAAATCTGGACAAGTGATACCCAAATTATTAAAATAATTCCATTAAGATGCTGGGTTTGTTGAAACGGCTCGTTCCGAGCAAGAGCGAACGGGAGGTAAGAAGGCTGAGGGAGAAGGTGGCAGAGATCAACTCCATCTATGAAACCTATAAAACCCTTGCCGACTCCGACCTGCCCAAAAAGACCGAGGAGTTCATCGCCCGGGTCCGGGACGGTGAATCACTGGACTCAATCCTGCCCGAAGCCTTTGCCCTGGTCAAGGAGGCCTGCCGCCGGCTGGTCGGCAAGCGCTGGACTGTGACCAATCAGGAGATCACCTGGGACATGGTGCCGTTTGATGTCCAGCTGATCGGTGCAATTGTTCTCCACGAAGGCAAGGTGGCAGAGATGAAGACCGGCGAGGGCAAGACGCTCGTGGCAACGATGCCGCTCTATCTCAATGCGCTGGAGAAAAAGGGATGCCATCTGGTCACGGTTAATGACTATCTGGCACGGCGCGACCGGGAGTGGATGGGACCGATTTATGAATCACTGGGCCTGACCGTCGGCTATATCCAGGCGGGGATGAGCCCGGAGGAACGCCGGCCCCAGTATGCCTGCGACATCACCTATGGCACCAATAACGAGTTCGGATTTGACTATCTGCGTGATAACATGGTACTCGCCTGGGAGGACAAGGTCCAGCGGGGCCACCATTATGCGATCATTGACGAGGTGGACATCATCCTCGTTGATGAAGCCCGCACCCCGCTTATCATCTCCGGACCGGTCGGCTTTTCCAAACAGAAACAGCTGCAGGAACTGGTGCCCCTGATCAGCCGGCTCTTCCGGGAACAGGACCGGCTCGTGGACCGGCTGGTCGAGGAGGGAGAACGGCTCTGGCGCCAGGGAAAGACCAGTGAGGCAGGAATAAAGTTCCTGCAGGCGCTCCGCGGATCACCGAAGAACAAACGGCTGATGCGGGTCCAGCAGGAGGAGGGGGTAAAAAGGACAATTGAGCAGGTGGATGGCATCCTGCGCCGGGACAAACGGCTGCCCGAAATTGATGCTGAGCTGTTTTTCGTCATTGACGAACGGGATCATTCAGTTGAGCTGACCGACAAGGGTCGTGCCGCCCTGTCCCCCCATGATCCGAACTTCTTCGTGCTTCCGGACCTGAGCACCGAACTTGCCCGCTGGGATGTTGAACCCGGACTCACCCCGGAGGAACGGGCACAGCGCAAGGAGGAGACCTACCGCCAGTTTGCGGAAAAGAGTGACCGGCTGGCAAACATCCATGCCCTGCTCAAGGCCTATGCCCTGTTTGAGAAGGATGTGGACTATGTGGTGACCCCGGACGGTCAGGTGGTAATTGTTGATGAGTTCACCGGCCGGCTGATGCCGGGCCGGCGCTTCTCCGACGGCCTGCATGAGGCGCTCGAAGCCAAGGAGCAGGTTCAGGTCCGGGAGGAAACCCAGACCTTCGGCACCATTACCCTGCAGAACTACTTCCGGATGTATAAGAAGATCGCCGGCATGTCCGGCACCGCCTTAAGCATCGCCAGCGAGCTCTATCAGGTATATAAACTGGAGGTGATTGAAATTCCGACCAACGCACCGGTGCGCCGGATTGACTATCCGGATGTGGTCTTCCGCACCAAGAAGGCAAAGTATCAGGCGGTGGTCAGGGAGATCGTCAAATGGCACAAGCTCGGCCGGCCGATCCTGGTCGGCACCACCTCGGTCCAGGCATCTGAGGAGCTGGACCGGATGCTCCGTCCGACCGGCATCCGCTATTCAATTCTCAACGCCAAGAATCACGAAGCCGAAAGCCAGATCATCGCCTATGCCGGCCAGCCCGGTGCGGTCACCATTGCCACCAACATGGCGGGCCGGGGCACCGACATCAAACTCGGTCCCGGAGTAGTCAAGGGTGAGCGGTGCTATCTCGTTTCCGGGGACGGCAAATGTGCCTACTGGGAGGAAAAACCCGGCCGCTGCTATGAGGAGGTCCCCTGCGGACTGTATGTTATCGGCACCGAACGGCACGAGGCACGCCGGATTGATGACCAGCTCCGGGGCAGATCGGGCCGGCAGGGCGATCCCGGCTCATCGCGCTTCTTTCTCTCCTTTGAGGATGATCTGCTCCGGCTCTTCGGTTCGGACCGGATGGCAGCGATTCTTGACCGCTGGGCACCTGATGAGGATGAACCGGTTGCCAACAAGCTGGTCACCCGGGTGATTGCCAATGCCCAGAAGCGGGTGGAGATCCGGAATGCGGAAATCCGGCGCCACCTGCTCGAGTATGACGATGTGATGAACCGGCAGCGGGAGGTGGTCTACAGTCTGCGGGACACCATTCTCAGGGAGCCGGACCTCTCGGGCGTATTTAATGACATTCTGGATCTGTATCTCGACCGGCTGATTGAACAGTTTACCACCGGCAACCCCGACGAGTGGAACTGGGACGGGCTGCGGGGCGAGATGCTCAAGACCTTTCTTGCCGATATCAATCCGGAGGAAACGGTCAAAACGGTGCACAACCGTCAGCAGTTGAAGTCGATGCTGGAAGAGATCGCCCGCCTCCGTTATCAGCAGCTGGCAGGAGAGCTCGGTCCGGAACGGTTTCCCCAGTGGTGCCGCCGGATATTTCTCGGCACACTGGATGAAGCCTGGCGCGACCATCTGCACCAGCTCGATATCCTGCGGGAAGGAATCGGCCTGCAGGCTTATGGTCAGAAGGACCCGCTCGTGGAATACAAGCAGGAGTCCTTCCGTCTGTTCAGTGAGACGATGCAGGAGTTTTATCAGCAGGCGCTGCGCGTGCTTTTCCGGCTCGATCCGAAAAGCGGCGAGGACCGGCTGAACCCGAGGACCCGGGCACCGGTGCGCGCCTATAAACCGCAGGCAGCTCCGGAGGCAGGCACGCCACCGCCGGCATCAGGTCCGGGTGCCGCACCGGTCCGCCGGGAAACACCCAAGGTCGGACGTAATGACCCGTGTCCCTGCGGTTCCGGAAAAAAATATAAACATTGCTGCGGACGGGCGGGTATCCCGTCAGCAGCGGGCAGCAAAAACAGGACAACCAAATAAAAGGAGGAGCAATGGCAAAAATCCCGAAAAGCCGAATCATCCTGTATGTCGTCCTCGGCATCATCGTCATCATCGTCGGCATCTGGGTGATCCGCACCCGTGCTCAGGAATCCAAGGTGGGCAAGCGCGTCGTGGAGGTCGCGGACATTCCCAAGGAAGTCGCCCGCTGGAATGAAATCCTCAACGACCTCGGCAAGGACTTCGCCGGACTGAGCGGACCATCAGCAGAAAAGGCGCAGGAGGTAATGGCCAAGGCGCAGGCTGCGATCGCCGAGTTCCAGACGCTCACCGACTCCAAACAGCTGACCGACAAGCGCAATGAGATTCAGGACTACATCTCCGAACTCCGCAAGCTCAAACGGCTGGCGAAACGAGGGGAGTAAAATAACAATCCCGGGCGGGGGTTTGGGAAATGAGATCAAACCCCCGCCCCAAAGGAGTATAAGATGAAGCTGAGGATAATTATCTGGACGGCGGTCGGCATACTGGTGATCGCCGGTGTCATATTCATCATTGCCGGCAGCAAGAGCACACCGCGCCGGATCACGCTGAAGGAAATCAGACTGCAGACTGAACGGACTGAAGCCAGCCTCAATCAGGTTACCGCCCGGCTGGCACAGGCGAAGGCGGTTCCGCTCTCCCCCGAAGCCACAAGCTCGCTGAATACTGCGGAATCGCTGCTAACCCAGGCGCGGACCATGCTGGAACAGGCAAAATCCGAGACTGAACCGAAAACTGCCGAGGAGAAACTGCGCACCATCCACCGGCTGCTCACCCGTGCCCGCCGGCTGATCCGAAACGCTACTAAACCGCAGGTAACTCCTCCTGCCGGCTCGCCGTGAGCCGGGCGCTCCGGACATTATTAAAGATTCCTGATGAACCGTTGGGGAAAATCAGAACCAGCGGTATAAAAGCTGGGGATAGTTCCGCACCCCGAAAAAACGTTCTCCTGCCTCGTCAAAAAAATCCCGCCAGAGCTGGCGCAGTTTCGGACGGGGTTTAACCCACTTCGGCTCGCCCCTGATACCGCACCGCTCAGCCAGAATCCGCTTGGCATCCTCAAGTGTACCCAGTGTATCCACCAGACCGAACTGCCGCGCCTGTCTGCCGGTCAGAACTCTGCCATCGGCGATCTTTTCCAGACTGTCAAGCGGGATCTTCCGCTCCCGGCTCACTACCTCCAGAAACTGGCTGTACACATCATTAACCACTGTCTGCAGCAGACGCCGGTCGGCATCGGTCATCTCCCGGAAAGGTGAGCCGACATCCTTTGCCTCCCGGGACTTGATTGTCTCCACCCGCATCCCCAGCTTGTCCAGCAACCCGCGGACCACGGGCAGCTGCATGATTACCCCGATCGAACCGGTCAGGGTACCGGGGTTGGCAACGATCACATCGGCCGGTGTCGAGACATAATACCCGCCCGAGGCAGCAACCGTACCCATTGACACCACCACCGGCTTACCCTGCTCCCGGATACGTTTGATCTCGGAGTAAATTTCGTGGGCGGCTGTCACTCCGCCTCCGGGGCTTTCCACCCGGATCAGAATCCCCTTGACCCGTGCATTTTTTGCCAGCGACTGGAGCTGACGCACCGTCTCCCGGGAATCGGCTATTGTCCCCTCAATAGTGAGATAACCAAGCGCACCGCCCGCTGCCGGTATTTCGTCCTTCTTAACTCCGGAAAGAAAAACCCCGACCGTTAATGCGGTGCCCAGAATGGTTGCCAGCACCGTCAGTGCCACAATCAGAATCAGTATCCGGCGACTCATAAAATAAAATGGGCCCTAGTGGACTCGAACCACTGACCCCTGCGTTATCAGCACAGTGCTCTACCACTTGAGCTAAGGGCCCAGACAGCTGTAAATTTAACATAAAACCGGTCGCAAGTCAAGCACGTTTCAATCGCCAGCCCTCTTTTGTATCCTCAATCACAAAACCCCGGCTTAAAATCTCCGCCCGCAACCGGTCCGCCCTTCCCCAGTCCCGGGCCCGGCGTGCCTGCTCCCGCTCCTCAGCCAGCGCCCGGACCTCGGCTGGTATGTCCTGTTCCCCCTCGACCGTTTCTCCCAGCCGGAGTCCCAGAACCCGGTCAAAATCAAGCAGCAGCTTCCAGGCACGGCGGTCCTGGCGCCGGTTACCCTCACGCACCAGACTCCAGACCACTGCCATTGCCTGCGGCAGGTTCAGATCATCCTCAATTGCATTCCGGAATTCCCGCTGTGCCCGCTCCAGCCACTCTGTATCACCCGCTGCCTCCTGCCAGGTCCGGGCATTCAATCCCAGCTCCCGCAACCCTCTGAGTCCGTTCTGCGCTCCCTGCAGTGCTTCAATCGTAAAATTAAGCGGCATCCGGTAATGGGCGGTCAGACACAGATACCGGAATGCCAGGGGCTCGTACCCCTGTCTTTCCAGTTCAGTGACGGTCATGATGTTACCTTCCGACTTGCCCATCCGCGCCTCACCCAGCTGGAGAAAGGCGTTATGCATCCAGTAGCGCACCACCTCCCGGCCGGTAGCAGCAAAATTCTGCGCCCGCTCGTTCGTGTGGTGAATCGGGATATGGTCAATTCCGCCGGTGTGAATGTCAAACTCCTCCCCCAGATACTTGATTGACATTGCCGAGCATTCAATATGCCAGCCCGGAAATCCCCGGCCCCAGGGCGAATCCCACTGCATCAGGTGTCTGGGCTGATTCGTAATCCAGAGCGCAAAGTCGGACGGGTTACGCCGCTCCGGGTCCACCGCCACTCTGGCGCCGGCACGCTGCTCCTCCAGATTCAGTCTGCCCAGACGCCAGTAATCCGGATACCTGCCGGTATCAAAGATCAACCCGACACTGGTCCGGTAGGCAAATCCGTTCGCCTCAATCCGCCGGATCAGTTCAATCATATCCGGAATATGTTCAGTTGCCCGGCAGACAATCTGCGGCCTGAGAATATTAAGCTTCTGCGCATCAGCAAAGAATGCCTGCTCATAAAACCGGGCGATCTCCTCCGGTGTCCTCCCCTCCCGCCGGGCGCCCGCCTCAAGCTTATCCTCGCCCAGGTCATCATCAGTAGTCAGATGTCCGACATCGGTGATGTTCATCACATGGCGCACCTCATAACCGAGATATTCAAACACCCGGCGCAGGGTGTCGGCAAACACATATGCCCGGAAATTACCGATATGGGCAAACCAGTAGACGGTCGGCCCGCAGGTATAGATCTTTACCCTGCCCTTCTCCACCGGGACAAACTCATCTTTCTGTCGTGTGAGGGTATTATAGACCTTCATCCTGTGCCAATTCTATCTGCCTGCCATCCGCAGTCAATCCCCGGCAGAAAGGACATCCCACCCGGTCGCAGAAAAAAACTTATTGCTGATTTGAACCGGCAAACGACCGCCGGGCAAATGCCGGCAGGTCGAACGGGGATGGCCCGGACCGCCGGAACCGCTCATAGCCGGCGGCGGCAATCATCGCCGCATTGTCAGTGCAGAACTGAGGCCGGGGAATCAGGAGTTCAAAACCGAGCCGGTCCGCCAGCAGCTGCAACTGCTGGCGCAGATACCGGTTTGCGGCTACTCCACCGGAAACACCCACCTTTTTCATCCCCGTCTGCCGGACCGCCTGCTCCACCCTTTTTGTGATCTGGCGCACCGCTGCCACCTGAAACGAAGCTGCCACATCAGGCCGGTGTGCATCCGGGTGTTCGCGCAGATAATAAAGGACCGCGGTCTTGAGTCCGGAAAAACTGAAATCCAGCCCGCCCGCATCGGCAACCGGAAAGTCTATTACCGGTCTGCCCTCAAGTGCCAGCCGTTCAATCTCAATCCCGCCCGGATAGGGCAGACCCAGCAGCTTTGCCACCTTGTCAAACGCCTCACCACAGGCATCGTCAACCGTTGCCCCCAGCTCCTGATATTTACACCAGTCATCAACAAACAGCAGTTCGGTATGACCGCCGGAAAGCACCACCCCCAGATACGGCGGCTGAAGCTGGGGATATTCAAGCCGGAGGGCAAAGATATGCCCCTCAATGTGATTCACCCCGACAAACGGGATGTTCAGACTGAAACTCAGACCCTTGGCAAAGGGCAGACCGACAAGCAGGGCACCGAGCAGTCCGGGGGCATGGGTCACCGCAATCAGCTCCACCTGCGCATAATCGATTCCGGCTTCCCGCAGTGCCTGTTCCACCACCGGCACAATCATCCGGATATGCGCCCGTGCTGCCAGCTCCGGTACTACGCCGCCGTAAAGCGCATGCACCAGCTGGGAAGAGACAACACTGGACCGGACAGAAAGACCATCCTCCACCACCGCTGCCGCGGTCTCATCGCAGGATGTCTCAATCCCCAGAATCAGCATTTCAGCGGACGGTCACATCAAAAAGCAGCGGTTCAATCTTCACCAGCCGGAACTTTTCGGGCAGCACCACATCCGCCCCCAGCCGGTACTGTCCCGGACTCAAACTGGAAATTTTGATCTGGACCGTAATATCTGATGGCTCAATGGAATCGATCCGGTCTGCCGGACCGGCAATCGCCACCTGTGCCTCAGCCGGCTCAACCCGGACTTCACAGGTGGGCGGTGCCACCACCCGGACCGGCAGTCCGAGCAAAATCCTTGCCCCCTCTTTCTCCAGCTGAATCTCAACCTCAACCGTTTCGGGTGTACACATAACCCCTGCTTGTGGCATCCGGACCGCAAGCCTCCGAACCTCGTTACTGCGCACCGAACTCAGATCCAGCGTCTCAGTATAAATCTCGGTAATCTGCTCAATATCTCCTGCCGTCCCCGTCACCCGGACCGGAGTATTGACCCGGAGTTCGGAAACCATCATCCCGCCTCCGGGCTGGCCCTTGGTCGGCACGGTCACCTTCACCTCCCTGGAAGCTGCTGGACCAAGCCGTACCTCGATCATCTCCGGCTCCACCGCCCGGACAGTCAGATTGCCGGGAAGATTGAGATCACTGACATTCAGCTTGATCTGCCGGGAACCGAATCTGCCTTCCGGCACTACCGGCCGGAACTCCAGCCGCTGGGGACGAAGCCGCAGCAGCTCCTTGCCCTTCCCGCTGATCGTAACCACCGCAGTCCGGGCATCAACATCGGTAATTACCCGCGCCTCCGGCCGCTGGTCACCAAGGACAATCGGCACCTTCACCCGGACCTCATAATTCCGGTCCAGCACCGCCACGAGCCAGAGAAACACTGCAAAAAAGAGTGCCAGTATCTTCAATCCGAGATTGCTGGTGATGATCCGGAGCAGATGCACAACATCAATATAGGTAGTTTTGGCACCAGTGTCAATCACGCCCGCATCTTGACTTTGTCCGGGAACTGTTCATATTTCATTTATGAAGGATACGGTCTATGAAGCATTCAGCGCCGCCGTCCGGCGCTGCGGACCCAAGCCTGCCCTGCTGCACAAGGTCAGAGGCCGGTTTCAGCCGATCACCTTTGACCAGCTGAACCGGCTGGTTGACGAAACCGCTGCCGGACTGGCTGCCTGCGGTGTCAGACCGGGAATGCGGGTTGGAATCTATTCCTACAACCGTCCGGAGTGGGTAATTGCCGATCTCGCTGCCATCAAGCTGGGTGTGGTCGTAGTTCCCGTCTATCACACCCTCGCCCTGGATGCGGTAGAATACATACTCAGAGATGCCGAGGTATCCCACCTGTTTGTCGAGTCACCGGAACTGCTCAACCCGCTCCTCCCCCGGCTGAACTCGATCCCGGGCTTGAAACTGGTCATCACATTTTTCGAGCCGGCAGCCGGTGCCGATGCAGGACTCATCAGCTTTACCCGCCTCCAGCAGCAGGGGGCAGAAACCCTGAAAAACAGACCGGAACTGCTTGAACCTTACCCTGCAAAACCTGATGACCTGCTGACCATCTGCTATACATCAGGGACAACCGGTGAGCCCAAGGGCGCCATGCTCACCCACCGCAACATCATGTCCAATGTTCAGGCGGCGATTGAGCGCTTCAATGTCACGGAGAAGGATACGCTCGTCTCCTTTCTCCCGCTCTGTCATATGTTTGAACGGACCTGCGGGTATTACACCATGCTTTTTGCCGGCGCCGCCATCGCCTATGCGGAATCGCTCCAGACGATCCGCGCGGATGTGGCTGCAGTCCGCCCGACACTGCTGATTGTCGTCCCCCGCGTGCTCGAAAAGGTATACAATGCGGTTCAGGAAAAGGTCCTTACCGGTCCGGCTCTCCAGCGTATTCTGATGGTGGCGACTGTTAAAAGCCTGAACCGGTACCATCAGCTCAAATCCCGGAAGCGCCGGGTTCCGCTCGGACTGGTGCTGAAAAAGATGCTCCTTGACCTCCTGGTGGTGCGCAAACTGCGGAAACTGGGCGGCGGCAGAATCCGGCTCATTGTCTCCGGCGGCGCACCGCTCGAACGGAAACTGGCGCGCACGATCCGGAATCTCGGGTTCAACCTTGTTGAAGGTTACGGTTTGACCGAAACCTCGCCCGTCGTCTGCGCGGCAGTTCCCGGCGCCGAAAAGGTCGGCACGGTAGGCAAACCGTTCCCCGGAGTTGAGGTCAAGATCGGAGAAAATGACGAAATTCTGGTGCGCGGACCCAATGTCATGCTCGGCTACTACAAAAAGCCGGAGGAAACCGCCCGGGTAATTGATGCTGAAGGCTGGTTCCACACCGGCGACCAGGGAAGGTTTGACGCTGAGGGGAACCTGATCATTACCGGCAGAATCAAGGAGCTGATCGTCAACTCCTACGGCAAGAACATTGCACCGGTGCCGATCGAGCAGGCACTGCTGGCATCAAAATTCATTGAACAGGCGGTGGTCATCGGCGACCGCCGGCCTTATCTGGTTGCACTGCTGGTTCCCGCCCGGCTCACTCTGGAAGATTATGCCCGGGAAAACCGCATACCCTTTCAGCGCTATGAGGACCTGCTCACGCACCCGCAGATCATCAGTCTGTTCCGTTCTGAAATTGACCGCTGTCTCCGCCCCTTTGCCCCTTATGAGCAGATCCGCAAGTTCCGGCTCATTGCTGAGCCGTTTACGGTGGAAAACGGCCTTCTGACTCCCACGCTCAAAACCCGGCGTCCGGAAATCAGCCGGGTATATACCGCACTGATCGACTCCATGTATCAGGAGGAATAAATGCACTGTCTGCTCATTCTTTCCCTTCTAACCACGGTCAGCACGATTGACACAATCTGTAACCGTGCTGCCTATCTTCTGTTTAACCGGCATCTCAATCCGCATTATCTTGACTCCGCCTATCACCTGCTCGCTCACGCCCGGCAGCTTGACCCGCGCCATGAACAGACCCTTTACCTCTGGTCCCGGATCCACACTCAGCTGGGTGAAATGGAACAGGATCGGGAGCGTAAAGTCAGACTTTTTGAGCGCGCCCGGGCGATTGCCGAAACCCTGCAGCAGGTCAATCCTGATAATCCTGATGGCCATATGTGGTGGGCGGTTGCCCAGGGCAGGATCGGCGAGACCAGAGGGGTACTGAACTCATTATTTATGGTGCCAGCGTTGAAAAAGGCATTCCACCGGGTACTGGAACTGGATCCAAAATATCCCACCGTTTATGATGCCCTTGGTGTCCTTTATTACGAACTGCCACCCTTTGCCGGCGGGGACCTGAAGCAGGCGGAAAGATATCTGATAAAGGGACTGCAGCTCGATCCCAATTACACAGTGATCCGGCTTGATCTCGCCCGTGTCTATCTCAAACAGGGCAGAAGGGATGCTGCCCGCGAGCAGCTGCGCCTGCTGCTAAGGACATCAAAACCCACCTATCCTGCCGATTTCTATCTTGAAGATAAGCCCGAAGCCGAACGGCTCCTGCGTCAGCTGGCAACCGGCAACTGACCGGGGAGTTCTGGATTAATTGCCCTTCTTGCGGACCCCGGCAGGATCCGCCACCGCCGTCTGACCGGGCTGACTTTTCTCCGCGGGAGAGACAAACACTGACCGCTCCGCCCGCTGCAGCGCTGTTTCCAGTATCCGGATCCTGGTCTGAACTGAAACCCGGCGGTTGATGATTACCATCAGCCGGTCACGAACCCGGCAGATTCCACCTTCGCCGCGCAGGTCATCATAGATCACCCTGATCCCCAGCTCCTGACAGCGCGCCTCCAGCTCGCGGGCAACACCTTCCGGATTCGGGATGCGCCTGCCCCGGTTTGCACCCCGGCTTTTATTCTCTTCCTCTATATCCATCCCCTCTCCTTATACCACCTCAGCGTTATTTCGCCACCCCTACACAAATCGTATTCGGGCTTGAAACCGAGCTCGGCTTCTGCCCGTCTGTTTTCACAGACCCAGCATTGCTGACAAAGCTCCCGGAGCTTGTCCGGATTGAAGATCGTTCCTTCCCGCTTCAACCAGGAGTAAATCCGGGCCGCCAGCATTCCCAGCACCAGCGGCACCCTGAGCCGCCGTAATCTTTTCCCGGTAATCCGTTCCCATTCCCGGGCAATTATATCATAATTATAGCAGTTACCGTCCGAAACAAAATAAATTGCGCCGGACGGAACATCCCGCTCCATTGCCAGCACCGCCGCCCGGACCGCATCCGCAACATAGATGAGCGAAAAGGTTCCGCCCAGAACCGGTGCCCAGCCCCGGGCAAATGTCCGCCAGAGCATGAGCCCGTCCCGGTCTCTTGGTCCGTAAACCGCCGGAAAACGGAGAATAACGACCTTCATTTGCCCCCTCAACTCCAGAACCGCATTTTCCGCTGCCAGCTTTGCCCGGCCATAGTTACTCACCGGCATCGGGGTACGGCTTTCATCGAGCGGACGATCCGGTGACCCCGGACCGGCAGCCGCTACTGATGAAAAGAGCACAAAACGCTCAACACCCGCCTCTGCTGCCAGCCGGGCGAGCACCCTTGTCCCTACATAATTTACCTGCACGAAATCCTCCTGACGCCTTGCCCGGACCACCGCCGCTGTATGCAGAACCGCCTGCACGCCCGCCACCGCATCCTTGAGCGTATCCGGTGAAGTCAGATCTCCGAAAAAAAGCTCCACCGGCAGACCTTCCAGCCACTGCCGGTTGCTTGTCCGGCGGACCAGCGCCCGCACCTGATAACCCTGATGCAACAGATATTCACATAAATGGGAACCGATGAACCCGTTGGCACCGGTCACCAGCACCCTGGCCATCACCCCTTTTCCCCCAGCTCCGGCAGCAGCCGGGTAATGAAGTAATCCCGGCTGGCAAGCGCTGCCTCCCGGGGCCGGGTCTCAAACACCAGCCATGCCGGGCTGCTTACCAGCAGTTCCAGATAGGGCTTGACATCGGCAGTTCCCCCGCCCAGCGGCAGATGCTGGTCCCTGATGCCGTTGTTGTGGTGGAGATGGGCGTGCAAGACCCTGGAACGGAACCGATGGAAAAAGGCAAGCTCCACCTCCTGCTGCTCTTTCGGCAGAATTGCGATATGACCGATATCAAAACACAACCCCAGGCTTCCGCCCAGGAGTCGGGGTAAAATCTTCTTTGCAGGTGCAAACCGGAACCCGCCGACATTCTCCACGCACAGCCGCGCCCGGTTACGGGCATAGGACTTCAGTTCCCCGAGCGCCGCAAGCAGTGCCTGTTCATAATATTCCGGGAACTCCTCGTGAGTAAACCGGTTGCCTCCCCCATAACCGTAATGCATGTCAAACCCCAGATGCATTATGACATTCCGGGCGCCGATATCGGCTGCCCAGTCCAGGGTCCGCTTCAGCTCTGCAACCGCACAGCGCCGCACCCGTTCGCTGGGAATAAAGAACGACGGACCCTCCAGCGCATGAATCGCCAGCTTCACCCCAGCTGCCCGGGCGTACCGGCGCACCTGCGCACGCATCCTTGCCTGCCGGAGCTGATTGCCGAACCGGATGTTACCGAGGTTGAGCTCCAGCACCCCGAAGCCGTTACCGGCAGCAAAATCAATTGCTTCAAGGATATCAGTAAAATCAAAGAGGATCTGTATTCCTAACCGCCTTTGCAGCGTTTCGGTATCCAGCACAATGGATTATATTGCAGAACCGGACTGTGTCAAGTGCCGCCCGCTCAGAACAGATACAGAAATCCCAGATAAACCAGCCCGTTGAGCAGAGTCAGCGGAATGCCGATCCGGGCAAAGTCAATCAATGTGATCGTCTCCCCGGACCGGCGCTCGGCATTCTGAATGATGATCACATTGCTTGCCGCGCCCATAATCAGCATATTACCGGCAATTGTGCTTCCGGCTGCCAGCGCCATCAGCGCCCGGTCCGACACCCCGTTCTCCAACAGGATCGGCAGATAGAGTGCCACCAGCGGCACATTGGAAATGAGCTGACTCAGCAGCACGCTCACCACCATAATTACCGGCAGGGAACGCAGATTCAGCTCCAGCTGGCCGATCAGGGACTGAAAAAACCCCGTCTGCCACACACTGGCCATCAGGATAAACATCGCTGCAAAGAAGATCAGGGTGTGCCAGTCCACCTTCCGAACCAGCTCGAGCCGGCGCGGACTGAAGATCAGAATTGGCAGGGCAGCAATTACTGTTATGTATACCAGCTTCGGTTCCGGACCGGCAGAAAACAGACCGGCAACGATTTTAATCAGAATCAGCCCTGCCAGCAGGATCAGCGCCAGCCGGGCAAGCCGGGCGAGGTGGCTGTCGCTGATCTCCTCCGCACAGTGATTGAGCACCGTGTTGTTGAAATGCTCCCGGTAAAACAGCTTGAGCATTCCGAAGGCAACCAGCAGATTGAGCAGCGTCGGTATCAAAAGCATCCGGAAAAATACGACAAAGGGGCTGGAAATTGCCGCCTCAGTGGCAATGAGAAAATTCTGGGGATTGCCAAGCGGACTTGCGGCACTGCCGATCGTCACCGCAAAGGCAAGAGCAATCAAAAGGGCACGGGCATTAATCCGGTGTCTTTCCGCCATTAAAAGCACGACCGGCGTACCGACAATCGCCAGAGTATCATTCATCAGCAGTGCCGACAGAAGCCCGAATCCGAAAAGGATCACAAGCAGCAGCTGATCCCGCGTCCTTGCCCGGCAGAAAAGCAGATAGGCAAGCCGGGCGAGATATCCGCTCTCCTCGAGTGCCGCTCCGATCAGAAACATGCTGAACAGAAAAAGCATCACCTCCCAGTTCACCGCCCGCAGGGCATCCAGCGGCCTGATACTGCCGCTCAGCAGAACTGCCAGCGCTCCGCCGGCCATCACCTGCCAGATCTGAAATTTTACCGGACCCAGTTGCCGGACCGCAATCAGCAGCAGAACCAGCCCTAATACGACAATCGGAATCATCGAGGCTGAAACTCCGGAAATAAAGACATTCCCGATTTATACCCCGCCCGCAACCGATTGTCAACCTCTGACACTCCTCCACCCTGTTATTTGACAGCTATTGCCGCTCTGTTATAGTTAAAACTGGAGGTACTTATGAAATTAATACCGCTGACGGTGCTGATCTGTGGACCGCTGTTCTCACCGCTTCCTGCACTCATCCCGGCTGATACCATCGGCACAACCGGTGTTGACCTGCAGAATTACGGTCCCGCATGGCAGCGCATCTATTACCTGCCGGAGTTCGGAATCTACACCGCCTGGGTGAAAACCGGGATGTGGGCAAACTTCTACAGTTTTCCTGCCCGGACCTGGTCCGGAGAGGTAAGCGTGTTCGGCTCCCAGCGCAACGCCGGTGGAAACCTCGCAGTCTGCACCAGGAGCAGTTCGCCCTATTACCGCTCCCCCTTTATCTCCAGTTACATCAACCGCGAACCCCGCTGGCCCATAGTTGCGGTGGAAAGCATCCCGGGCTCAGGGATATTCAGTATGCGCCCGCCAGACTCAAGTCTGATTGAGTGTCAGCGCCCGCCGATCGCCTTCACCGCCAACAACCACCTCCATCTGCTCTGTGCCGATCCCAATACCGCCGACACTCTGCTTTACTCCCGTTCCACCGACTACGGCATCACCTGGACCGACCCGATTCCGGTCTGCGGACCCTTTCTGCCCGAAAATCCGACCTACAGTATCGCCGGCTCGGAAAACTCCAGCCGGCTGGCTGCGGTCTGGACCAATGAGGACTCATCCGCACTCTGGATCAACATCTCGGAAGACGGAGGCATTAACTGGACCGGACCCCAGAATATCTTCCCTGTTCCGACCGCTATTACCAGTCCCAAACCGGGCAGGCAGGGCGCCTATGCCATCTTTGACCGCAATGACCGGCTGAATGTGGTCACTCAGATCTGGGACGGCACTCACCAGTATCCCGCAGAAATCTGGCACTGGCAGGAAAACCGCAGTCCCGCATGGTCGCTGGTCTTCCGCTTCGCTCCCGGCTCGGTGCTCGCCGGTGCCGAACCCGGTGATCCATTTGTCCTGCGTCCAACAATTGGTCAGAAGGAGGACGGCACACTGTTTGTCCTCTGGCTCAACTATGACTCCCTGAACTACGAACCCCTGACCCAGATCGCCCGCGCCGACCTGTTCATCGCCCAGTCGCAGGACAACGGCCTGCACTGGAGCCGGCCGTTCAGGCTTACCGGACCGGATAACTGCTCCCGGCTCAGCCCGTGCCTTGCTCCCATTATCACTGACTCCCTGTTCATCATCTGTGTCATCGACCAGCTCGCCGGCATCTACGAGCAGGGACACGGCTCCCAGACGGTTAATCCGGTGGTGGTCCTGCGGGTCCCGGTTACCCAGATTCCGGGAATTTCCGAAGCTCCCCCGCACCTGAATCGGCAACTCCAGAACCTGCCGACGATAATCAGGACCCGGCAATTTTCTCCGCGCTCCTGTGCCCGTTTTTATGATCTCACCGGTAAAAAATTAAGCCGGCCGGACCGGGCTGGAGTATATTTCCTGTCCCAATCCGGCAAAATGCTGAAACTGCTCATTCTGCCTTAGTGTGGCAGCCCGTCTTCTCATCCTGCTTACTTTTGCCCTCACTGCAGGCTACCCGTCAGTTATAACTGACACCGTCGGCTGGACCACCCGGGACCGCCAGTTCCCCGGTCCCGCACTTCGTTACATTTATTACGACACCCTGCGCGGACTGCATATCACTTACAAGGACGGCTATGGTGCGATCCGCTACAGCTTCAAACCCCGGGGTGAAAACTGGTGTTTCCGTCAACCGGTCCTGCTCAACCCCTATCCGCGCAATCTCGGCTCGCTGGACATCAATATCACCAATGGCAGACCGCTGATCTCCGCCGACCGTCTCGAGCAGGGCAGAAGGGTCGTCTCCTGTTTCAGCGATTCAAACGCCGGTGCGGGCAGATTCTATGAAACTGAAATTGCCACTGATGCCCGGTTCAGCCTGGTTGCTGCTGCCCGGTTCGGCTATCCGAAATTTGCTGCAATCCGCAACGACAGCCTCTACTACCTCAGCCCCTGGTCCTTCCGCAACCTCGGTCCAATCGGACCCTTTCCCCGCCACAATATCGCCGCCTCCAAAATCTCCAGCCGGCTCGGGTTCGTCTGGGCTGAACACACCAGCAGGAAACTTTTCTTCCGCGAAACCCCGGACAACGGTGGCACCTGGTATCCGGTGCACAGCCTCTCCGACTCTGTGCCCGGACCACTTAACCGCTCCCTCTTTGCCGGCAGTCTGGTTTATGACTCAATCCAGCCCCATCTGGTCTGCGATCTTTATGACGGCACGGACCGGGGCAAGGTTCAGCTCTGGCACTACTGCCCTTATCAGCGCCCTGCCTGGAGTCTGATCTGCGAATACCGCTTTCCCGACACCGCCCGGCTCGGACTCCACACGCTGGCACTGGACCGGCCCGCAATCGGGATTGACCGCCGGCGCATCAACTCCGACCTGAACCGGCTTTATGTGGTCTGGGAGCAGTTTAATCCGGATAACATCGATCCTGTTACCGGCATCGCCCGCACCGACATCTGGGGCTGTGCCTCGTTTGACAACGGCAGAACCTGGACCCTGCCGGTCCGGCTCACCCAGCCGGATGAAACCAGCAAGCGCTTTCCCTCCCTCGCGGAGGTGGTGGACGACACCCTGCACATCCTCTGCTTTGCCGACCGGCAGGCAGGCTCCTGGGAGCTGGGCGAAGGCAATGCCACCCGCAATGCGGTAATCCACCTCCGGGTGCCGGCAGAAATTTTCACCAGCCAGCCGGTGGAAAATCACTCAATCACTGCCCTTCGAATTCCCACGATACTTAACGCCCGAACCGTGAATTTACTTCCCGCCGACTTTCACCTCTACGACCGGACCGGCAGAAAAGTTCCTGCCCGGAACCTTCACCTGCTCCCTGCCGGTGTCTACTTCATGCAGATTCCTGCCCCTTCCGGGCAGATTGTCCAGCCGCTGGTAAAACCTGAATAACCGGGTTACTGTTATTGACTCCACCAGGCAGCGAACAATAATTAATCGTGATCATAAAGTTTGAGGTTTATACTGATGGCAAATGCTGGTGTGCCCGCGGCATCAACGCCGACATCTTCACCTGCAGTGACTCCCTTGACAATCTGGTTGAGGAACTCAGAGACGCTGCCGCCTGCCACTTTGAGGAGGAGCTGAAGAAGGGTAAACCGCTGACGCTGGCAATTCACACCAGAATCAAGGTTGCCGGTGGCACCGAAACTGCCCCAGATTAGCGGCGAAACGATTGTCGCCCTCCTGCGCCGGCTCGGCTATCAGACCCTGCGCCAGCGCGGCAGTCATGTCCAGCTGAGCCGGACAACCCGCTCCGGAGAACACCGGATCACCATTCCCCTCCACCGGACGCTTGCCAAGGGCACGCTTAACGATATCCTCACCCGTGTTGCTGAACGGCTCGGTATTTCCAAGGAGCAACTCCTCAGCCGGCTTTAAAAAGCGGACACCCTGCCTTTGTTTGACAGCCCGGAATTTCTCCGGTATCTTTAAGCATCGGTTTGCATACGGTTTACAATTTTTATTATTAACAGGAGGACATCATGGCTAAGCATTGTGAGATTTGCGGTAAGGTCGGAATGGTCGGCTCCAACATCAGTCACGCCCACAATGTGACCAAGCGGCGCTGGGAGCCCAATCTGCAGCGGGTCCGGGTGAAGGAGGGCACCGCCACCCGGCGGATCTGGGTCTGCACCCGCTGTCTGCGCACCGGCAAAGTCCAGAAGGCATAAGGAGGCGGCTTGAAGTACCTGATTACTGGTATCACCGGATTTGCCGGCAGTCATCTTGCCGAGTATCTGCTCAGCCTCGGGCAGGGCGAGGTCCACGGCACGATCCGCTGGCGCTCCCGGACCGAAAACATTGACCATCTCCGGGACAGAATCAAGCTCCACGACTGCGACCTGCGCGACTCCTATTCGGTCAACCGGCTGATCGCCAGTGTGAAACCGGACCGGATCTATCATCTCGCTGCCCAGAGCTTTGTCCCGATGTCCTGGGCGGCACCTGCCGAAACCTTTGTCACCAATGTGATCGCTCAGATCAACCTGTTTGAGGCGGTCCGGGCGGTAGGCTGCGACTGCCGGATTCAGATCGCCTGCTCGAGTGAGGAGTACGGACTGGTCCTGCCCGATGAGGTGCCGATCAGGGAAACCAATCCGCTCCGGCCCCTGAGCCCGTATGCGGTCAGCAAGGTGGCGCAGGATCTGATGGGCTATCAGTATCACCAGAGCTACAAGATGTTCATCATCCGCACCCGCGGTTTCAATCACACCGGACCCCGGCGGGGCCATGTGTTTGTCACCTCCAACTTTGCCAGGCAGATCGCCGAGATGGAAAAGGGCAGGCGGGAGCCGGTGCTTCATGTCGGCAATCTTGATGCGGTCCGGGACTTCACCGATGTCCGGGACACGGTGCGCGCCTATTATCTGATTCTGGAAAAGGGGGTGCCGGGTGAGGTTTACAATGTCGCCACGGGCCGGGGCTACCGGATCGCTGAGGTTGTTGACATTCTGAAAAGTTATGCCCGGGTAAAGTTTGAAGTCCGGCAGGACCCGAGCCGGATGCGGCCAAGTGATGTTCAGCTGCTTATCGGTGACGCCACCAGGCTCCGCACCGCTACCGGCTGGGAACCGCAGATACCTTTTGAACAGACGCTCTCCGACCTGCTGAACTACTGGCGCGAACGGGTCTGAATTCACCAGAATTATGCCCCGCCGCGCACTGATCACCGGAATTGAAGGGTTTGTCGGCGGACATCTCTGCCAATATCTGCAGAAGCTGGGCTGGGAGGTTGCCGGCATCCATCTCAATCCGCCCCCGGACGGTCTGAATGCGGAGCTGTTCTGCGTTGACATCTGCGACTTTGACCGGCTGAAGTCGGTCCTGGAGCAGACCCGGCCCGAATGGATATTTCATCTTGCCGGGGTATCGTCAGTTGCTGAGGCGGAAAAGAATCCGGTCCCGGTCTATGAAATCAACACGCTCGGCACCCTGAAACTGCTCCTGGCAGTTCACCAGCTGATGCTTCCCTGCCGGCTCCTTTTTGTCTCCTCTGCTGATGTCTACGGCCGGGGCGAAGCGCCCCATTCTGAAACCGATCCGGTCGCACCGCTCACCGTCTATGCCCGCAGTAAACACCTCGCCGAACAGCTCTGCCGGCTTTATTATCAGGCATGGGGTATGGACATCGTCATCGTCCGGCCCTTCAGCCATACCGGTCCGGGCCAGGCACCGCGGTTTATCTTTCCCAAGGTGGCACAGCACATTGCCCTCGTGGAGAAGGGCAGGGCAGAGCCGGTGCTGAAGATGGGTGACCTGAGTGTGCGCCGGGACTACACCGATGTCCGGGATGTAGTCCGGGCATATGTGCTGGCAATGGAAAACTGCATCAGCGGTGAGACCTACAACATCACCTCCGGCAATGCGATCCGGCTCCGGGATGGTGTGGAGCTGATGCTCAGAATGTCACGGGTGCCGGTTGAGGTTCGCTCCGGTGCCACCGAAATCCGGCCCTATGACATCCCCTATCTCAGCGGCAGTGCGGAGAAGTTCCGGCTCATCACCGGCTGGAACCCGGAGATACCGCTGGAACAGACCTTTGCCGATCTTCTGGAATACTACCGCCAGCGGGTATAGCCCGGTTCCGGGCGATGAAACTCTCAATCGTCATCGTCACCTTCAACAGTGCTGCGGACATTGAAGCCTGCCTGAAATCAGTCAGACCGTCTGTGCCCTATGAGGTCATTGTCATTGACAACGCCTCTCTGGACCGCACCCGTCAGCTCCTGGAGCAGGCGGTCACCAGCGGTGCCCATCCCCAGCTGTGCATCATCCATAACCCTGCCAATTACGGCTATGCCCGTGCCAATAACCAGGGAATCGCCCTTGCCCGCGGTGAATACATCCTCCTGCTCAATCCGGACACGGTGCTTTTCCCGGATGCGGTTGACCGGATGGTCGAATACCTTGACCGTCATCCCGAGGTTGCCGGCGTTGCGCCCCGCCTGCTCAATCCGGACGGCACAACCCAGCTGTCCATCCGCTCCTTTCCCACCTTCTCCTCAGTCCTCTGGGAGCTGACCGGTCTGCCCCGCCTTTTTCCCGACTGTTCCCGGCTCAACCGCTGGCGGCGCCGGGATTTTGACTATGAGAAGCCTCAGTATGCTGAACAGCCGATGGCATCCTGTCTGCTCCTGCGCCGGTCAATTCTCGTGGCGCTCGGCGGATTTGATGAGCGGTTTCCGATCTACTACAACGATGTTGACCTCTGCTACCGGATTTACCAGCAGGGTGGCAGGCTCGCCTATCTGCCTGAGGCACGGGTCTACCACAAACTGGGCGCCTCCACCAGCCCGCTCAGAATAAAAATGATCTATGAAAATCACCGCTCACTTTTCCGTTTTCTCAGAAAGCACAACCGGAAACCGTCATTTATCCTCAAGGGGGTCATCCTTCTGCCCCTGCTCGAACTTTCAGCCCTGCTCCGGGTTCTGCTTTTCCGCCTGAAAAAAATTGTCAGTCGATAAATCTGATCAGCCGGCGCCCAGCCGCTGAAAGATTCCGGCAAGCCGCTGTGCCTGAAAACGCCGGTCCAGACGCTGCCGGTCCCGGCTGGTAAACTGCGCCGGATTTTCCCGGATCGCAGCGACCGCTGACGCCAGCTCCGCACCGGTCTGACAGACCACACCCGCACCAAACTCCGCCACCAGCCGTGCCGCCTCATCATCCGGACCGCCCCAGACAATTACCGGCCTTTTTACGCCCAGATACTCATACAGCTTCAGCCCCACCGGCTGTTTGGGCTTGCCCAGATAGAGCAGTGCATCCGACCCCTTCATCAGCGCCACTGCCCTTGAATGGCTGACCCTGCCCAGAAGAACCGCCTGCCCGCTTGATGCCAGCAGACCCCGGCTTGCCGGATCAGCATCACCCGCAAGATAGAGCCGGACATCGGGCAACGCCTGCAGTGCTGAAACCAGAGCGCCGATCTCCTGCCGGTTCTCATAGAGATTGCCCGCATATACCAGACTGAAACCCTCAAGCCTTTCCGGTTCAACCGCCAGCTCCTGGGGATCAAACCCGTTTTCCAGCACCTCAAGCTTTGCCTCAAGCCCGGCATCATCACCCAGCGCCTGTCTCAATCGTTCACCGGTCCCGGGATTGACCACCAGCACCACTGCTGCGGTCTCCACAATCCGCCTGAGCATCCGGCGCAGAATAGGTCGCTGGTAAAACGGCGGTTCCGGAAAGCCGGCAGGCCAGGGGTCGCGGAAATCGGCAACGAACGGCAGACCCGACTCCCGGGCAAGCCGGACACCCGCAAGCAGTGCGGTCCAGGGCGGAGCAGTGGCAAAGATCACCCGGGGCTGATATTCGGCAATCGCCCGCCTGCCCGCCTGCAGGGCAAACGGCAGCCAGCCGATCTTGGCATCGGGCAGGAGTATGAAGTTCAGCAGTCTTGACCAGCGGCTGCCGGAGCGGACCGGCACCACTGCCGATCGACCGCCTGACCTCACCCCTGCCCGTTCCCGCACAATCTGAATCAGCCGGTTGGCATCCAGACTTCCGGTCCGGATCAGGACCGAGCCCTCCAGATCGCCGAGCAGTTCCGGGTCATAGCCGTAGTATGCGACCGGTTTGACGGTAATGATCACCGGCTCCCAGCCGGATTCGGGCAGATACTTGCACAGCTTGGTCACCCGCATCACCCCGGAAAGTCCGAGCGGCGGGGTATAATAGGCGAGCACCAGCACCCTATTCATCGCCCACCATCTCCGGCAGATGCTCCGCAATCTGGGCGCGCACCGCCTGCACCTCCATCCGCACCAGTTTCCAGGTGTCAAGATACGCCCAGAGCCCGTCAACATCCAGCGCCAGCAGGTGGTCCTCAACCTGCAGCTCCTCAGGCAGGAGGTCGAAGAAGGCACCCGAGCCCAGACTGTCCTCAAACTCAATCCGGTGTGCCCGCACCACCGCCTTGAGCGCCTCCCGTCCCGGCAGCGGCATCCGGTGCAGGTCCTTGTCATCCGGCAGCCGGATTGTCAGCACCTTGCCCCCCAGATCCTCCGCATCAACCCCCTCAACCTGCAATGCCGCTGCCAGCAGATTTCCATAGGTTGTGCCCAGGAGATGAAAGATGAACGCCCGGCTGCCATCGGTGTAATAGGGAAACTCCTCCGGCGCCAGTGCCGGGAAGATCCGGCTCTTCAACACCTCTGCCAGCCGGTAATAGTAACCGCCGGCGCCGGTGCCTTCAAACACCTTGGTGCTGTCAGAGACGGTATTCAGCGGTTTGACAAAGATCCGCTTCTCCTTCTCCCGGCGTTCAACTATCTCCCAGGACCGTCCCGCCAGCATGAACCGCTCGAGCACAAAGAACACCGTGCCCACCTGCTGACCGGTGGCGGTATCAATCACCTCATACTGACCGAAACTCTTCTCCTGAATGTTGGAGTGAATCCTGCCGGTCTCAATCCGCCGGCTGATCGCCTCACCCGGATAGAGAAACCCGCGGCGGTCGGTCTGGACGATCCCCTGCTCCAAAAGATAATCAAGCACCTGCTCCACCACCCGGCTTGTGCCGTAGACCGGCGCAAAGATCCGCCGGAGCGCATCCCGGGTCGTGCCGATCCGCCGGCGCTGGAACAGATAGGACACAATCTGCTGGGGAATGACCGCCAGGCTGGGGGTATACCGCTTCTCATAAAGCCGGCCCTGCCGGGCAAGGTCAATGAAGGTCTCAAACAGCAGCCTTTCCCAGGAGTCAAGATAGACCCCGAGCATGACCAGTCCGTTCCCCCGGCGCCGGTTGCCTCTGCCGATCCGCTGGAGGAGCGAGGAGACATTGAACGGCGGGCGGTAAAGCACGACCGCATCCACATCACCGATGTCAATCCCCAGCTCCAGGGTTGAGGTGCAGAGCAGGATCCCGGTCCGCTCCCGGTTCATCCTTGCCTCAACCTCCTCGCGCACCTGCCGGGTCAGGCTGGCATGATGGACCCAGACCCTGCCGGTAAACGGGGTGCGGTCAAAAAGCCGGACCCCGGCTTCGGCAAGCGACCGGGCATTGAAGAACACCAGCACCTTGTGGGCACCGAGTGCAATCAGCCGTTCCAGCACCGCTCCGGCCCAGTCTCTGCCCGCCCGGAGCAGCCGGGCATCAATCTCCCGCTGATTTGCCACCCGGACCACCACCCCGGCCGGAAAGTACCGCTCACCGATCCGCTCATCATCAATCGTCGCCGACAGGGCATAATAGCTGACTGAAGGGTTGATCAGCCGGAGCCGTTCCAGCAGAATCCGCAGCTGATCCCCGCGCGGGCTGTTGTCCAGCAGGTGAATCTCATCAATGATCACCGCCCGGAGACTGGTGAAGATTCTGGGATGCCGGCAGAGCAGGGAATCAAACGACTCCGGTGTCGTCAGAAGCATGAACGGCAGCCGGTCCTCATCAATCGCCGGGTGATCACCGGTCTTCCGCTCCAGCTTCAGCCCCAGATATTCCAGCGGTTCTGCCAGCCGGCGGTAGAGGTCATTCACCAGCGCCCGGGTCGGCGAGATGTAAAGCACGGAAAAATCCCGGCACCCCTGCGCCAGCAGCCTTTCCACAACCGGCGCCACCACCGCCTCGGTCTTGCCCGAAGCAGCCGGCGAGATCAGCACCAGGTTGTTGCCCTGCAGGATTACCGGAATCGCCTCGAGCTGGACCCGGGTCAGACTGCCGAACCGGCTGAAAAAAGGATGCCAGGTACGGCGCAGCGCCTGCCGGATCTCCCTGCCGGTTGCCTGCCCTTCAAGCTCTGATGCTGCCAAATCTGCCTTATCCTGCCCGGCTTGAGATTTCCGCCGGTGTTGGAATTACGCCCCACTGCCGGAGCCGGGCGATATCCAGCGCCTCCACACACCCCTTGATAAATGTCCGCACCCCGCCGCTGCTGCGCCTGCCCAACCAGGCAAGGAGCCGTTTCTGCTCCTCAACCGGCAGTCTGAAACCCGGATATGCCCGTTCGTAAATCCGGATCATGGTCGCAAACGCATCCACCAGCGCCTGCTCGGCAAGCGGTGTCAGCTCCAGCCTCCGCCGGACCGAATTGGCAAGCCGGAGATAGCCGTATTCACCCGGGGTCGGTGTCGTTGCAAAGATCAAAAGCAGTGCCGGCTCCCGGTAGATATAGGGCACGGGCCGGACCTGATTGTGAATCAGCCGGTCCGAAACCGCCCGCAGCTGGGGGTCATTGAGCGCCACCCGCACCAGCCCCTCCATGAAGTTGATGCTCTTGGAAAGATAGACGACATCCCAGAGCCGGGTGACCGTCTCCGCCTCATCCAGCAGAAGCACCAGCCCCCGGAAACCGAGCTGCCGGCTCATCCAGGAGATGGCGGAAATGATGTTACAGTAGAAGTCGGCGGCGGTTGAGAAGTCATAAAGGGCAGGAATCCCCTGCGCTCCGCGCACCCGGTAGGGTGAGCGCATCTCGGTCGCATACTCCTTGGTGCTCTCCCCCTCCACCCACTGCCAGAACACCTCGCTCTCCCGGGCGTTCGGCTCGAGCCGTTTCAGCTTGCGCAGGAGCGGACCGAAGAAGACATGGTCGGTGAGATCAAGCCGGGTTGCCAGCTGGAGCAGTTCCCGGAATCCGCCCTCCCGGCCCTCGCTGATGAACCGCAGGTTACGCACCAGCTCCCGGTAGACCCGCTTCGGCCGGTGGGGGGAAACCTCAACCGGATCAAACTGCACCAGACTGACCGCCATCCCGGCCTGCAGCGCCCGGTGGTGGATAAGCTCGAGGATATGGGTCTTGCCGCTCCCGTATTCCCCCTCAAACATCAGTACATCGCCTTTGCCCCGTTCCAGCCCGGCAAGCGCCTGGTCAATCAGCTTCAGCTCCTGGTCCCGGCCGAAGGTGAACCGCTCCACATCCTGATGGGGCACAATCCCGAGCCTGAACGCCTCAATCATCCGGCAGGCGCTCACCCGGTCCACGCCCGCACTCCGGGCAACCGCAGCATCAAGCAGCGACTCGTCAACCTCAACCAGAAACCGCACCCGATGCCGGGGCAACCAGAGCCGCAGACCGGTCTGAAACCGGACCAGGAGTTCGGTCCCCTGCCACCGGCTGTCCAGTACCTCACCTTCGCCGAAGACCGGATGGGAGACGAGTTTAGAACTCCTCACTTTCTACCGCCTCCTTCTCCCGCTTCTCCAGCTTCTGGGTCGTCACCCGCAGTATCTTCTCCGCATCCCGGGTGGAAAGGTTCAGGTTCGGCTCCACCCTGAGCCGGTGCAGCAGCTCCACCGCAGCGACGACAAACAGGCGGCGGTAGCTGACATCGAGCACAAACCGCTCAACCGCGGTCTGCGCCAGCACCTTCAGCACCCGCTCTGCACCGTTGAGCCGGACACCATACGCCTGCTCAAACAGCAACCGCAGCTTCACACCCAGCTCCTCAAGAAACGCCACCGGCTCCATCCCCAGCTCCTCAAGGTTGATCCGCACCCCGACCGGGTTGGCTTCGGAAAACACGCTCCGCAGCCGCTGCTTCAACGCCTCATAAACCGGTCCCGAACCCTCAAGCAGCAGGTTGTCATCCGGGACCGCATAGAAGAACATCGCCCCGGGCAGACGGGAGTTGCCGCACTCATCCACCAGCTGGCGCAGATTGTCCAGTGCCCGGCGCTTGTCGCGGGCAGAAGCGATTGACATCCCCCGCTCCGCCTCATCAAACAGCAGAATCAGCCCCCGGTAACCGATCGCATGCACCCACTGTGCCAGCGAGCGCAGCATCCGGAAGGCGCTCGACCTGTCAATCCGTTCCGAGATCCGGAACTTCGCCCGCGTCTCCCGGTCCGCCTCCTCACCCTTGAGCCACTGCACCGCCTCCTGAAACGACTCCAGGTCCTCAGCCAGGAGCGACTGGAACGCCCCGCGCACCGCATTGAAGAAGCTCGAGGAGTCGGTCATCGGCAGATCCAGCAGATAGCTTTCGAGCCGCTCGGTCCGCTCCTCCTTTTTCCGCCACTCGCCTGCCCAGCGCCGGATCACCGCATCAATCCCCTTCTCACCCAGCGGCATAATCACATCGGTCGGCTGGGGTGCGGTCAGATTGAGCGCCACCGCCTTATAGACCAGCTCCAGCTTGTCAAACGGACATTCGGTCGGGTTCAGACTCACATAGGCGACACAGTAGTTGTGTCTGAACGCCAGATTGCGCACCGAATAGAGAAAATGGGTCTTGCCGCCGCCGTAATTGCCGGTGATCAGCTTGAAGCTGGAAAGGTTGAACTTGAGGATGCCGTCCAGATACTCCTCCTCAATCACCTTCAGATAACGGTCCAGCCCGACGGTAAACGCCTCAATCCCGAACTCCGGCGGTGTGCCGGTTGAACCGAGCTTGTTGATTATTGCCCGTGCCAGCTCCTGCTCCATTGCCACCTCCTCAACCACCAGTCCGGCTCACTCGCCGGTGCTCCGGACCGGCACAAATGAGATATAGGAATAATAGGTTCCGTCCCCTTCCTCGCTGTCCGGCACCCAGAGCGCCCGGCTCTTCTTGGCGGTTGCATCAAAGTTGGCAACGGTCAGCCGCAGCTCCTGCCCGGCAACCGCCCGCACCCCGGAGCGCTTCAGCAGATAAAGATCATAGCTGAACCGGATGCGCGGATACTCAACAAAATTTTCCCGTACCGGATCGGACCGGAAACTTTCGGGCTGACTTAAAAGCACCAGCTCGGCAAGCAGGTCCGAAAGCAGCACCCGCTCCCCTTCGGCAAGCCCCTCTGCTCCGCACCGCCGCCGATACGCCGAAAGCAGTCGGGCAAGGAACTCCTCCGGCTCCCGGATCCCCTTCACCTTCAGACTCTCCTGATAACTCCTTACCAGCCTTGCCAGCCCGAGCGGTTCAAGCGGCACCCCGCTCTTCAACTGCTCAATCTCCGGACCCCAGAACACCGTTGCCCGGCCCCGCTCAAAATCGGCCCGGATCGCGAAAAATCCGATCCGCAGCAGCGGCAGCTGCCCGCGAACCGCCAGCCCGCTCCCCTCCAGCCCGGCAATCAGCCTTTTTCCAAACTCAAACCTGAACTCCGACTTCGCCTCCTCAACCTGCGCCCGCTCCGAATTCAGCCACTCTAGCAGTTTCTGCCGAAGCTCACCCTCGGGAAAACCGGCAGCTAGCCGCTCAATCTCTGCCAGCAGCCGTGCCCGCTCATAGGCGTTTGCCACCGGCTCACGGAGCAACGCCTGATAGCCATCAAGCCTCTTGACCACCTGCTGGGACCGGCGGACAAGCTCCTTCAGAACTCCAGTCAGCCCTTCCATATCCATACAGTATAACCCGGCATCACAGACTGTCAATTGAGATAAACGGCGCTTCCGGATTACCCTGCACCTGACGGTGGGGGGAACTGCCCCCCTTTTCGGGCACAAACTCCGATCCGCCTGCCAACACTATGCACAACCGGCACTTACCGCAACAGCCACCCGGAAAGTCGGGTTGAAAATGTGAAATCATGCCCCTTTTCTGACTCTAACTGATTGGATAAAACCGGCAATGACCATTACCACCGCATCCCCTCCCCTTTCATTTTTTTCATTTTACACTTTGCATTGTTAAAGCGATTCCTCGACGCGGCTGTGCCGCGCTCAAAATGACCACTTCATTTGTCATTTCAACCGGAGTGGAGCGGAGAAATCGCTTAAATCGCTTTTAAAATATGTAGCGGACGCCCACGCTGACCCTGGGGAATCCGAACAGGAAATAGCCAAACGCTTCTGGGGCATCAAAATAAATCGCATGCCGATGCAGCTGTGCCCACTTCAGCAGTTCAACCTCGCCAAAAACATCAATATTCTTCTTTACCCGCCAGAGCACGCCCGTACCCAGCCGGATATCATAATTGGCACCAAACGCCCGCCAGTCTGCGATCGGCTTGTTATAATACTTCTCCAGATTAACACCGCCATAAACCAGAGGCGAAACCTTTTTGCCCACCGGCAGCACATAGATGAGATCGGCGTCAAGGTTGTCAAACAGATGCAGACTCTGTCCGCCGCCAAGCTGATGCCGGGTATAAAACCTTAACTGAACCAGCTCCAAGCGCAGGAACAGGTTTTTCAGCGGACTTATCAGCAGCTCACTGGAAACTCCCAAGTATGGTTCCCAGCGGATATCAAGATTAAAATTCCCGGGGAAATATCCAACGTCCAGAACATCGTAGTGACTTAACCGTACCCCGAACTGAACCCGGGGAGAATAAGCAAAGGCAGAGGCCGAAATTAAGCAGACGGTTGTTATTATTGCAATAGCAGAAAATTCCGGTCGCAAGATCATTTTCATTCCATCTCCTTTATTGTCCGGGTGCACCACAAACGGTGCACCCGGGTTGGGTTACCTTCTGGCATCAGGGCCAGCGCCTTCTTACTTCAGTATACTGGGGCTGGTTCCGATTGCCCCAGTGATGTCTGCCCACCTGCACACCATCCCCGGCAGGAGCAAGATAGTTGTGATAGTGGGAAGTGTACCAGCCCTTGGTTTCGTAAAACTGTCCTGGCTCCGGCCAGTCTTCAAGCAAAATTCCGTTATAATACGAACGACAGCCCAGACCCAGCTGTCCGGGCAGTGGATTCCGGCCGGTTGCAGAACCATACTGAACCTGATACCAGTTTCCCAGTTTTGCCACATTTATCCAGGATTTCTTGTCCAGACCATCGGTTTCATACTCAACCCCATAACCCTGTGCTGCTGCCTCAGCATAGGACTCCTCAGGAGTAAGATAACCCATAGAATGTAGCTGTAGCACTGTAACCTCGGTAAACTCCGGTGGTGGTTCTACTGCTGTAGTATCCGGTGCACTGACAGCCAGAACCGTCGCCTTCCAGTAAGGTGCGGTCAGATTCACCGGCTCCGGTTGGTTGTTAATGCTGATGTAATAATGCACGGTGCTGGTGCCCTGCGCTACCAGCAGGGGGGGCGATAAGCAGGGCGGTGATTAAAAGCAAGCTGGTGTTCTTACGGTTCATAGTTACCTCCTTTACAGCTTCTGCCTGCCTGTTCGGGCGCAGCTCTGCCACGCCGGAAAATTATAACCCGTCACCCGTTTTCTGTCAAGCGGCCATTTCGACCGGAGCCCGAAGGGCGGAGTGAAGAAATCGCTTTACCTCACCATCACCAGCCGGCTACGACTGTGCACACCGGCACCTGCAAGTTCAAGAAAATACACACCCGCCGGCAGCGAAGGCAGACTGATGCAATTCTCCCCTGCTGGCAGATAACCCGCATAAACCAGCCGCTCCTGCCCGCTCACATCCCGTACCACCAGCCGGTAAGCACCCGCAACGGGCACAGAAAACCGCAACGCCGCACCCGGCCGGACCAAAGTGCCGGGCAAAATATCACCTCCCGGCACCTCTGCCGATCCTGCCTCCGTCACCCCAACCGGATACCGCAGTTTCAGCACAAATGCGTTTTGTTCCTCTCCAATGGAATCGGCTGAATTCCCGATAAGATACAGCGTATCAGGGCCCCGGAGCCAGACACTCTGCGCCCAGCTTGTTGAATCAACACGGTAAATCCGCTCCCAGCAAAGTTCACCAGCATAGGAACAATTTAGCAGTGCTGTTCCACAATGCCATCCTGGTGGAATATCAGCGCTGCCCGCAAGTAATACATTGCCTGCAGAGTCAAGGCTGACACTGAACGGCGCTACTTGGGAGAGGGAAATAAAAAGCTGGTTGTATACCGGTTCCCCAACCGGTGAGATCTTTATTAAAACCGGATACTTGGTCCCCTGCTGTAATGCCCAGCCACCGATGTAAAGATTACCTACCCTATCAATAACCGCATCCTGTATTGGTTCCTCGGGATAGAAATCGTAAACTCTATGCTGTAATGTATCTCCGTCGGGCCCAAATTGAACGATTAAAATATCACTTTCTGTGCCCCAATCTCCTGTTACCCCGACCCCCAGCATCCCCACCGCTGATAAGAATAATTTAACAATGCCGTCATAGAACCGACCCCCGAAGTCAAATATCCGCGACCAGACCTCACGACCATCGGACGTTAGTTTAATTATCAACAAATCGTTCATCGGCGGATTCCCCAAATATCCACACACCCCGGTAACAATCACCCCACCCGTATCAGCAAAAACATTATTGATAAAAACATAATCATAATCACCGATTTCCTGATAACGTCTGCACCAGAGCAAATTGCCGTCACGGTCATATTTCAATATCTGCCCTCCTCCCTCCAATCCATACGAAAAGATACCCGCAATATAAATATTTCCTTGAGCGTCAATAGTCAGTGAATAAAATTCATCCAGAATTGCATCGCTGTCGTATAAACGTGTCCACACGGTATCGCCGTCAGAATTAAATTTAACCACCATAGCCCAGATACTGTCTGATTCGGGGTCAGAAGCGCAGTTGACAAGCAGAACAATATTCCCGTCGGAATCGATTCTCCCTGTAGCGCAACAGTCCCAGAATCCACTGTCAAATGTGCGCACCCACACCATCTCCTCAGCCGCCGCTTTGGTCAAAACTGCTACCAGCAGCACGGCAGAGGCGCAGAACGCGCCTCTGCCAATGTTGATAAACTGCTTACTGATGCGGCGGTGGTTCATCTCTCCACCTATCTGTTTCGGTTCTAATGGGATTTTCATCGTCCCGGCGCCATTGATGCCAGCCATGCTGATGATGGGAAAAGTAACGTGGAGGGATGAAAACAAACGGATTATGCCCACCATCCCAGTATTTATGCACTTCGCCTCCTGTGCCATCTACAGCAGGACTAGGGCCTTTCTTGCTGTAAAATTCGAGGCGTCCATCAGGGTGTTTTATATACTTTTCCCACAGAGCTACAACCTTGATATACTCATTAAACGGTGATATCGTCTGCGAACCGCACTGCGATTTGATTATCACACCATCCCATCGCAGAGAAATCCACGAGCGGGGAAACCGGTCGCCGGGCAATACGAGAGAATCAACATACTCTGGGGGCGTCAATCTCAGCCCTTCCGCCGCAGTGAAATAGCCCTTCTGGTGTAGCTGTTCGATTGTCACCTCAACATACTTCGGGTCGGGTGGATACTCCACCGTTTCACTGTGAATTTCGATTATCGACGCCTCCGGATTACCTTCCTCATCCGTATACTCATACAGATAATAATGCACGGTGCTGGTGCCCTGCGCTACCAGCAGGGGGGGCGATAAGCAGGGCGGTGATTAAAAGCAGGCTGGTGTTCTTACGGTTCATAGTTACCTCCTTTACAGCTTCTGCCTGCCTGTTCGGGCGCAGCTCTGCCACGCCGGAAAATTATAACCCGTCACCCGTTTTCTGTCAAGCGGCCATTTCGACCGGAGCCCGAAAGGCGGAGTGAAGAAATCGCTTTACCTCACCATCACCAGCCGGCTACGACTGTGTGTCCCTGCACCAGCAAGATCAAGAAAATACACACCCGCCGGCAGCGAGGGCAGGCTGATGCGGTTCTCACCTGCCGGCAGACAGCCCGCATAAACCAGCCGCTCCTGCCCGCTCACATCCCGCACCACCAGCCGGTAATCACCCGCACAACCAACAGAAAACCGCAAAGCCGCACCCGCCCGGACCAGAGTGGCAGGGGAAATATCACCTCCCGGCACTTCTGCCGGTCGTCCTTCCGCAATCCCAACCGGATACCGCAGTTTCAGCACCAGAAAGTCACTGGAATCATAACTGGCATTGGCAACCTCACCAATCACATAACACACCCCGGGCTCAGCAATAACAATGTCAGTAAACCAGCAGTTCCAGTTCTCCTGCCGGTAGGTCCAGTGCCACTGCAGTGTGCCGTCCAGACTGTAACACAGAATCGCACCGCTCGATTCATTAAGAATGCTGTCATAACAGCCGCCGGCAACCAGGAGCTGTCCCGAAGGGTCAAACCCGATCCCCTCACCCCAGCTGAAATGGCTCAATCCATCAACCCTGACCCAGTCCAGCGTGCCGTCAGGCTGATAACGGGCGGTAACAAACGAGTCCGGCTGCACAATCCCCTGACCCCACTCCTCCCAGCCATCACCGGTGATATAAAGGTTGCCCTCAGAATCAGCGGTGATATCTCTTGCTTCATCCTGCGGCTTGACATGAAGAATACGGAACCAACTAACATCACCAATTGCATTCCATTTTATACTTAAACAATCAAACTGACCTCCTCCCACTGCAACATCCCCTGCTCCCACAATGTAACCGTCAGTCGAATAATACAGCGAAACAATATCCTCAAGCGGATAACCGAAATCATACACCTTCAACCACAGCGATTCACCGGCAGGTGAAAGTTTCATCAGCTGTGCATTACTCCCGCGTCCACCGGCGACATAAATGTTCAGTGATTCATCGCTCGCCACCCCGGAGAAGTAATTTGTCTGCCGCGGATACACCCGCCGATACCAGCACAGATTGCCGTCCCGGTCATATTTAACCACCCCGCCACCCGAAGTCATTGAGCCCGCAATGATGACATTCCCTGCCCGGTCAACCGCACAGCCATGAAGCCAGTCCAGATAAGGACTGTCAAACACCCGGGTCCAGACCGTATCACCGTCGCGGTTATACCGGATGAGCACAAAGACCGGATTGGAATCGACATCACTCTCGCCCGCCACAATCAAATCTCCAGTTAGAATGTCAATATCTCCCCAAGCCCACTTGTCAAATGCGAAATTATACCGCCGGGTCCATAATATGTCGATGGCATTAACCAAATTAAAAAAACTCAGCATGAGAGCAGCTAAAAGGGGCAGAACCCGGCATCTGCTATGTGGCTCTGCCCCCTGATACAGGATTCCCACGGTTCTACCACTGGGCTTCTACATGACTCTGAATTATCGCCTCGGGCGGAAGTTGGAATTCGTGCTCGCCTTTGATAAAGTGAGAATGTGTCGTTCCTGCGCCATGACCTGCAGTATGATGCCATGCAATCGAGTCAGACTGGTGTCGTATAATTGGCGGCGGATCTAATAAATTCACCTGAACACCCTGTGCGTTCACTATTTTGTACCACATATCCAGATATAATTCGCCCAGGTTTGGCCGGGTAGTTTTTCCACCACTGTCATATTTCTTCTTTCCGGTGCGCTGATCTATCCAGCCCACAAACCAGGACTCAGCCTTGAATCCACCATAAGTATGAGTGTCAATTGTTGCGTTGGGTGTCTGAGCGAGCCTTTCACTTGCAGTCAGGTATCCGCGCTGATGCAGCTGTTCTATTGTAACCTCAACAAATTCCGGACCGGGTGATTCACTGTCAACGCTGTAATCCTCAAAAATTACTGCGTGAGGATTACCTTCCTCATCCGTATACTCATACAGATAGTAATGCACGGTGCTGGTGCCCTGCGCTACCAGCATATCACTTTCCCTGCTGTGGCTCTGCCACACCGGGAAATAATAACCCATCACCCCGCTTTCTGTCAAGCGGTTTGTTTCCTGCTTTCATTTTACATTTTGCATTTTGCACTTTGCATTTTGCATTGTGAAAGTGATTCCTCGACTACGCTCGGAATGACCTCTCCCTCCCGTCATTTCGAGCGACGCCGAGCGATAGCGAGGCGGAGTCGAGAAATCCCGCTATTGCCTTTTTCACCGCAGATGCGGTCAGACTGGACACCATTTGCCGGATGATTATAATTTTTATTCAAAATGCCGGACGCAGAAAATTTTGAACCCAGAATTGTCGCCTTTCTCTGCAACTGGTGCTCCTATGCGGGTGCGGACCTTGCCGGCATCTCCCGGCTCCACTATCCGCCCTCAATCCGGGTGATCCGGGTCCCCTGTTCCGGCAGGGTTGACCCCTTTTTTATTTTACAGGCACTGCAGCAGGGTGCGGACGGCGTGCTCGTGTCCGGCTGTCATCCGGGCGACTGCCATTACCTGACCGGCAACTTTGTTGCCCGGCGGAGGTTTGCGGTCTTAAACGACCTCCTCGAGTTCTGCGGCATTGAGCCCGGAAGGGTAACATTTGCCTGGGTGTCCGCATCTGAAGGGGAGCGGTTTGCCAAACTGGTCACCGAGGTGACCGAAAAGGTGAAAAAGCTGGGTCCGAACAGAAGGCTGAAAAAGGAGCTGCCATAATGGACCGGAGCGAAAAACTGCGTCAGCGGGCACGGGAACTGCTGGAAAAGGGTGAGGTGGTGATGGTCATCGGCTCCGGTCCTCCGTCCGACTCCGGAATCAGCCCGGTGCTGTTTGCGACCACACCTGAGCAGGCGGAAAACCTGACCGCCAGTACTAGCTGTGCCCAGAACCTTGCCAATTATCTGCTCAAGGTCCGGGACCGGGGAAAGGTTGCGGTTGTTGCCCGGGGCTGTGATGCCCGCTCAATCACCGTCCTGCTTCAGGAGAATCAGCTCAAACGGGAAAACCTTTATATCCTCGGTATCGGCTGTGAGGGGATCGTGGAAAATGGCAGAAAATCGGTCGCCTGTGCGGTCTGCCGTCATCCCAATCCACTAATCTATGATGAGATGATCGGCGAACCGGCAGCGGTTGCCGAGCCGGACCCGGAGGTCTCAAGGGCGGATGCGGAGTGGGAACAGCTCTCTCCGGATGAGCGCTGGGAAAGGCTGAGTGCGGAGCTGGACCGGTGCATCCGCTGTTATGCCTGCCGTCAGGTCTGTCCGAACTGCTACTGTCCGGTCTGCTTTGTTGATGCCTCGATGCCCCAGCTTGTGGGCAGGACCCACAACCTCTCCGACAATATGGTCTATCACATCATCCGCGCCCTGCACATGGCGGGCAGGTGTGTGGAGTGTGGTGCCTGCCACCGTGCCTGTCCGGTCGGAATTGACCTGATGCGCTTCAACCGCAGGGTGGCAAAAACGGTCCGGGAACGGTTCGGCGGTGATGCCGGCACCGATTTGAGTCAGCCGCCTGCCCTGACCGTCTTCAAACCTGATGACCCGCAGGAGTTCATCCGATGAAACACCGGCTCATCACCCGGAAACAGCTGAATGAACTGCTGGACCGGCTGGCGCAGGAGGTCTGCCTCTATGCACCGGTCCGGGACAAAACCGGCACCAGCTGGGCGGAAATCCGCCGGGCAGATGAGGCCTGTCTTGACGAGGTCAACACTGTGGAGCCGGCAAAGGGCTTTGTCTTCCCCCGCTGTGAGGTGCTGCTGCGCTTTGACCCGCAGGGCAATCCGGTTGAACCCGAACCGCCACCCCAGCAGGTGGTCTTCGGCATCCGGCCCTGTGATGCCCGGGGCATCGCCTTTCTCGTGAAGTTCTACACCCAGGAGGGCAGGACCGACCCGTATGTCAGGGCGCGCCGGGAAAAAACCACCCTGATCGGTGTTGCCTGCACCAGAACCGCACCCACCTGCTTCTGCCTCGGGGTCGGCGGTTCACCGCAGGGCAGTGAGGGGCTGGATTTGCTGCTGGTTGAGCTCGGAGAGGAACTGCTCGCCGAACCGGTTACGGAAAAGGGTGAGAGACTGGTTGCGGACCTGCCTCCGGCTGAGGAAAAACATCTGACCGCGGCCGAAGAACAGCGGAAAAAGGTGGAGGCTGAAATCAGCCTGCGGATTGACACCAGAAAACTTCAGGAGCTGCTGCCCGGTCTTTATGACACTCCGCTCTGGCAGACCCTTGCCCTCACCTGTGTCAACTGTGGCGCCTGCACCTTCCTCTGCCCCACCTGCCACTGCTTTGATGTCACCGATGAGACGGTCCGGGGCAGGACGGTCCGGTGCCGGGTCTGGGACTCCTGCCAGTTTGCCCTCTATTCCCGGCACGCCTCGGGCCATAACCCGCGCCATGACCCGGCTTCAAGATACCGCAACCGGATTATGGACAAGTTCTACTATACCGTCGAGCAGGCGGGTATGGTCTCCTGTGTCGGCTGCGGCCGATGCATCATCAGCTGTCCGGCCGGGATTGACATCCGCCAGACGGTCGGGACAGTTCAAAATTCAAAATGCAAATTGAAAAATGAAAAATGAGCAGGGCAATATGAACGATCTGAGCGCACGACTGCTTGACTTTGCCGCCGACTGCATTAAATTGAGCATCAGATTGAGCCGCACCGTGCCCGGAAAACACATCGCCACTCAGCTGCTGCGCGCCGGTTCATCTGCCGGTGCCAATTATCATGAAGCCTGCGCCGCTGAGAGCCGTGCTGATTTCACCCACAAACTCCAGCTCGTGCTGAAGGAACTCCGGGAAGCCGAATTCTGGCTTAAACTTGCAGAACACAGCGGTATCGCTGGTGGCGAAGAGATTAATTCGGCAGCTGCACAGGCAAACGAACTGGCAAGAATCATCGCCCGCTCAATTATTACCGCCCGGAAGAGGTCAAGATGACCCGGCTTGGATTCCGCCACTCTGCCCTTACCGTTTTGCATTTTGCATCTTGCACTTTACATTTTGCATTCTTCCTAACACTATGAACAACCCCTATCTGCCGGTTCCGATGCGGATTGAAAAGGTGGTGATTGAGAATGACGCCCGGGACCTCAAGACCTTTGACCTGGCGTTTGTCAATGAGTCCGACTGGCAGAACTTTAAGTTCCTGCCCGGACAGTTTGCCTTCCTCTCAATTCCGGGTGCGGGTGAGGCGCCCTTCGGCATCGCCTCCGCACCGCACGAACCGCTCGTCAAGTTCACGGTCAAGCGGGTCGGGGTCTTCACCACCGCGCTCCACGAGCTGGAGCCGGGCGCAACTGTCGGTATGCGCGGACCCTGGGGCAACTTCTACCCCTTTGAGCTGATGCAGGGAAAGGATGTGGTCATCGTCTCGGGCGGATTCTCCTTCACCACCCTGCGCGCCACCATCGCCCATCTGCTTCTGCCTGAAAACCGGAAAAATTACGGCAGAATTCTTGCCATCTATGGCGCCCGCTCACCCGGCGAACTGCTCTACAAGGAGGAGCTGAAAGAGTGGGAAAAGCGGTCCGACCTGGAGCTGGTGCTCTGTGTTGACCGGCTCAACGGCGCCTCCTGGCCCCAGCGGGAAGGGCTGGTGCCCAATGTCCTGAAGGCGGTGGCACCGAAGGGGGAGAATGCGATTGCCCTTGTCTGCGGTCCGCCGGTGATGCTCCGATACACCCATCCGGTGCTTGAGGAACTGGGCTTTGCCCCGGAAAATGTGTTTCTGTCGCTTGAGAACCGGATGAAGTGCGGAATCGGCAAGTGCGGCCACTGCAATGTCGGCCCGAAGTATGTCTGCAAGGACGGGCCGGTCTTCTCCTACGCCCAGCTCCTCAAACTCCCGCCCGAATACTGAAAACTACACCGCCTCAATTGTTGATGGCGGTTTGGAGGCGATGTTGTAGGTGACGCTGACCACCCCCGGCACCTCGGTAGTGATCCGCTTGGCGATCCGGAGCAGTTTCTCCCAAGGAAGCCGGCTCGGCTCCGCAATCACCGCATCACTGCTTTCCCAGGAGCGGACCTCAATCTGATACCCGAACTGCCTTTTTCCCTCCCGGATACCGGTCACCATATCCTGATGCAGAATCGCCAGATACTGAAACGCACCCGAATCTGCCAGCTCCTCCTCAACAATCGCGGTTGCCTGCCGGACGAGCGCAATCCGCTCCGGTGTCACCTCGCCGATCACCCTGGCTGCCAGCGCCGGACCGGGAAAGGGCGGACGTTCGGTGATCTCTCTGGGCAGACCCAGCGCCCGTGCCACCATCCGCACCCCGGTCTTGCGCAGCTGGACCAGCGGCTCCAGCACCCGGTAGCCGAATTCCTTCTGCGTGTCAATCCCGAGCTGTTCCAGGATGTTGTGCTGACGCTTGACCCCGGCAACCGTCTCCTCAACATCGGTGTAGTTTGTGCCGTGCAGGAGAAACCTTGCCCCGCTCTCCCGGACGAGCCGGCCGAAGACCTTCCGGTAAAAGGTCTGGGTGATCGCCTCCCGCTTTGCCTCCGGATCGGTGAGCCCGCGCAGGGCGGTAAAGAACTCCTCCTGTGCCGGCACCAGCTCCACCCTGACCCCGAGCCGGGCAAAAAGTCCGACCACCCATTCCGGCTCGCCCTGACGCATCAGCCCGGTATCAATGAAGTAGGTCTTCAGCCGTTCGCCGAGCGCCCGATGGCCCAAGAGGGTCACGACCGAGGAGTCCACACCGCCGGACAGGGCATTGACCGCCAGCCCGTCACCAACCGCCTGGCGGATCGCCGCAATCTGGGTATTGATGAACTCTTCAACATTCAGCCTGGCAACCGGTATTTCCTGAATCAAGTACTGCCTCCTTTTTCTCAATTTAGCCGGGTTGAAATCAGGGTCAAGAAAAAAATTTGACAGCCCGGGTCAGTCTGGTATAATGACTGACCAGTCAGTCTAATAAATGAGAAAAAAGAGCATCTCCCGAAAGGAGCAGATTCTGCAGGCGGCGTTTGCGACCGTCTGCCGTCAGGGTTATTATGAGACCCGGATTGACGATGTTGCCCGGCGTGCCGGTGTTGCCAAGGGCACGGTCTATCTCTATTTCCGGGACAAACCGGACCTGTATCTGGGCATCATCCGCTGGCTGCTCAGTCAGGCATACACCATCCTGCAGGAGATCGCCGGTCAGCCGCTCTCTGCCCGCGCCCGGCTCAGCCGGGTTTTTCAGACCTGGACCGAAAAACTGCTCCCCTATCCCGGCGCCACCGAGCTGATCTTTCCGGAGATGAACCGGGAGCGGTGTAATCTGAACCGGCGGTTCCGGGAGCAGGTCCTGCCCGAACTCCGGCGTCTGCTGGACGGAATTGCCGGCATCATCGTTCAGGGGATCAGGCAGGGTGAGTTCCGGCCGGTTGAACCCCGGCTGGCAGCGCTCAACTTTCTCAATGCCTTCCGGACCGGTCTGCTGCTGATGTCCCGGGAACTGCGGATCGGCTCCGCACCGGAACAGTCACTGGATCTGTTTTTTCATGGCATCAGCCTGAAAACGAAGGGAGGAAAATGAGTCGATTAAATTTAAAATATCTGCTGCTTTTGATACCGCTGATCTGCCTGCCGGTTCAGGCTGGAGACACGCTGGTTCTGGACCCGGACCGGGCGGTGGAGCTGGCGCTCAGAAATAACCTCCAGCTCCGGCAGACTCAGGAGAAGATGCTGGAGGCGGCAGCGGGCAAGGCGGTTGCCTTTGGCAGTTTTCTGCCCCAGATCTCCGCCTCCGGCTCCTACACCCGGCTCGGCACCTTAAATGAGTTTCAGCTGGTCAGCCCGGTCTACCGGCGCCTGCCCCTGCGGGTCTATGACCCGACCGGTCAGCTCATCGGCTTCACCGACTCCATTCCCCTGCCGGTCGGTGCCGACACCGTCTCGATCCCGCTCGGCTCCCAGAACAACTATCTCTTCCGGGCTTCGGTCCAGCAGACGCTCTTCACCTGGGGCAAGCTGGTCAACGCCTACCGGATTGCCGGGCTGACTCTGGAAATCCAGAAGGCGGCCTATGAGCAGGCAAAACAGCAGTTGAAGGTTCAGACCCTGGAGGCGTTCTATCAGGCACTGCTGGCACAGAAATCGGTTGAACTCCTGAGAGAGTCCCGCAGCCAGCTGGAACGGCATGTGGCACAGGTGGAACGGTTCTATGATGAAGGGCTTGCCAGCCGGCTGGATCTGATGCGTGCCCGGGTCGGACTGACAAACCTTGCCAATCAGGTATCACAGGCGGAAAACGGTGCCGGACTGGCGATCATGGCACTGCGCAATCTGCTCGGCATTGACCCCCAGACCCCGCTCCGGCTTGAGGCAGAACTGACCGCAGAATCACTGCCCGTGGACATCGGTACCGCAGTTGACTCCGCACTCTGGTACCGGCCCGAGCTGGTCCAGCTGCGCCAGGCACTGCGGATTGCTGATCTCGGAGTGCGGATCGCCCGCACCGCCAACCTGCCGACGCTATTCGCTGCTGCCAACTACGACTACAAGCGGCCGGTCGGGTTCAATGACCAGTGGGGAAAGGACTGGAATGCCACGGTGGGTGTCAGTCTCCCGCTGTTTACCGGCCTGGCAAATTATCACAAGCTGAAGCAGGCGCAGTCCCGTTACCGCCAGGCGGTTCTGAGTGTCGGCATGGTGGAACAGGCAATCCGGCTCGAGGTTGAAGCGGCAGGGAAAAATCTGGCTCAGGAGTGGCGCAACATCCGTTATCAGCAGGAGAATGTGAACCTGGCAGAGGAGGCGTTCCGGCTTGCCGAACAGCGCTATGAAAACGGACTGCTGAGCAACCTGGAGTATCTGGATATCCAGCTCCAGCTCACCCAGAGCCGGCTGGGCGAGCTCAGCGCCCTTGCCAATTATCAGATCGCCCGTGCCCGTTTTCTGCGGGCGACCGGAAAGTTTTAAGGAGGAAAGATGAGGCTTAATTATCGGACAATCATTAATTTTACCATTATCCTGATTCTGCTCACAACCGGCTGCGGTAACAACCGGAAAAAGCAGACCGAACTGCCGGTCGGGGTCAGTGTCATCACTGTTGAACCCCGGACCGTAACCCGCTCCATTCAGCTGCTCGGCATCCTGCAGGGTGAACAGCAGGTGATCGTCACCTCCAAAATCACCGGCAGAGTCACCGAAATCGTCAAGCCGGAAGGCAGTCCGGTTGCCCAGGACGAGCCGATCGCTTATGTCCTGAATGACATTCCGGGCATGGACTACAAGCCCGGACCGGTCCGGTCGCCGATCAGCGGTGTTGTCGGCAAGCTCTATGTTGAACCCGGACAGACGGTGACACCGGCAATGCCCTTTGCGGCAATCGCCCGCTATGGTCAGCGGCTGAAGATGAAGGCGTTTGTCAGTGATGCGGACCTGCCCTATGTCCGGCGCGGCGCCCGCGCCCGGGTCAGCTTCTCCGCCATTCCCGACACCACCTTTGAGGGCACAGTTACTCAGGTTACCCCGATGCTTGATCCGCAGAGCCGTTCGGCGACGGTGGAAATCACCATCCCCAATCCGAAAGGCAGACTGATTCCGGGCATGGCAGGAATGGCGCGGCTGGTGGTGGAGGAGAAAACCGGTGTGCCCGCAGTGCCGGCATCGGCGCTGTTTACCACTGATGAAACCAAGGTGGTCGTAATTGAAAACGGTGTTGCCCGGTTCCGCACGGTCCAGCTCGGTCTGCGCGGTGATGAGTGGGTTGAGGTTTCAAGCGGACTGAATCCCGGGGAAAAGGTGGCGACCGTGGGCAAGGAACGGGTCCAGGAAGGGCAACGGGTAACGGTGGTGGAGGCAAAATGAGGCTTACTGACACTTCAATCCGCCGGCCGGTAACCACGATCCTGGTCTCACTCGTCCTGATCATCTTCGGCCTGGTCGGGGTCAGCCGGATGCCGGTTGATGTCTTTCCGCAGGTAACCCTGCCCTCGGTGATCATCGTCACCACCTATCCGGGTGCCGGTCCGCTCGAGGTGGAATCAGAGGTCACCCGGCTGATTGAACAGCGGGTGGGCACAATCTCCAACCTCAAGGACATTACCTCCCGCTCGCTGGAGAACATTTCCATTATTCAGCTCCAGTTTGCCTGGGGCACCAATCTGGATGCGGTTGCGGCTGATGTCCGGGACCGGCTGGATATGGCGGTGGCACAGCTGCCGGACGGCGCCTCCCGGCCCTTTGTGCTCAAGCTTGACGCCTCAATGATGCCGGTCCTGCAGATCGGCCTTTACGGCAACATCGACCCGCTCACGCTCCGGGATGCAGCAGACGATCTGGCAGATGCGCTCCAGCGGGTGCCGGGAGTTGCCTCCGCAATGGTGGGCGGAGGCACCAAGCGCCAGCTGCAGATCCGGATTGACCTCCAGAAACTGACCGCTGCGGGTATCTCAGTGGACCTGCTTGCCCAGACACTCAAGGCACAGAACCTCAACTTTCCCTCCGGTACAGTCAGCGCTGACGGCCGGGAGTATCTCATCCGGCTGATTGGCGAATATCAGGACCCGGCTGATGTCGGCAACACGCTGGTCGGAATGAAGGGTAATGCGCCGATCCTGCTCAGGGACATCGCTCAGGTGGAATGGGGTGCAGAGGAAAAGACCACCATTGCCCGCTATAATGGCGGGAGCACCGTATTTGTCGTGATTCAGCGCCGGCCTGATGCCAATACCGTGCGGGTTGCCAGCGCGGCGCGCAGAGAGCTGGAACGGCTCCGCTCCACCCTGCCGGCCGGTGTCAATGCCGCAATTCTCTTTGACTCCTCCAAGGAGATCACCCGCTCGATCTCCAATGTGGTCAACAACCTGCTGCTCGGCGGTATCCTGGCGGTCATGGTTCTGTTTCTGTTCCTCCGCCGGTTCCGCGCCACCGCCTTTGTCGCCTTCTCAATTCCGCTCTCGGTATTCTTTGCCCTGTTCTTCATGTTCATTCTCGGCTTTTCCGTGAATATCCTTTCCATGGCCGGTCTGGCAATTGCAGTCGGCATGGTCGTGGACAACGGCATCGTTGTCTTTGAAGCGATTTACCGGCACCGGGAACGGGGCGAAGAAGCAATTCCCGCTGCCAGCATCGGCACGAGCGAAGTCGGTATGGCAATTACCGCCTCCACCCTGACAACGGTGGTGGTATTTCTTCCGCTCCTGCTGGTCCGCGGGCTGATGCAGGTGTTTTTCCGGGAGCTGGTCTGGGCAGTGGTCGGCGCACTTGGTGCCTCACTCATTATTGCTCTCACCCTGATTCCGACCCTCACCAGCCGCTATCTGCCCAGAGTCGGCACCAGCAGCCTGCGGGGCATCCGGGGCTGGAGTGAACGGTTCTATTCCCGGCTTGAGGAGCGCTATGCCCGGCTGATCGGCTGGGCGCTCGGTCATCGACGGCTTGTTGTCTTCGGCTCAATCCTCCTGCTGCTTGCTTCCCTTGCCCTCCTGCCCTTCATCGGCCGGGAGTTCTTCCCTTCTCAGGAAAGCCAGCTCCGCTCCTATGTCGTGGAAATGCCGGTCGGAACCGACCTCAACTCCACGGATCAGGCGGTCCGCCAGCTGGAAAATTACATCCTGCAGGAATGGTCTGAGGACCTGGAAGGGGTGGCGGTCCAGCTCGGCTCCGGCACCGGATTTCAGGCAATCTTCGGCGGTGCCACCGGCTCCCATACCGGACAGCTCAATCTGATATTAAAGCCCCGGCGTCAGCGCCGCCATTCGGTTGACCAGATTGACCAGGCGATCCGTGCCTTTACCGCTCAGATTCCCGGACTGCAGGTCCGGGTGACAGAACGCTCCTTTACCGCAATGGCAGGTGTCACGAGCGGGATTGAAATTGACATCACCGGCTATGACCTCGCAACCGCTGACACCCTCACCAGTCAGGTGCTCGCCGCCATCGAGAGCATTCCCGGCATTGCGGACCTCAAGTCCAGCCGGGAGCCGGGCAAACCGGAACTCCAGCTGATCATTGACCGGCAGAAGGCGGCGCTTTACGGACTTACCCCTTATCAGGTCGGCTCTGCCCTGCGCACCCAGATTCAGGGGAATGCGGTCAGCACCTTCCGTCTTGCGGGCAGAGAGTATGACATCCTCCTCCGCCTGCCCGAGGAACAGCGCAACGAACTGCTGGACATTCTCGGAATAACCATCAACAGTCCGGCAGGTCCGGTGCCCCTGAAAAATCTGGTCTCGGTCCGCACCGGCACCGGTCCGATTGAAATTGAACGCAAGAACAACCAGCGGGTGGTAAAAATCACCGCCCGCAATGTCGGGGTCTCCTCCGGTCAGCTCGCCACCCGGATTGCACGGGCACTCAAACCGATACCGGTTCCTCCGGGTTTCGACATCCGGCTCTCCGGCTCCTATGAGGAGATGACCTCAACCTTCCGCGACTTCGCCCTTGTGCTGGTCATCGCCATCATTCTGGTTTTTGTGGTGATGGCATCCCAGTTTGAATCGCTGCGCGACCCGTTCATCATCATGTTCACCCTGCCCTTTGCCCTGATCGGCGTACTCTGGGCGCTGTTCCTGACCCGGACCCCGATTTCGGTCATCTCCCTCCTCGGCGTCCTCATCCTGGTCGGAATCGTTGTCAATAACGGCATCGTCTACATTGACTACACCAACCAGCTCCGGCGCAAGCACGGCTTTACCCTGATTGAGGCGGTCAAGGAGGCAGGCCGGGTCCGGCTCCGGCCGATCCTGATGACCTCGCTGACCACCATTTTCGGGATGCTGCCGCTGGCGTTTCAGATTGGCGAAGGCTCGGAGCTGTGGTCACCGCTCGGCCGGGCGATTGTCGGCGGAATGGTTGTGTCCACCTTTCTCCCGCTCGTATTCATCCCGGTGCTGTATACAATCTTTGAACTGCGCTCAGAACGGCGCCGGCAGCAGAAAGGAGAATCGGGGTAAATTCAGGCAAGACCGGCTTCCCGCAGTGCCCGGCTTGCCAGATGCTGGGCAGAAACCGCATCTGAAGGGCTGATGCCCTCATCAAGATAGGAGTTGAAATAGCGCAGCACCCGGTCCAGATTTTCCACCCCTTCACTGTCCAGCACATTCACCACCGCCTGCCAGAGGGCAATCACCGAATAGACCAGCGCCTCATCGGTCAGCGGTACCGGCTCATCAAAAACCAGTGTCGGCTCGGCCAGCTCCGGCTGGCGGATTAATGCCACTCCCAGCTCTTCCTGTCTGGTAATCCGCTCAACCGGCACCAGCACCATCGCGCCCTCCGCATCAGCATAGCGGATCAGATCACAACCGGGCCAGACCCCCTCATTCACAATCAGGTTGATCATCCGTTCCAGCTCGCTTGCCCGCTCATAACCCCGCGCCTCATTCTTCGGAAACCGTGCCAGCACCTGACTCCCAAAGTGCACCGCCAGTGGCACATAGTATTCGGACTTTCCCCTCAGCCCTACGCCCAGCTGCCACCGGCTGTCTCCACCCTGCTCTGCCCGGATCGCCGCACCGGCAAGCAGGGTCAGCGTCTTGCTCTTGGTGAGAGAATCAAAGAAACTCATTCTCTGCCTCCTGATGCCTGCTTCAGTTTCTGTTCAATCTTTGCCCAGGTGTCCTTGAGCGTCACCGTCCGGTTGAACACCGGCCGGCCCGGCTGACAGTCCCGCAGATCCGCACAGAAATAGCCCAGCCGTTCAAACTGAAACCGCTCTCCGGGCTTGACATCCTTCAGAGCAGGTTCCAGCTTGCAGCCGGTCAGCACCTCCAGTGACTTCGGATTCAGATTTGCCTTCCAGTCCTGCCCGGGTTCAACATCATCCGGATCCGCCTTGACAAACAGCCGGTCATAGAGCCGGACCTCGGCATCAACCGCATGCCGGGCAGAAACCCAGTGAATTGTCGCCTTCACCCTTCTGCCATCCGGCGCATCACCACCCCGGGTTGCGGGATCATAGACACAGCGCAGTTCCCGGACCCTGCCCTGCTCATCCTTGATCACACCCACGCATTTGATGAAGTAGGCATAGCGCAACCGCACTTCCCGGCCCGGTGCCAGCCGGTAATACTTGGGCGGCGGCTCCTCCCGGAAGTCATCCTGCTCAATGTAGAGCTCACGGCAGAACGGCACCTTGCGCGTCCCGGCTGAGGGGTCCTCAGGATTGTTGATCGCCTCCAGCTCCTCCACCTGATCTTCCGGATAGTTCTCAATCACCACCCTGAGCGGTCTGAGCACCGCCATCCGGCGCTCGGCACGCCGGTTCAGATCCTCGCGCACACAGTGCTCCAGCAGGTCAATGGAAACCACCGTATCTGCCTTGGCAACGCCGATCTGCTCGCAGAAGTTCCGGATTGACTCCGGCGTGTAGCCCCGGCGCCGCAGTCCCGCAATCGTCGGCATCCGCGGATCATCCCAGCCCGAAACATAACCGGACTGCACCAGCTCAAGCAGCCGGCGCTTGCTCAGGACGGTATAGGTCAGATTCAGCCGGGCAAACTCAATCTGGCGCGGATGGTGCACCCCGAGCTGCTCCAGAAACCAGTCATAAAGCGGCCGGTGATCCTCAAACTCCAGCGTGCAGATTGAATGGGTAATCCCCTCAATTGAGTCTGACTGGCCGTGCGCCCAGTCATAGGTGGGATAGATGCACCACTTGTCACCGGTCCGGTGATGGGGCACCCTCATAATCCGGTACATCACCGGGTCCCGCAGGTTCAGATTGGGTGATGCCATGTCAATCTTGGCACGCAGGGTTTTGGACCCGTCCGGAAACTCACCCCGGCGCATCCGCTCAAACAGCTCCAGATTCTCCTCCACGCTCCGGTTCCGGTAGGGGCTCTCCTTCCCCGGCTCGGTCAGTGTTCCCCGGTACTGCCGGACCTCCTCGGCGGACAGATCACACACATAAGCCTTGCCCTTCTTAATCAGCTCCTTTGCCCACTCATACAGCTGGTCAAAGTAGTCCGAGGCGTAATACAGATGCTCACCCCAGTCAAACCCGAGCCAGCGCACATCCTCCATGATCGAACGGACATACTCCTCCTCCTCCTTCTCCGGATTGGTGTCATCAAACCGCAGATGACACCGTCCGCCATACTCCCGGGCAATCCCGAAGTTGAGGCAGATCGACTTGGCATGGCCGATGTGCAGATAGCCGTTGGGCTCGGGCGGAAACCGGGTCACCACCGGCGGCTGGAACCTGCCTGATGCCAGATCCTCATTGATGATCCGCCGGATGAAGTCCGGACCGGAACGCTTCTCCTCAGTTGTGCTCATTTGGGTGAATGATATCCGGGTTTAATCCCCTGTCAAAACCGGTCACGCTCCAGCACCCGGTCAATCCGGGCAAGCACCCGCTCCTTCCCGCAGATTGAAAGCACATCACCGATTCCAAACCCGTAATCCTTTCCGGTCACCGCCACCCGCAGCGCCTGACTCACCGCCATCCCCTTGACATTCTCCCTCCGGGCAAAATCCTCCAGCACCCGCATCAGCACCTCAGATTCAAACTGCACCGCACCGGCAAGCAGCTCCCGGACCCGGGCAAGCATTCTGCACTGCTGCTCACCGCCCAGCCACTTCTTCACCGCCGGCTCATCATAAACCAGCTCCTCATCCCGCACAAAGAAATAGTCGTAATCCAGAATATCACCCGCCACCTTGATCCGGTCGCCGGCAGCAGTAACGATCCGCTCCACCCTCTGCCGGACCTCCGGACTCACCGGTTCACTCACCAGCCCGGCGCGCACCAGATAGGGCAGCACCAGCCCGGTCCGCTCCGCAACCGGCAGTGCCATCATGTAATGCACCTGAAACGCCATCAGCCGGTTCGGATCAAAGCTTGCCGGCGAACGCACCACCCGCTCCAGTGCAAAACGCTCTACCAGCTCCACCGGGGTAAAAAACTCGGTCCGGTCATCATAGGACCAGCCCAGGAGCGCCAGATAGTTCACCAGCGCCTCAGCCAGAAACCCGGTCTGCTGATAGAAGTCAATCACCACCGGATTGAAAAGCTCGGGACTGGTATCAAGCCCGAGCCGGCGGGCGATTTTTTCGCCCCGTGCCAGCAGCTCGGCAAAGTCCGGCTTCTTCAGATACTCCTTCAGCTTCCGCTTGCTCAGCTTATTCTTACTCCCCGGCTCGGCAACATAGGGCAGATGGGCAAACTTCGGCAGGGGATAACCGAGGCTCTGGAGAATGAAGATCTGGCGCGGGGTATTGGAAAGGTGCTCCTCCGCCCGGATGATATGGGTAATACCCATCAGCGCATCATCCACCGCGCTCGTCAGATGATAGAGAAAACTGCCATCCTGGCGCTGAATCACATGATCCTGCTCCAGCCCCAGATCAAACTCCACCCGTCCCCGGATCAGATCATCCACCACCAGCGTGCCCGCATCCGGCATCTTCAACCGGACCACCGGTCTCCTGCCCTCAGCCTCAAACCGGGCGCAGTCGGCAGCGGTCTCGGCCATCCAGCGCCGGCTGTAACGGAAGGTCCTGCCCTCAGCCCGTGCCTGCTCCCGCTCCGCAGCGATCTCCTCGGTTGTGGCGTAATCCCTGTATGCGGCACCGCAGGCGATCAGCCGGTCCACCGCCTGCTGATAAATCTCCCGGCGCTCTGACTGAAAATAGGGGGCGTGCGGACCGCCCTTCTCCGGACCCTCATCCCAGTCCAGCCCCAGCCAGCGCAGACCGTCAAGGATCGGCGCAAGCATCTCGGGCTGATTCCGGTTCTCGTCAGTGTCATCAATCCGGAGAATGAAAACTCCGTTATGCCCTCGGGCAAAAAGCCAGTTGTAAAGTGCGGTCCGTGCCAGACCCAGATGCAGGGCACCGGTCGGCGACGGTGCGATCCTCACCCGGACGGTATCATGCTCCATAATCGGCAATGCGGAAAATCACTCAAGAGAACAAACGGAGAGGAAGGGATTCGAACCCTTGATACCCGGTTAGGGGTATAACCGCTTAGCAAGCGGTTGCCTTCAGCCGCTCGGCCACCTCTCCCGATTTTTCCGAACCGGCACCAGCTCCGGCTCAATACAAAATTATGGCGGAGGGCGCAGGATTCGAACCCGCAAGGCCCGTCGCCGGGCCGGCAGATTTCAAGTCTGCTGCCTTACCAGGTTAGGCTAGCCCTCCGACCGGGCAGACAACTGCCAAACCTGCTCCTCAATAATCTATTGATATCTCCGCTGAAGTCAACCTTTAACCGCCGGAACTGCCACCACCCTGATTCCGGGGCGTCCATCACCGGACCGACCCTGGGGGGAACTGCCCCCAGTTTCTCCCAAAACTGGCGCCCGCTTGCCAACTCTCTGCAGAAATTAAACTTCCGGAAAACCTGCCCTTTCCAGTCCCAGAAAAATGTTAAAACCCGCTCCTTTTCAGACTCTAACTGTATAGAAGCAACCCGGCATCTGGTCCGGCCGATCCGATTGTTGACTGTTTTTAATATCCGGATAGGCTATTGGACAGGTAATGAGAAATCTGGGTGGTGTAATTGTGGCAATTTTGCTTGCCGGCTGTTACCGCGAGGGTCCGCCGCGGATGCCTTCTGCCGGCGGTCCGGACTCCGGTCAGCCGCAGGAGACCCTGCGCTTCTTTGCGGTCGCCACCGACCCGAACCGGGACAATATCTCATATCTCTTTAACTGGGGTGATGGCAGTAAACCGGAATGGAGCGCCGAACTTGCCAGCGGTGATACGATGTTCATGGCTCATGTCTATCAGGAGAGCGGGTTTTATCTGGTGCAGGTCCGGGCAAGGGATGAGAAGGGCAACGAGTCGGAGCCCGCTCTGCCGGTGCCGGTGGCAATCAGTTTCTTCGGACCGCTCGTCCCCTCCCGTCCTGCCGGACCGGAAGTCGCCTGGCCCGACACCCCGCTCGTCTTCACCACCGTTGTCCGGCACCGCAGTAATGACAGTGTGGCGGTGCAGTTTGCCTTTGGCGACAGTCTGACCGCCTGGAGCGGTTTCCTTCCCTCCGGCGCTACCGTTGCCGTTTCCCGGAGCTTCCGCAGCCGGGGTGTCTTTTCGGTCCGGTGCCGGGCAAAGGACAAAGCCGGCATTATCAGCCCCTGGTCTGAACCCGCGCTGGTGCAGATTGATTTTCCGCCGGTCAAACCACCGCTTAATCTGCGGCTGGCACAACATCTCGGGCTCTATGTCCGGCTGCGCTGGGACCGAAACGGCAATCACGATTCGGTCCGTTACTGCATCTGGTTCCGGCAGGCGGACTCCTTCCGGTTCCGGCTTGTTGACTCCACGCTGAGCACCAGTTTTCTTCATGACCCGTTCTACACCACCGGCGATTATACAGTCTCTGCCCGGTTCCGGAGCGAGGAGCTGTTTTCACCCGAAACCGTATCCACAATTGCGGTCTTTACCGACACTCTGACATTGAGCGAACTCAACTGTGCGGGTGAAGCGGGCTATGGCTGGGACAGTATCAGTCTGACGGGCAGGATGGTTTCAATGCGCAACCCGGTTTCTGACCGCATCTGCGCTTTCTATCTGACCGACTTCTCACCCGAGAGCCTGAGTCTGAACTACTTCCTCGCCAGTCCCCATCTCGGACCGGATGACCCGGGTGGATTGGTGCCACCCGCAGCCTGGCGACGCACCTGGCTTGTCAATGTCACCGGCAGTGGCAGTACACCCCTGCCCCCCTTTGACACCCTGCTTTACCGGGACCGGATCCTGCTCAATGCCGGCACGACCGAAATTGCGGTCTGGCTGCCGTCAGACAATTATGCGCTCGTCAAGGTTCTGCCCACCCGCACCTGCCGGTTTGATGTCCTCACCTGGTATCAGCGGGTACCGGGTTTGAGACTGCTTTATCCGGTCCAGAAATCAGACACTCTTTTCTCAGGAGGCAGAAATTGATTGAGGAACTGATCAGACTTTTCCGCACCCAGCTGGGGAAAAAACAGTATGCCGAACTTGAGGGCACCTGGCTCGAGCTGATTTCCACCGAGACGCCGCTGTCTGAACTGCTGGCGCTCGTTGACCTGGCGATCCGCTGGGCACCGGCCGAACTGCCGGTTAGCCTGCTCTGGGTCCTTGCCGAATTTCTTGCCGAACAGAAGCGGTTTGGTGATGAGCTTGCGGTCCTGCGCCGGCTCGTTCCGCTTACTCCGGACGACGAAAAACTCACCCGTGCCCTGGTCCGCTGTCTCCATGACCTCTATCCCGAACTCAGCCTGCTCGACCGGCTGATTCAGAAGTCCGGACTCGGTTATGGCACACCGCTGGCTGAGGCGCTGGAGCGGTTTGACCGGTATCTCAGACTGCTGCCGGAAAAGATGGTCTATGACCAGGAGCATGGCATTGGCACGGTCAGGAGTCTGGATCTGCTGTTTGACCGGGTGCAGGTCATCTTTGACGATGGTGCAGATATGATGCTGGAGATCGGTGCCGCTGCCAACCGGTTCCGGTTTCCCGGTCCGGACAGCTTCTTCTATCTGCTGAAGCAGGACCCGGACCGGCTGCGTGCGCTGGCACAGACCGAACCGGCAGAGCTGGTCGCCCGTTATCTGCGCGACACCGGCAGACCGGCAACCGCCGAGGAGCTGGCAGCCGCACTGACACCGGTGGTCGGAGCCGGCGCCTTTCCGGACTTCTGGGAGCGGGCAAGGAAGGGGCTGACACGCCATCCCCATATTGCGGTCTCGCCCCGCACCCCCCGGCGTTACCGCTGGCAGGATGAGCCGAAGGAAAAAACCGACCTGACGGAAGAACGGCAGGAAAGTAAAAAGGGCAGAACCGGTATTGCACTGGAAGGGGTAAAGGAGATGAGCCGGGAGGAGGTAATAAAATCGTTCGGTGCGCTGCGCACCGCGCCGGAAAGAAGGAAGTTTCTGGAGCTGATCCAGCAGGAGCGGTCTGAGGACTGGCAGGAGCTCTATTCCGCCATCTTTCTTGCCGGCACTGACAGCCGGACCTGTCAGCTGATTCAGGAGCATCTGCCTGAGGAAAAGTGGCAGGAGCTGGTGAAAACCGCATTGACCGATTACCGCCGGTTTCCCGATGCCCTGCTCGTGCTTGCCCAGCTGAAGCACTCCATCCCTGCCCGCCAGCTGCTCAACCGGCTCCTGGACATTATGGAACTGGATCCGGAACGCAGCCGGCGCAATCAGGCAAGGAAGATTCTGACTGCGGACCGCTACCGGCTGGTGCGCTCTGCCCTGACTGAAATGGATGAGGCCGATGCAAGGCGACTGCACGACCGGATTAAAGCCAGCCGGACCCTTGAACCCTTCCAGCAGGATGAACTGCTGACCCTGATTGCCGAACAGTTTCCCGCCCTGACCCGGAAGCCCGCTGATGATGCGGTCTGGACCACTGCTGCCGGGCTGGAGCGGGCAAAGGCATTACTGCAGGAGCTCACACAGGTTGAGCTGCCGAAATCGGCTGAGGAGATCGCCCGGGCGCGGGCGTTCGGCGACCTCTCGGAAAATTACGAATACAAGGCGGCAAAGGAGAAGCAGGCACGGCTGATGCAGAAGATCAGCCAGCTCCAGCAGGAGCTGAGCCGTGCCCGGGTGATTGAGCCGGAGCAGATTGACACCGGCACCGTCTCGGTCGGCTGCCGGGTGGAGCTGACCGGTGATGACGGCACGGTCCATCACTATTCCATCCTCGGACCATGGGATGCGGACCACGAACATGGGATAATCTCATTTCAGTCACCGCTCGCCCGCAAGCTTCTGGGCAGAAAGCCGGGCGACCTGATCCAGCTGGACAACAGGACCCTGAAGATTACCACGATCACCCGGGCAATCTGAAAAACAATGGCGCTCATCCTCAAGCCCGATCCCGAGGCGATCATCCGGGCGGTTGAGGTGCTGAGAAACGGCGGGGTGATCATCTTTCCCACCGAGACCGTCTACGGTATCGGTGCCGACCTCCGCCAGCCCCAGGCGATTGAACGCATCTATGCCATCAAGGGACGCTCCTTGGATTTGCGGCTTCTGGTCCATTGTGCCGATGAATCACAGGTAAAAGGTGTTGTCCGGGAGATTCCGGAGCCGGCAGGTCGCCTGATTGACGCCTTTCTGCCCGGACCGCTGGCACTGATTCTTTACCGCTCACCGCTGGTGCCCGACATCGTCACTGCGGGCGGAGAAACGGTCGGCATCAGAATTGTTGACAACCCGTACTTTGCCGCCATCGCCCGCACCCTCGGTGCTCCGCTTGCCGGCACCAGCGCCAACCTCAGCGGTGCCCCGCCGACCAATGAGTTCCGTGCCATTGACCCGGAAATAATTGCGCGCTGCGATCTGGCGCTGGATGCCGGGGTTGCGGGCAGTGGCAGACCCTCAACCATTATTGACCTGACCCGGGACCCGCCGGTGATTCTGCGTGCCGGTGAGATTGACCCGGCTCAGCTTCAGGCGGTGCTCAAGTTAAAATAGCCCGCCATTTTCATTTTCATTTTGCACTTTGCATTTTGCAATGATAAAGCGATTCCTCGACCCTGCCCGGAATGCCCCCTCTTTTCCCTGTCATTTCGACCGGAGTGGAGAAATCCCTTTCTCCTGCCGGGCAATTGTCACTAACCGGAAACAGAATTAATACCGGTATTCAATCCTGACCAGCAGTTCGGGCGTGGTGCGGTTAACTCCGATGGCGCCGTTTTCGTTCTGGCAGAAATTCAGCCCGGCACGCAGCTGAAGATAAAGCTCAGGCAATGGGGTGAACTCCAGCTCCGGTCCGAACCGGACCGACCGCTCCACCTCCTCAAGCAGTTCACCGGTGACATAGTCATAGCCCTGAGCCGGAAACCGGTAATAGCGCCGCAGAAATGTCGTATCCGCAACATCAAATGCAAGCCGGCCATAATCGCCCCGGTTGTAATATCCGCGCCGGGTATAATCGCTCCAGATTGAGAAATTGAGCCAGGTTGCCGGCATGAACCGCAGCCGTGCGCTGAGCCGGTCCGCATCCGGTCCGAGCTCATGACCGAGCGGAACCGAATAGTTTTCATACATGATGTCCCGGAGCCGGTGATAATAGGTGAAGGCGGTTACCATTGCATATTCTATCCGGAAGTCAAAGGGCAGTGGTGGCGCCCAGAAGCAGCCGGACTGGAACCCGAGACAGTTGGGGGATTCCCGGCGGGTGTTGAACTCAAAGTTGTCAATGAGCAGCTGGGCGTAAAGTTTCGTCTGCGGCAGGTAAAGCACCGCATCGCCACCGACAAGCAGGTTGTCGTCATGCCCGGAATTGGCAACTGAGAAGTAAAGCGGCAGAAGCGGATTGAGCATGCCGGAGAAGTCCCAGGCGGTCTCCCAGTTGTAGACATTGAACATCGCACCGCCGAGCACCAGCCGTCTGCCGAACTTGCACTCAATCCGTTGAGCGGACAGAAACCGGTGCCGGTCGTTCCAGCGGGAGAGGAGTGCGGTGAAGCTGGTGAACTTCACCTGCCGGCGGCTCAGGGTCAGCTGAATTTTGTCCAGCGCCGGTGCCCGGTCCGAAAGCATCACCGAGGAGCGCCAGCCCGGACCCCAGACCAGCTCATCTCTGCCCAGCTCCAGCCGGAGCCACGGCAGGTTGAACCCGAAATATGCCCGCTCCATCTGCCAGAGCAGCCGGTCCCGCCAGGAGACCGCCCGCACACCCGGGTTGTGCCAGCCCGAGGAGTCGCGCACCCGCGCCTGTTCCGGATTGAAAACCAGCGGTTCCATATCCTCATAGAAGAAAAACCGGTCTGCAGGCTGATTGAAACACCGCAAGCCCAGGGATACCTGCTGATGTTCAGGGGTAATCACTGCCCGGGAGAAGAGGTCCAAGCCAACTGTATCCGGTTCCAGCGGCAGGCTGAGCACCGGCTGTCTGCCGGTCAGTTCCGAGCGCAGCCGTTTGAACGCAGTCTGCTGTGCGGGATTGAGCTGTCTGCCTGAAGCCAGCGATTCCGCCTCCTCCAGCAGCTGGCAGAACTCCGCCCTGGTCCAGGGACGGCTGGTCGAAGGCAGAGTCTGAATCAGACCTGCGGTCTTCAGCAGGTCAACATCCTCATAAAGACGGGAATCGGCTGGAACATACTGAAGCGCACCAGTCAGTGCGGTTAATATTCCCGGAATCAGCCAGATTATCCCGCAGGCAACCGGTAATGACCTTCGGGATTTGCGCACCGCTATTTAATCACCCCGAGCCAGTCCCGCAGGAGAAACTGGAATCTGCCGATCAGAAGTGACATTCGTGCCATCACCGTATAGCCGAACGAGGCACCGAAGCCGATCATCAGGAAGATGATGCCGGTCTCGGATGCAACCCGGAGCGCACCCTTGTGTTCCCGGGAGAAGAAGAAGTAAAGCACCGAGCAGATGACCCCGATAAAGGAGATCAGCGCCCAGAGGAACACATCCCAGCGGGCAAAAATCGCCGGGGTCAGCAGTGTACCCTGAATCTGCTTGATGATGTTGGTCTGGAAGTATGCGGGAATTGCCACGCCTGATGCCCAGCCGAGCACAAACCCCATCGGCAGCCGGATGAGCCAGGAGACCTTGGGAATGAACCGGCAGAAGTAGCAGAGCCCGAGGACAAAGGGAATGATGTAAATCAGTTTGCCCTCCCGGAACAGCGGCGTCACCAGGTCCGGATACACCGAGTTGTACCAGGTGAGGGCGATCGTATAGCCGACCGAGACCCCGACAAACAGATGCTCACAGAACTTGTAGAACGGGTTGTCCTTCCAGAGGAAGGAAAAGATGCCGAAGGTCAGAATTACCGCAACCCAGGTCCAGATGTTGGTTGAGATGTGCATCCTTACCTCCTTTTCCGGCGGGTCGCAAAGAATGCCAGATTGCCGATCACCACCAGCACCATGATGACGATGTGCGCCAAGGACTGGGAGTCCATTGCCGCCACCGCCGGCATATAGGCGTTGCTGTAACCCCGGCGCTGAACCAGGACCTCATATTCGGCTGCCCCCTTCATCCCGGCAAGCAGTCCGGTCAGCTGCCCGCTCTGGAGATAGGGATAGGCATCAGCCGCCGAGACCGCGGTCACACCCGCGCCGACCCGCATCCCGTATCTGGACTGGGCATAGAGCAGCCAGTCGGAGAAGCCGGGTGTGCCCGCCGAGATTGCCACCATGAACGGGATGTCCCGGAGCCGGGTGACCTCGTTCATCATCGGCAGGGAGTCGAGCGGGTGGCCGTAGTAGTCCACCGGAAAGACATTCTTGATGTTCTCCCCCATTCCCAGAATTACCGCATCCACCCCTGCCTTCCAGCCGAGATAGACCACATCCTCGCCGTATTTCTTGCCGAACTCGGGCGGAATCTCAGTGACCGCCTTGTCCGCCAGGCCGGCACCGGTAATCCAGAGCCCGCAGAGCAGCACCTTGACATTCCGGGCAAAGGCATGGCGCATCAGCGCCACCAGCATCGGATAGAGCTCGGGCATTGACGCCGGGTCAAAGTCCACTGAAATCAGAAGCGTCTTGCCCGGCGGAATCGCCTCCACCGCATCAAAAACCGCCTTTGCCCGCGGTCCGGAGCTGACCCCGAGCCCGAGCGGTTTCAGGAGCGGAAAGAGGACCAGCACCGCCATCACAATAAAGATGATCTTCCGGTCAATTTTGAGCAGTTTCTCAAGAAAGTTCATCCCTTACCTCCTCCAAGCCAGCCGCGTTCAATTCCCAGAATCACCTTGAGTGAGGTCGCAATCGCACCCAGCGCCACTCCGAAGAGAATCGCCCGCTTTGCCGCCATGTTCGGAACTGACAGCACCCATTCCGCCACCTCGGGCAGCTTGCGCCAGAGTGACTCACCTACCGGCACCATCCCGAGCATGACCACAAAGGCGGCAATGAGCAAAAGCGCCGCCTCCTTGGTGCGCGCCCGGAACGCCCGATAGGCGGCTGATGCCATATAGAACGCCAGAATGGCAAACATTGAGGCGTTGAGCGGGACGAGCATGTTCTTGAACAGCACCTCCTGAAGCGGAGAACCGGGCTTGACACCCCAGCCCAGACCGATGACCGCAGTAATCACCAGTGCCACGAGCGTTACGATTGAATACGCCCAGCCCGGCCGCTGGCGCCTTAACCGGTCGGTATGATAGAGGATCAGACTGCCCACCCCGAGCACGAGTGCAAAGGCGGAAACAATCCGGATCCACTTGGTCGTCAGATCATAAAATGCAACTGAGACCGGATGGGGTACAAAGAACTGAATCATCATCAGAATCCCCATCCCGAGACAGATCGCCAGGGGTAAACTTCTGCGCATCATTCCTCCTCAGCTGACATTGAAGAAATTGATGATATTACTGAAGAACCCGAGCGCCGGAATTTTCGAGAGCAGAAGGAGCACCGAACCGAGAACGACGATGATGATGATCAGCATCTTGCCGTAGTCCTGTCCCTTGAGCGAACCGAGCAAAAGCGGCTCCCGGGAAAGATAGGCGGACGCCGCATACAGCTCCTCACCGATCAGGGTATAGTCGCAGGCGGTGATGAAGAACGGCAGCTGGAAGACCGAATCGGTGCCCGCAATCTGGATCGCACCGGTGGTCGCACCGGTCTCGGCAAGAATCAGCGACTCCGCCCAGAAGGTACCGAGGAAGAAGTTGGTTGCCGGCTTTTCCCGGACCATCAGACCGTCCACCGCTGCCGCATAGGCAAACTGCTCCGAGGTCACAAAGAAGATGTTGTCCGGTTTGAAGGCATCAGGCCGGCCCGCCTTGGTATACGCCTCCTTGACCACCTCCCGCGCCACCGTATAGACAATCGGATCCCGGTTCGGCACGAGCAGCGCCGAGTCATACTGGGCGGTCTTCTTCGCCACCTCGCCCAGGATGTTCAGCGAAGCGATGGTTGCGATGTCGGCAACCGAACCCAGACCGGGCACATATACGATCGGCTTGCCCATTTCGGTCGCCCGGCCGACCGCCTCCTCCACCGCATCCAGACCTGCAATCCGGCGGACAAAAAGGTACCGGCCCGCCTTCGCATGCTCAATGAAGTAGATCACCAGAGCGAAGAAGATGAGCATCGCCACCAGGATATTCACCCGCGCCCAGTTGAAAAACTGAGGCGAACTCTGCACCACCGCCGACCATGCACCCCAGACCGTATCTGCCCCGGCAACTGCTGCAACCCGGTAACGGTAGGGCTGACGGTCAGTGACCCCTTCATCCACATAGCCCTTCTCGGTGCCGGGCAGGGTGGCAACCGTGACCGTCTGTCCGTCCGCTGCCATCCGTTCGAGCACCAGCGCCTCCACCGTTACCGCCTCGGGCAGCTGCCAGCTGACGGTGATGCTTTTGCCCGCATCGTTCGGCGTATCCCGGACCGAAATGATCGGCGGGACAAAAACACCGATGAGAAAACACAGTATCAGGTTCATCATCACTCCTTATTTCCCGCTATCGTCAATTGCTGTTCCTGACACCGGCACGGAACCGAGTGGCACTTCGGACAGCCGGCGGCGTACTTGGCGCACGCCTGTTCCAGATCCACGCCGGCGATGTTTGCCAGACTCACCAGCCAGGCGAAGACATCGGCGAACTCCTCCTCCAGGGCAGACTGCCGGTTGTGACGCAGCGCCCGGGCGAGCTCACCCACCTCTTCGGTAAACCAGCGGAAGGTGCCATCCACGCCCCGCTGCCGGTCCTTTTCAAAATAAATTTCTCTTATTTGCTGCTGAAACTCCTGAACTGTCACCGCCTTTTAGTATCAGCAAGCGGGCGCCAATGTCAAGTTTATGATATCAGCCCTTCCTGATATTGACTGCCGGGAGAATCCGGTTATCATATTGTAAACAAAAAGGAGGCAATGTGCGCCTGAAAAACCTGCTGATTTTCCTCACCGTAACCTTCAGCCTGAGCCTGAGCCAAGAGCTGCTGCTCAATGGTAACTTTGAGCAGGATCTCTCCATCGGCTGGACCAGGACCGACTCCGGTTACGGTACCCATCAGGTTCTGCGGGGAACCGAATACCAGCCGGACCCGGACTATGAAGCCTGGGTTTATCAGTATGACAATCCCGGCTGGACCCGGCTGAGCCAGCGAGTTGAGGTTCCCGGCGTTGCCCTGCAGCTTTCATTCTGGGCAAAATTTGCCGAAAGCGGCGGCACCTCCACCTGCTGGCCTGCTGCCTGCTTTCAGGTCTGCTATTACGATGCCGATGCCAACCTGCTGGGCGAAACCCGGTATTTCTACTCCACCTACGCCACCTGGACACCATCACCGGTCCTCAGTCTCTACCGGATCACCAACCCGGACTGGAACCGGTATGAACTCAACATCGCCGATGAACTGACCAGTAACCTGCCCGGCGTCAACCCTTCAGATGTCGCCTTTGTTGAAGTAGCACTCTGGAGTTATACCTACAGCGGCTGAGGCACTCCGGTGGCGGAGGTCTCCGCCGACGACATCTCATTAATTAACAACAACTCCGGACCATTTATCCTGCTCAGCGCAAAAACGGTGCTTGATTCACCACCGGGCGGTAACAATAACGGCCGATTTGACCCCGGCGAATCGGGCGGTCTGATCCTTGCCCTGCGCAATATCGGCAATCAGGGCGTAGATAATGTAACCGCCCTGCTCCGCTCAACCGATTCCCGGTTCATCATCACCGACTCCACGACCAGTTACGGCTCAATCCCTGTCTGCTCAACCCGCACCAATACCGCTGACCCGTTCCGGATTCAGGTTGACCCGTCAATTCCCAAGGAAACGCCGGTCCAACTGCTGCTCCTGATCAACGGTAACGGCTATTGTGACACACTCCGGTTCCGGCTGGTTGTCGGTGAGATTGTCCAGACCGATCCGGTTCCGGACGGACCGCGCCAGCCCCCGCTCTACTGGGCTTACGATGATATTGACACCAGCTACACCCAGCATCCGGAATTCTCCTGGGTTGAAATCAACAACCTCGGCACCCGGCTCGACCTCAGTGATGACCAGACGGTGGTGCTCGATCTGCCATTCACCTGGCAGTTTTATGGTGAATACTACAGTCAGATCTCCATCTGCTCCAACGGCTGGGTTGCACCCGGCTATACGACCAGCACCGTCTACTACAACTATCCTCTGCCCAGTACCACCCTGCCCGGTGCGGTCTGTGCCAACTGGGACGACCTCTATCCGCCGATCGGCAACGGTGTCTGGTATTACCATGATGCCCCCAACCACCGGTTCATCATTGAATGGGATTCGGTCCACTATATCGGCAGCAACCTCTGGGAGCGGTTTGAAATCATCATCTACGACCAGACGGTCCCGACCCCGACCGGTGACAACCAGATTGTCGTCCAGTATCTGACCGCCAACAGCTACTCCTCCAGTACCGTCGGCATTCAGGACCCGAGTCAGTCCATTGCAATCCAGTGTCTTTATGACGGCACCTATAACAACGGCAGTGCTCCGATCGTTCCGGGCCGGGCGATAAAATATGTCACCGGCACACCAACCGCAATCCGGGAAAGCAATGAACCGGTCAAACTGCCTGCCCGGTTTTATGCCTTCCCGAATCCGGGCAGGGGCCTAATCCACTTTGTTACCGAAATCGGCACTGCCGGCTCAATCTCCATCTTTGACCGGACCGGCAGACTGGTCACCACCATCCAGCCGACAAGCCGGACCTGGGATGGAAGAGATGCGACCGGCAAACCCGTATCTCCGGGTGTTTACTTCTGCCGGCTGAAAACTGTCTCCGGACCGGAACTGGAGGCAAAACTGATAGTCACCCGCTGAACGGATGACCGGTTAACGGGGCGGGTTTTACGATTGAACCCGCCCCGAATTCTTTTTGAGCGAAAATTCGCACCCGCAGTAGTGCTGCCGGTAAAGGTCCAGCTGCCGGGAAAGTTCAACACTCCGGCGGAACCCGTCCTGTTTTTTCCAGTCACCGGCAAGGAAACCAACCCCGGACTCCACTTCCGCCTCCCGGCCCAGACGGTTGATCAGCTCCGCCTGCTTGTTCGGACCTACGGTCAGTGTAGAGGCAAACTGTGCAAATCCCAGTTCCTTTGCCTGCCGGGCGGTTGTCAGCAGCCGGAGTCTAAAGCAGACCGGGCACCTGTGCCCGCCTTCCGGCTCCGCCTCCAGCCCGGACACCGAGCTCAGAAAAACTTTATGGTCATACTCACCCCGGAGCAGGGGAATATCGAAAAATGCGGCAACCCTTGCCACCGCCTCGCACCGGCGCTCATACTCCTCCGGAGGAAAGATATTGGGATTATAAAAGAAACCGGTAATCTGATACCGCTCGACCAGCCGCTCAATCACCACCGTGGCACAGGGACCACAGCAGATGTGCAGCAGCAGTCGGTGCTTCACCGGACCCCGGTCTGGGACACTTCCTTCAGCGCCTTGAGTTCGTTAACGAGCTGATTTGCCTCGTAGACATTGCGGGCATAGAGCAGCACCACCCCTTTGTGCTCCTTTTTCTCATCCCGGGGCAGCAGTTTGAGAAAGTCCTCCACCTCCTGCTGTTTCATCTTGAGAAAGCCGGCAAGATGCTCCAGGCTGGTGCGCACCACCACCACCACCTCATCCGGTTTGGGAAAGGGCCAGCGGGAGGAGTCAACCGCCACCACAATCGTCCCCTCCCGGACCGCACGCTGGATATTTTTGGGGGTAAAATATTCAAATCCGCGCCGGACCAGGCCGAGATCATCAATGTAAACGAGCCGTTCCAGAATCGCCTGCTGCTTCGGGGTCGTCCCTTCAACCGGAAACGGCTCATAAACCTTCTGGGGTTGCGGTTCTTCCTGACCGATGGCGGTCACGGTCGGGGTGTACTCCAGATAGGGGGTACTGACCGGTTTTTCTGCCGGTGGTTCCGGCTCCTCACCTCCCAGCACCTTGGGGAAAACAATCTCCAGCCCATCGATCTCCAGATAGTCATAGCTCATCAGCCGGACCTGCAGGTTCATTGTGCTCAGATACTCCATCATTTTCTCAATCGCCTCATCCATCCGGTCGACCGCAATCACCATTGGAAACTTGCCCTCCTCCAGACTTTTTTCCACCCCCGCCCGGAACCGGGCAGAATCAAACGCACCACTGCGCCCGCGGAGCTGTTCAGTCAGTTTTATCCCCTCCGGGTCACCAAACATCGCTGCCAGCGTTTTAAACGGCTGATGCCAGAGCCTGCCGGTTGCTGCCAGCAGGTCACCCGCCATCGCACTGACTCCACCTTCAATCTGCTGATCCGGACAGCCGACAATCGCAATCCTGCCTGCCTCATCCACCGCAACGAAAACCCGGGCAGAGGTGGCACCGGGCATCACCGCCAGCGCCCTTGGAGTCCAGTTGCCGAGTGCCAGCCCGATAAACTCCGGAGTCTGCTGGAGCAGTTCGGCAAGCGAGAAATCAGCCGGGACCGCTCCCGCCTGACTGGGGACGGGCAGCTTTACCTCATACCAGACCCTGCCCGGACTTTTTGACCGGATACAGCAGTGCTTCATTTCGCTCCTCCGGAGCCGTTTCTGGGTTTTGGCGGTGGCCGTTTGCCCGACATCACACCGGGCTTGGTGCCCGGCGACGGCGGTTTGGCAATCTTCTTTGCCGGCTCGGTCGGCACCGCACCCGCACCGATTCTTGTTGAAGGCTCAACTGTGGGTTCGGGCGGCGGTCCGGCTGCCGGCGGTGGAGCAGACGGTGCCGGCGGTGGCTCCACCGGTGCCCAGTAAACCCCGGCTGGCTGAGACCTGACCGGTTCAGACTCAACTGCCGTCTCCACCTGCACCGGCTCCAGAACCACGATTCCGCCACTCGCCCAGGCGGAGTAGCTTACCAGTCGGGCATTCAGATTCATGCCCTTGAGATAGTCGAGCACCTGCCGGACCTCACCTTCCGGTTCAGCGGTGACAATCAGAATCGGAAACCGGCCCTTTTCCAGATTGGCGCTGACCGCCGCCTGGAACTGCTCAAAATCCCAGTCCGCACTGCTCCGCGCCAGCATCAGCTCCTCCAGCTCCACCCCTTCGGCCTCGGCAAACAGCCGGGAAAACTGCTCATAGCTCATCCGCCACATTCTCGTGCTGGCAGCCAGAATGTCTGCCACTGTCGTGGTATAGGCGCCCGGTCCGCTTTCATCCGGACAGCCGACGATATAAAGTCCGCCCGACTCCTGCACCGCCAGAAAAACCGGCGAACGCACATCGGCAATCTCGGTCAGCGACAGAACAACCCGGAAGGGCACCATTCCGGCATCAGCCAGATTCAGAAAATTGGGATACTGATGGACCAGTTCCGCAATACCCGGTCCGATTTTCATCCCGGAAGGCCTGACTGCCTGTGGAAAGAACTGCCAGACCGGCTGCGCACCGGTCACCCGGACATAAAACCGGCTGGTCACCCGAGCGCGCCGCGTTGCACCCACACTGAAATTTTAATGCCCGGCTTGAGTGCTGTCAAGCCTTGGCTGACTCCTCACCAAACAGCGCCTGCTTTCTGAGCAGCAACTCCCACTGCTCATCCACATAGCGCTGCAGTTCCGCAATCACCTGCTGACCCGCCTCACTGCCGAACAGATGCCGGAACCGGCCCTGGGGCTTGAGGAACTCCTCCAACGGCAGCTTTTTCGTCGGTGTATAATTCACCTTGTACCGACCGTTTTCGTATTCATAAAGCGGCCAGTAGCAGGTATCGGCTGCGAGCCGGGAAAGTCTGACCGTCTCGGAGGGCAGGTGGCGCCAGCCGAGCGGGCAGGGCACAAGCACATTCAGAAAGCTCGGACCCGGTGCATCCAGCGCCTTCTGGACCTTGGTCGCCAGGTCCCGCCAGAAAAACACTGTGGTCTGCGCCGCATAGGCAACATCATGGGCAATCACAATCTCCATGATGTTCTTGCGGTGCTGAACCTTTCCCGGCAGAACCCTGCCTGCGGGTGAGGTGGTGGTATCCGCACCATAGGGTGTGGCGGAGGAACGCTGAATCCCGGTATTCATATAAGCCTCATTGTTGGTGCACACATACAGAAAGCGGTGCCGGCGTTCCAGTGCGCCGGAGAGCGCCTGCAGTCCGATATCATAGGTCCCGCCATCACCGGCAAAGGCAATCACCCTAATGTCATCCTGAATCAGCCCCTTCTTTTTTGCAAACCGGTATGCCGCCTCCACGCCGGCTGCGGTTGATGCGGCAGTCTCAAACGCAGTATGGATCATCGGCACCTGCCAGGCGCTGTGCGGATAGATGGAGGAGAAGATCTCCAGACAGCCGGTTGCCATCGTCGTCACCACCGGCCGGGGCTGGGCAGCCAGAAGAATCTGCCGCACCGCCAGCGCCTCGCCACAGCCGGCACAGGCACGGTGACCGTGAGAAAAAAGCTCCTGATTTTTTGCCAGGTCCTGAAGTTTCAACATGCTCACCTCACTCCCACATAGGTTACCAGTTCATCCTTTTTGCCCGAAAGCACCTGCTCATAAACCATCCGGGCATCTTCCGGGGAAAACTCCCGTCCGCCCAGACCGTAAACATAGGAAAAAACCTTCGGCCTTTCCGGCAGATCATACAGCACCGAGGTGATCTCGGTAAACAGCGGACCTCCATAGGAGTTGACCGCATCCACCCGGTCCATGACCCCGATCTTGGGAAACTTCGCCAGACTGGTGCGGAGCAGATTGTGGACCAGCGGCCGGAACACCCGCAGCTTCACGAGCCCGACCTTCCTGCCCTCGGCCCGGAGCTGGTCAACTGCCACCCGGCAGGTCCCGCAGGCTGAACCCATGACCACCAGCACCGCCTCCGCATCCTCGCACCGGTACTCCTCCAGCACCGGATAGTATCTGCCGAACCGCTGGCCGAACTCCTGCTGCACCTCCTCAATCACCGGCAGTGCCCGTCTCATCCCCTCAATCTCACTGCGCTTGAACTCAAAATAGTAATCCTGCAGGGTTGCGGGACCGACGAGAATCGGGTTGCGCCAGTCCAGGAGGTTGTAGTTCGGTTTCGGCTGACCCAGAAACTCCCGGACCGCCCGATCCTCCAGCGTCTCAATCCGCTCCTGACAGTGGGAAAGGATAAACCCGTCGATCGCCACAATTGCCGGCAGATACGCCCGCTCCGCAATCTTCACCGCCATGATCAGCGTATCATACCCCTCCTGCACCGTCTCACAGAAGAACTGCAGCCAGCCCGAATCTCTTGATGCCACCGAATCGGAATGGTCGCCATGAATGTTGAGCGGTGAGGAAAGAGACCGTGATGCTACCGCCATGACAATCGGCAGACGCAGACCCGCAGCGATGAACAGCATCTCATGCATCAGCGCCAGCCCCTGCGAGGCGGTTGCGGTCATCACCCGCCGGCCGCAGGCGGCCGCACCGATACAGGCGGTCATCGCCGAATGCTCACTCTCCACCGGCACAAACTCGGTATCCACCTCACCATCAGCAACATAGTTGGAAAACAGCTGGACAATTTCGGTTGAGGGCGTGATCGGATAGGCGGCAACCACATCCGGGTTGATCTGTTTCATCGCATAGGCAAGCGCCTCGTTACCGGTTTTTGCCAGAATCATTTCTTCTCCTTTTCCATCTCAATTGCCTTTGCCGGACAGATACCGGCACAAATTCCGCACCCCTTGCAGTAGTCATAGTCAATGCCCACCACCTTCCCATCCTGAATCAGGATCGCCGAATCCGGACAGTAGATCCAGCACAATAGACACTGCCGGCACTTCTCATTATTCCAGACCGGCCGCAGACTCCGCCAGGCACCGGTCTTGTTCTCCTTTACTGCCTGCAGGTCGCTAATAATCGCACCGCAGGGCAGCTCCTGCCAGCCTTTCAGTTTCCTTGCCATCATCGCCCCCTTCAGTTCAGCCCTTTGACTTCGGCGAATGCGCGCCGGATACTCTGAAGATTGTCCTCAACCAGCTTCTCCCGGCCCCGGAACTTCGCACTCAACTTCGAACGGATCGCCGCAATCATCGGCTCCAGCTCGAGCACCCCGGTCACCCGCGCCAGCGCGCCCAGCATCGGCGTATTCGGCACATCTTTCCCCACGGTTTCCATCGCAATTGTTGACGCATCTACCGTATAAACCCGGACCGATTCCGGCAGACCCAGTCGTTCTCTGAGACTGTCCGGACTCTCGGCGGTATTCACCAGAAGAATGCCACCCGGTTTGAGCCCTTCGGTCACCCGTGCCGGCTCAATCAGTGACGGGTCAAGCACCACGACAATATCCGGATTTTTGATCCCGGAATGACTGTAAATCGGCTCCTCAGAAAGCCGGTTGAATGCGGTCACCGGCGCGCCCATCCGCTCCGGTCCGTATTCGGGAAATGCCTGAATATACTTGCCGGTCTCCAGCGCCGCCTCACCGAAAAGCAGCGCTGCGGTCTTTGCACCCTGACCGCCCCGGCCATGCCATCTGATTTCCAGAACCTTTGCCATTAGACCTCCGTTTTTCAAAAGTAGAAAGTAATATTAATTCACCCGCAGTATAAGTCAAAATTTACCACCAAGAAGACGCTGTGCCACCAGTGCGCTTCGCTCCTTGTCCTTGATCTCCAGCATCAGATCAAAATCATACCCGGCAAGCGCTGCCAGCAACCGGCGGAAATGCTCAGAATCAATATGACGGGCATGGGTCCCGGGCCGGGCACCGCTGAGCTGGGAGCTGTAGTCCACCATCGGCAGCCCGTCCCTCCGGCGCCAGGTGACGGCACACCGCTCAAATGCGGTCCGCCAGTCGCTGCCGTCACCGTTGACCTCGTGGTGAAAGGAGTCAAAAACGACCGGGATGCCGGTCTCAGCACTGACCGCCAGGCAGTCAGCCACATTGTAAAGCCGGTCATCATTCTCAATCACCAGCCGGCGCCGGACAGCTGCCGGCAGCCGGTGATAGACCCGGACAAACCGCTCCAGGCTAGCCCGCTTGTCACCATAGACCCCGCCCAGATGAATCTGCACCTTGGCGCTCCTGTCCAGACCGAGCAAATCCAGCACCCGGCAGTGGTAGACCAGCTCCCGGATTGAATCCTGAATAATCCGGTCATCTTTGGCATTGAGCAGGACAAACTGGTCCGGATGCATTGATATCCGCATCCCGCTCTTTCTGATCAGCTTGCCGATCTGCCGGAACCGCCGGGCAAAGACCAGATACCAGGGATAGGTGTTCACCGGATGAGCGGCAAACGGAACGAGGTCCGAGCTGATCCGGAAAAAGCCGATCCCGTGCTCGATGTTCCAGTTGACCGTCTCGGCAAGGCAGTCAAGATTATTCCTGACCGTCAGCCGCAGCCGCTCCCTTGAATAGGAATGGAGCCGGAAGGTTTTTGTCCCCCGGCACTCGAGGCTCAGGTTGATGCAGGGATAGCCGATCCGGATCACCGCTAACGGTCTCTGCCCTTGCCCGAATCGGCGATATCTGCGAGCGCCTCAGGATAGGGCTGAAAGAAAACCTGCTTTTCCAGATAGGGCTCACCAAACCGGACGATCCAGGAACGGAGCAGACTGACCGGCACACTCAGCGGCAGTCTGCCCCGGCGGAAGGCATCAATTGTATCCAGAAAGAACGCCTTTTCGCCCGAGCTCAGTTTCTCCTTGAAATAACCCAGGGCATGGAGCAGGACATTGATCGCATTCGTATACTTCGGCGGTCTGCTCAGCGTCCGGGAGAAAACCGGCTCATATTCCGTCAGTACCGCGGGTACCGGCCGTCTGCCCGCATCAGCAACGATCCTGCCCAGCTGTCTGAGCCCGTCCGGACTGAAGGCCAGAAGCAGCAGCTTGTGCCGGGTGTGAAACTCCACCAGTGCCCCTGGTGACGGCTCTGCCCTCAACTGCCGGAACCGGGCAAGGGCAAACAGCCGGCAGAGAAAGCTCTCCCGGATGAGAAAGTTCCGGAGCCGGCCCTCATCCTCCACCGGCAGATTCCCGAATCGTGTCAGCACCGCACCGCCAAAGAACCCGCGCCGGGTAAACGCCGGGTAGATATTACCCTCCTCATTGTAAGCCTTGACATCCCGGGTGCCGCACGAGGGTGAGCGGGACTTGAGCACGAAACCGTCCACCGCACCAAGCCGGTCAAGAAAGGAGTTAACAAACTCCTGCATCCGGGCGGTCAGGTCCAGTCCGGTTGCCGGCTGAATGAGCCGGATTTCACCCTCAAGATAGACGATCTTGATCGGCGGCCTCGGCACCCCGAGCCCGATCTCCACCTCCGGACAGACGGTCACCGGCTGAACAAATCCCTTCAGCCGCTCCACAAAATCGTCACGGATGATCTCACCGTTATACCTGCAGGCCTCAAACCCGAGACAGCGGGAAAAAAGCACCCTGGGCACCGGTTGCATGGAAAATATTAACCCACGATTCCCCTTACCGCAAGATATGCCCATCATCCAGTTAGAGTCAAGGACCGGAGTAAAATTCACTCCGGTTTAAGCCCGGAATGATAACCATTTATTTATCAATAAGATCAGAATTTGCACCCCAGAACACCCTGCCCGGCAGGCAGTTCCCGGCAGGGTTGCCGGAAGGTCATGGCACCGGTTGACCCGCCTTTCCTTTTCAGGATAATCTCATTGTCAGTGCGAGGGCTTTTTCTCTGCCTGCTGCTGCCGGGTCAGCCACTTGTTGACTCCATCTTCCATCATCAGGCAGAGATTACCGCCCGGCTGAAGGGTGTAACCTATCTGGCAGACCTCACCTATATTGAAACCGACCTGCTTACCGGCAGTGCCGACACCATCACCTGCCGGCGCCGGGTGATTATGGACCGGTATGAAAATCAGCAGGATGTGTTTCTGAGTGTTGCGGTCAACCGCCAGCCGGTTCAGGAACGGCAGCGGAACCGGGTACTCAGCAGTCTGCGCCAGAAAGGGATGTTTGCCCGCCAGACCCGGCTGCCGTTTCTGCTGGAAAACCGGGATTTCTATCTTTATACTGATGCCGGAGCGGTAACAGCCGGCTGCGAGACACTGCGCGCAGTCCGGTTCACGCCGAAAGAGCCGGACCGGCGCCACATCACCGGCACCGGCTACTTTCTGCCCGGAAGCTGGGAGCCGGTAAAACTGGAGTTTGTGCCGGCAGAACTGCCCCGGGTCGTTGACCGCGCCCGGATGGTTTTGAGGTATGACCTGATTGAGCGCTTCTGGCTGCCGGTGGAGTTCAAACTGGAAATGGAGCTGAGCCTGAGGCTGATCCGGACCCTGATGCACCGCCGGATTGAGGTCCGCGAGACCTATTCCGGCTACCGGCTCAGGCTGAACCCGGAGTCCGCGGAATGAACTGGACCGGCCTGCTCCTTGTTCCTGCCGCTTTTTTCAGCGGAGCGCTGATGTTCTCCTGGTGGCTGGCACGGCTCCGGGGCAGGGATCTGCGCCAGATCGGCGACGGCAACCCGGGTGCGGTCAACGCCTTCCGCGCCGCCGGTCCGGTGATCGGCATCCTGGGACTGCTCCTTGACTTTCTCAAGGGCATGATCCCGGCCGGGCTCGGCTTCTGGCATTTCCACATCTCCGGTATCCTTCTTTTCCTTCTGATTCTCGCGCCGGTGCTCGGCCATGCCTTCTCGCCGTTTCTCCGCCTGCGGGGCGGCAAGGGGCTGGCGGTCACCTTCGGGGTCTGGTCCGGGATAACCCTCTATCAGGTTCCGGTATTTCTCGGCGCCCTGCTGATTCTGACCAAATTCATCCTGCGCCTGAAGCGGGACGCCTGGTGTGTCGCCCTGACGATGCTCTGTCTGCCGGTCTTTGTCGGACTCCGGTACCGCTCCCTGCCGCTTTTTGCCGCCGCACTGGGTAATGCGGTGCTCGTCATCTGTCAGCACCGCCGGGAGCTGCGCCGGTGAAACCGTTTACCCTGTTTGTCGACTCCGCCCGGATCCTGCTCTTTGTCTTCGTCCAGTTTCTGATCACAATCACCAACCTCCTCCTGCTCCGCCGGCGGACAGAAAAAAACGGGCGGTCCTCCTTCCCCAGGGTCTCGGTTCTGATTCCGGCAAGAAACGAGGAGGCGACGATCGGACCCTGTGTCGCATCACTGCTCGCTCAGGATTATCCGGATTACGAGGTTCTGGTTCTGGATGACCGCTCTCAGGACCGCACGGCTGAAATTCTGCAGAGTTTCTCCTCACCCCGGCTCCGGCTCACTGCCGGACAGCCCCTGCCCGCGGGCTGGACCGGCAAAAACTGGGCATGCCACCAGCTGGCAGGTCACGCCACCGGCGCCCTGCTGCTTTTCACCGATGCCGACACCGTCTTTGCCCCTGACGCCCTGAGCCGGGCGGTTGCTCTCCAGCAGCATTACCGGCTGGACCTCCTGACCGGCATCGTTCACAATCAGGTCCGGACCTTCGGTGAACAGCTGACCGTCCCCTTTGTCATCTGGTCAATCATCACCATCCTCCCCCTGCTCGTTGCCTACCGGTGGCGCCGCTCCCAGGCGTTCGCCGGTGCCAGTGGCAAGTTTCTGCTCTTCACCCGTACCGCTTACTGGCAGCTCGGCGGTCATCAGGCGGTAAGAGGCGAGGCGGCTGAGGACCTGGCGCTCGCCCGGAAGGTGAAACGGCTCGGACTGAACTGGCGGTTTGCTGACCTCACTCCGCTGGTCACCACCCGGATGTATCAGGGCTGGCAGGATGCCTGGCACGGCTTTACCAAAAATTTCTTTGCCCTCTTCGACTACCGGCTCCTGCCGGCGGTCTTTGTCTGGAGCTGGCTGCTCGTCATCACCTTTCACCCGCTTTATACCCTCACCCGGGCACAGTTTGATTTCAACTTCTGGTGCGCCCTGCTGACCGTCATCCTTCAGCTCGCCTGCTGGCTCATAATCTCCTTCCGCTTCCGGCTGCCGCACCACCTTCTCCTGCTCCATCCGCTGATCATCCTCAATGCCAGCCTGATTGGATTTGCCTCAATCCTGCTCACTATCATTGGGAAAAACAGCTGGAAGGGCAGAAATCTGCCCCGGCACCGGATCAGAATCGTCTGATCATCACCACGACCAGCTCCGGATTCTGTGAGCTGCCGGGCGGATAAAACCTATTGACAAATATTGTCTTATGGTTATAATTGGGCGAGAGGAGATGAAGATGCCGGAACCCTTAAAAAGGAGAGTCATATGAAACCCATGAAACTGATCGCGGTGCTCCTGATCGCAACGATTGCTGCTGCGCAGGAGCTGCCGGTGGTATTCCCGGTCGCTGGGGAACACACCGCTGATCTCTCAGATGCCCGTCAGGATATCACCGGACAACCTGCAGTACCGGTACCCGCCTGGCGCAGGCTTGCCCGGCTGACAGCTGCGGAACGAACCAATGCCTGTATCAGTGTCGAACTGCCCGCAGCTGCCTCCAATGAGGCACTGGCATTAGCCCGGCTGATTCAGGAAACCTGGAATAACGGCAATTTTGAGCATGCGCTTAACCTGTTTGAGGAGCTTTCCCGACTGGTAAATCCTCAGTTCATTTCGATTGGCTGTTCCTGGAGGGAGCCGATTCCGACGGTCGGCACCGACTGGGGTAATGATGTCCGGGTTGGAAACCGGGATTCAATCTACTGCATCCAGCTGGACATCCATCGGGCATCCGGCAACCTGCTTGCGGTGCTGGCATATACCGAAGGAGGAACCTGGTGCTGGTCAATGAATATTTCTACCAATGGCGGCACAAGCTGGTCCGAAACTTTTACCTGGTGGGCAGTATTTCCGGTCCTGGCGGTGAATGCTGCGGTTCTGGGTGCAGACTGCTATGTCACCTATGAACATGCACCTAACCACAGTATTCTCCGGCTGCGCCGCTGTTACGCCAGTAATGGTGCCGAGCACCTCTTTCAGGGCGGGCAGAATTTTGTGAACGTTGCCGAGTATTCAGGTGCCGATTCCATCTTTCAGATCGCCATCTGTGCAAATCAGGACTTTTATGACAACCGGCTGTACATCCTGCCACTGCTTTATTCCGGCAAAATCCGTTACTACTGGGATGACACCTCAGCGGTTTCCTGGGATTCAACACCAGACCCTGGAATTACCGACGCCCGGCACGGTATTGACGCCACCTGCAACGAAGGTTATGACAGCACCTTCATCTGGTGTTCCTATGTTGCCACTGACAACAATGTTAAAATCGTGGGCCGGCGTGGAACCGGCTGGCGGACATTCATTTCCTATCCGAGCGACCCGGCAGCGGCTAGTTGCAATACCGCAATCGGTGCCTGGCGTGATACGGTGCTCTGTGCCTTCGTGTACCCGGGTGCTGTTGTCGACCATGTCCGCTATCTTGTTAACTACCAGGGTGGCAATCCGGGCTCAACCTGGTACTACCTCCATGTGGGCGGCGACTCAACGATACGCTCCGAATCACCGGATGTCGCATTACGCGAAGGAGGTGGCTCGGCGATTATCTACCGCTACTACTCCAACCCGCGGGAGCTCAGGTATGTCTGGCGGCGCTACAGCGGTATCTGGAGCACTCCGGTTTCGGTCGCGGACCACGAACCCTACTGGAACCATCCGGCAATTGAGTATCTCGGCGGCAACGCCTATGGTGTGCTTTATCTCACCTGGAATGCACCGCAGTACCGGGCAGCCTATTTTGACCGGACCGACTGGACCGGAATTGCTGAACAGCGCCGGCTGATTATGGAGGAAAATATCCTTAATGTGACCCCAAACCCGCTCAACCGGACCGGCTGGCTCCACTACACAGTTGAAAACCCGGCACGCCTCACCGTGCAGCTCTTTGACCGGAGCGGCCGGCTGGTTACCACCATCTATAATGGCGAAACCGGTGCGGGCAGACATTCATTGCGATTTGATGCTGCCGGACTCGTTCCCGGTGTTTACTTCATCAGAGCAGAAGCCAACGGCGAGGTGCTGACCATTCCCTTCAGCGTAGTCCATTAACAGTTAATACTCAAACCGTAAATCTTGACGGGGCGGGTTTGTCCCGCCCCGTATTCATTTCAAGATATTGAAAAATTACTTAAGTTAGCTAATCCTCGGCGCCGGAACGGGGGTGTGCCTTGTCATAGATCCGGCGCAGCCGCTCCACGGTCAGATGGGTGTAAATCTGGGTTGACGAAAGCGAGGCATGCCCCAAGAGCTCCTGAACCGCCCGCAGGTCCGCACCCCGCTCCAGCAGATGGGTAGCAAAGGCATGGCGCAGGGCGTGCGGATTGGTGGCACCGGCACCACTGATGCGGCTCAGTGCGCGCCGGACAATATGCTGAACCGAACGGGTGGTCAGACGCCTGCCCCGCAGGTTGAGAAACACTGCCTTTTCCTCCGGATACCCCCGCACCGCCAGATAACGCTGAATCGCCTCCGCCTCCTTCCGTCCCAGAGGCAGAATCCGCTCCTTGCCCCCCTTGCCCAGGACCCGGATCCTCTCCGCCGCAAAGTCGATGTCCTGAATGTTGAGCCCGACCAGCTCTGAAGCCCGCAGACCCGAACCGTAAAGCGTCTCCAGGATCGCCGCATCGCGCAGCGACCGGACTGACTCATCAAGCGGCTTGAGCGCCTCATGCACCTGAAACTCGGTCAGCAGTGGCGGCAGCCGGCGTTCCAGCGGTGGTCCCTTAATCCCCCGTGCCGGATTGCGCTCCAGTACCCCGGTTACGGTCAGAAACCGGAAAAAGGAGCGCAGAACCGAGAGCTTGCGCGCAGTGCTTTTGCCGGTGTAGCCATAGCGCATCACCGCTCCGGCAAAGTCCCGGATATCGCTCCGCTCAATCTGCGCCAGCGGCTTGCCGTTCAACACTTCGGCGCAGAAATCAAAAAACTGCTTCAGATCCGCCTCATAGGAGCGGACGGTATGAAATGAATACCCCCGTTCCTTTTTCAGATAATCAAGAAACTGAACAAGCGCCCGGCGGTATTCCGGTGACAACTCCACAAAGGGAGCATATCCGGAAAACCGCCGGGCGTCAAGCCCGGAAAAACGGCTGGCTAATCGGTCAGAACCACCCTGCCGGTAACCTCTCCGGTTCGAGCCTGGACCCGCAGGAAATACACCCCTTTACCGCAACCCCGCATATTCACCAGCCAGTGCACTCTGCCGCTGCCGGCGATCTGAGGTGTCAGCGTATGCACAAGCCTGCCACTAGGATCATAGATCGCACCCTGAACCAGTTCTCCCGCATCGCCATCGACGAAAACCTGAAATTCACCCCGGACTGGATTGGGCAGCACCTGCAGTTTCGCCGGTCTGAAGGCAGCCCCTGACTGCACCTCACCAATCCCGGTCGGTGGTGTAGTGACATAGACTCCGCCGCCATTGGTGCCGGCAAATATCATCCGTGGCGCACTGCCCCGGAACGCCAGTGTCAGGATGTCAGTTACCTCCAGACCCTCGTTGTCCTGCACCCAGGTTGCACCGCCATCACTCGTCCGGAAAATTCCTGTACTTGTGCCCGCATAGATTAAACTGTCATTTGCAGGGTCAATTACGACCGAACGGACCATGGTAAAGGTGCCGGTCCGGTTCCAGCTGGCACCGCCGTCAGTTGAACGGTAAAACCCCTGACTGGTGCCCGCATACATCAGACCCGGAGTCCGGACAGAAGCGGCCAGCGAATAGACAATTCCGCTCAGGCCATTGCCGGTATGTTCCCAGGTATTGCCGAGATCGGTACTCACCAGCAGCAGTTTGTAATTGTAGATCGAATCTCCGCCCAGCAGAATCCGGTTCGGGACAAACGGATCAAAAATGCACGCATTCACCCGGGCAATTGAATCCATGATTGTATCCCGGATCCAGGTGGTACCGTTATCAGTTGTGTAGGAGGTCTGAATCCGGTAGGCGTTATTGATATACCCGTATCCGCAGGTGAAAATTACCTCAGGGTTGTCCGGTGACATGGCAACTGCCGCACCGTCGCCAAGATAACTTTCAATCTGTGTCCAGACGGACCCGCCGTCTGTGCTCCTGAAGAGCTCGGCGTTTCCTCAACCCGAACCTTCCAGCGCCCAGACGGTCAGCGGATCGCGCGGATCGACCGCAATGGAGATGATATTCCCGCAGGAGAGAAAATCCGGACAGCGACGCCAGGTAGACCCGTTATCAGTTGATTTATACACACCATCGTTCAGACACTCCACATAGAGGGTCGCCGGATCATCTGCCAGCGCCACCACCTTGACCTGACTGAGGAACAGCTCTTCAATCAGATTCTCCCAGGTATCACCATAATTGGCTGACCGGAACAGGCCGGTTTTGGTCCCGACATATACCGTCGGCGGGCTGTTCGGATTGCTCATCAGGCAGAAATTAGGGGTGCCTGACAGACCGCGGTTGACAACTGTCCAGGTCCGTCCGGTATCCTGACTGCGATACACACTGCCGCTGGTAGAGGCATAAAGCACCGCCGGGTTGCCGGATGCCCCGGTGAGCCGGTAAACCGCAGCCAGACTGGTTACCCGCGTCCAGGTCTGACCCCGGTCGGTTGAACGGTAGATACCGCTGGTATAGGGTGCTACAAAAATCAGATTCGAATTTGCCGGACTGATATAGATCGCATATGGATAATAACCGCTGATGCCGAACGGCAGCTCCTCCCAGGTCTGACCCCGGTCTGAGGAGCGATGGAGCGTCGTCAAACCCGAAGCCCGGTAGCCGCCGACATAAACGGTGGCAGTATCAACCGGATCAATTGCCAGGGAATAACCATAGGCGTTGGTCGTTGTCGTATCAAAATAAAAGGCAGACCAGGTATTGCCACCATCATCACTTCGGACCAGCACCTGCTTATAGGGGCTGGCGCCATAGTAATATCCCGTAGCATAGATCACATTCGGATTTTGCGGATTGAACGCCATCTCCCGGAAGTAGTTGGAACTGGGGGTATTCAACCGCATCCAGGATGCACCGCCGTCAGTTGTCCTGTAAATTGAAGAACCGAGACAGGCATAAACGATACTGGGATCGGCAGGATGAACCAGCAGATCATAAACATAACCGGAAAGCACACCCGTAGTCTGAACCCAGGTTGTCCCTTCATCAGTCGATTTTACCAGCCGCGTGGAGCTGTTATAGGGGGCAAAGTAGATCACCGCCGGGTTGGTATTGCTGATGTCACCCGAATACACATTACCACCACCAGGACCGACTGGTGTCCAGAGTGCCAGCAGTAAACCGAAACAGACGCTAACGATCACCAGTAGCCTCTTCAATAATACCTCCTTTCAGGTTTGTAATATCTTAAAAAACATTGCTCCGCTGTCAACGAACAGCCCGGCTCGGCGCAGGTTGACTTGAACCTGCCGATAATTAAAATCTGAAAACGGGTGGCGTAGCTCAGCTGGCAGAGCAGTGGAATCATAATCCACGGGTCAGGGGTTCGACTCCCTTCGCCACCATACACGAAAGCAGAACAACGGTGATTATATTACTTCAGTTCAATAAAAAGCACGGCGGAGCCCAAAGGTTCCGCCTTTACTTTTATTAAAGGAGGTCAAATGGGCCTTGAGGAAACCAAGTCCAGGTTCATCTGGATGAATGGCAACTATGTCCCCTGGGAAGAGGCAAAAATCCATATCTGCTCCCATGTGATTCACTACGGCACCGGTGTCTTTGAAGGCTTGCGCTGTTATAAAACGCCGAAAGGCCCGGCGGTCTTCCGGCTGGCAGATCACACCAACCGCCTTTTCAATTCGGCAAAAATCTACCGGATGGAAATACCGTTCACCCGGGAACAGATCAATCAGGCAACGGTGGAACTGATTAAAAAGAACGAGCTGGACGAATGTTACATCCGGCCGATTGTCTATCGCGGTTATAAGGAGCTGGGAGTAAATCCGTTCGGCTGTCCGGTCGATGTTGCCCTGATTACCTGGAAATGGGGAAAATACCTGGGCCCGGAGGCGCTGGAACAGGGTGTGGATGTCATGGTCTCCTCCTGGAACCGGATGGCACCCAATACCTTTCCGGCAATGTCCAAGACCTGCGCCAATTATATGAACTCCCAGCTGATCAAGATGGAGGCATTGACCTACGGCTTTGTTGAAGGTATCGCCCTTGATGTCTTCGGCTTTGTCTCTGAAGGCTCCGGGGAAAATCTGTTTGTCGTACGCAATGGCGTTATCTACACCCCTCCGCTCCATGCCACTATCCTTCCCGGAATTACCCGCGATACCATCATCACCCTGGCCCGCGAGCTCGGTTACGAAGTCCGGGAAACGATGATGCTGCGGGAAATGCTCTATCTGGCAGATGAAATTTTCTTCACCGGCAGCGCTGCCGAAGTCACACCGATCCGCTCGGTTGACCGGATCACCATCGGTAATGGCAAATGCGGACCGGTCACCCGGCGGCTCCAGCAGGAGTTCTTCGCCATCATTGAACTCAAGCGGGAAGACCGCTACGGCTGGCTGACCTTTGTCCGATGAAAGTTGCACTGGGAGCAGATCACCGCGGATTTTACCTCAAGGAATCACTCAAATCACTGCTTTCCCGCTTGGGCCATCAGGCGATTGACTGCGGCACATTTACTGCCGAGCGGACCGACTACCCGGATTACGCATTTGCGGTCGGAAAAATGGTCGGCACCGGCAAGGCGAACCGGGGTATACTGATCTGTGCTACCGGGATCGGCATGTCCATTGCTGCCAACAAACTGCCAGGGGTGCGGGCGGCTCTCTGCCTTAATGAAAAAATGGCCCGTCTCAGCCGGGAGCACAACAATGCCAATATTCTGTGTCTTGGTGCGGACCTGCTCACTCCGGAAACGGCAAAAAGGCTCGTCCGGGTCTTTTTGAAAACAGAATTTACCAATGGGCGTCATACCCGCAGAATCAGAAAAATATCGTTAAGGGAAAAGAAAATTTAACGCTGCAGCGCGATAATCGTCAGAATCAGGGAAACAGTGGGAATTCCGACTTGAGAAACGATTGTTACCACATCCTGCCACCATCTGATACCGTAACGGGGCACAACAATGACATCGCCTGCCTCCACCACCGGATTGGATCTTGCCGGAATGCGTCTCCCCTGACGAACAATCGTTACCCCGGCTAAATTGCCATTTTCCGTAGGTCCGCCCGCCTGTCCGACATAATCACTTACCCGGAAATGCGGGGTGTAAAGAAATGAACCGGGGTTGGTCACTTCTCCCTGAACATAGACGAAAGAGTTGATTGGCGGCACCACTACCACATCCGCATTTACCAGTTCAATATTCTGGGAGGAATCGTTTTCGAAAATTACCCGGTGCAGATCGACCGGAATTCTCTTTCTTTCTCCATTTCCCCCCAGCACCAGTCGCTCAACATAGCAGTTGTGCAGATCGGCCCAGGGTGTAATGCCCCCCGCCTTCCGGATCAGATCAAAAACCCGCTCGCCCGGTTTCAGTTCGTATACCCCTTCGCTCATTCTCTCCTTTTCAGTGGTCAAAGCAGAGGCCCGGATTCGATATTCACCCCTCCCGAACACCGCGCCGCGAACCGTAACCAGCCCCTCCACCGGTGGCACATAAATGACATCACCCGATTCAATGAACGGGTTTGCCTGCAGGTCCCCCTCATTTTCAAACCGCTCAATGTCCACATTGGCGAAGGGCAGTCCACCGCGGATCAATACAATTCTGGTTTTGGACCCGAGGGGCGACAGGCCACCGGCCCGGGCGATCAGCTGCGAAACCCGTTCAACCGGTGAAGCATTGTAGGCACCGGGATATTGCACCTCACCAGTTACAAAGACAATCGCTGACCGCAGTCCCATCAGAGTAAGCTTGACCTCAGCATCCCGGAAGTAGCGACGCATCACCTGAGCCAGAGTGTCCTGTGCTTGGCGCAGTGTAAGTCCGGAAACGGTAACAGCATCTACTACATCCAGCGTGAGGGACTTTCCTGTGCCATCGTATGAAGGTGCCAGTGGTCCGAGCGGAAGATTGATCGTAATCTTCCCTTCATAAGTAATCATACTCTGATAGGAAAATGTCGCCTTTCCCCGTACCGTTACCAGCAGCCGGTCGCCGGGCATCAGAATATACTGGTCCGATATTATCGGACTCTCCACCCCGACAAGACTGGGCACGGGCGAAACTGACGGCTGCAGCAGCCCCTGAATACTCATCCCTCCCAGACCGGTTAGACCACCGGACTCCTGGGCATATACTCCGGTCCAGCACAGGAGCATAAGCCAGCCGGCAACTAAAACTGTGCTACCTTTTCGGTAATTAAACACGCTGGATTGTAAAACGGGATTTACCCAATGTCAACAACTGAGCAACCGCACTGCTTAATTTCACCGCCGCAATTATCAGGATTGTATTCACAACTCCCGTGACCGGCACCAGCACCACTGCCACTGTGAATCCGCCGATTGCGCCGCCGGAGAAATCCAGTATTCCTAACAGGCCGGCGGTCCTGCCGCCACTCGAAATCACTGTCTGACGCTCGGCGCTGGCAACCGCGAACTGCCAGCCTAATATCAACCCTGCAAACATCAGTGTTAACACCAACAGTGTCTGCCCCCCACTGCGTGCCAATCGAAGCATCATCCCCAGGATCACTAAGAACATCAGATCACCGCCCAGAAAAAGCAACCCCAGCCGGACCCTCTTGAGCCACTCGCTCAGGTATGCACCCGTCACCGACCCGAGTATAAAACTGGCAAACAGCACTGCTACGCCGGAATAAACCGAACCAAACCGCAGCTGATAAACCATAATTGTCAGCGTCGAAACCCCAGCTCCGGCAAAACCGGAGCTCATTATCCCGAAACCACGGGCAAAACCGGAGCGTAACAGACTGCCAGCGATGGCAACCACTATTACCATTACCAACAGCGGTAATGTTAACTGCCCAACCGCCAGCGGCAGTCTTGCCATCAGATCGGCAATTCTGGGGGAAAACCGACGGCTCTCGCGCACCAGATTATAGAACAGCTCCACCGGCAGCAAATCATAATTTATCAACCTGGAATTTACTATTTTGCTCCGGAATCGCTGCTGCCGGAACGAATCAAGCAAATGAGAGAGATATTCCGGTGTTAAAACTGTCAACCCCGGATTTTCCATTCTCAACCGGTTGGCAAGCACTTCCGGTAAAAATTCAAGCGGTTGCATGCTGGCAATTATCAGCGGTGCATCAAGCCCCAGGGCATAAACACAGGGAAACACCCTGCCGAGTGTTGACTGTCTGATTCCGGCAATTACTCCGGCTTCAAAAACCAGATTGTCTCCACTGCCGGGCATCGGCGTAACCACTATGCCACCGGGCTTCAATCTCCGGGCACACTGCTGATAAAATTCAATGCTGAAGAGACGATTGGCATTAAGATTCGCCGGTGCAGGCAGGGAAAGTATAATTACATCAAAGCTGTCATCAGAGACACTGAAAAAACGGCGCGGGTCAGCAGTGACTACCTCCACCCTTGGCTCAGACATCATTTCAGCAACCATCTGGCCCCCTGCCCGTTCTGTTTCTGCAATCAGTACCGGATCAAGCTCAATCACCTGCACCCGGGAAACTGGAAACCTCAGCACCTCATTAATTAGCCCGATTCTCCCCCCTCCCAGAATCAGGACATCCCTTGGCCTACCGTGAAACAGCATCGGCAGATACCCCAGCTCCTCATCCCGGATAATTTCCGACCGAGGCATGTCCATTATCACCGTTCCATCATAAAGAACCTGCCGGCGACCCTCTCTTTCAAGTGTAACCAGCTTGCCATAAGGCGATTCGCGGACTGCTAGCACCCGGTGTCCGCGCCAGACCGCCTGCATTAAACTGCGGCTGAAACTGTCAGCAAGCGCAGAGGACGCCAGCACCACCAGACTGCCTGCCAAAAAAATGCATATCGCCGGGATTCGACGGGGGTAAATCAGTGCCAGCGCAACCAGCATCACACCGGTGAAAAGAAGAATAATCCCGATCCCGGCAAGCCGGGAAAGGAGCAGAAAGTAAAGCAGCAGACCGGCGAGAAAAGTTCCCAGCCCTTCGTAAATGTAAGCCCGGCTGACACCGGTCCGTCGGTCAACCTGGGAAAAAATTTCGGCTGATAATGAAAACAGTGCGCCGTGCGTGCCTGCCGGCAGCAGCACTGCCAATATGGTTATTGCTATCAGCTGGTGCAGATTCAGAATTTCACCGGGGATTAAACCCGCCAGCTTCGGACTGAATATTATCAAAATAACGCTGGCAATTGTTGAGAATCCGGATAAAATCCCGATTCCTGTAAACCAGTCCCAAAGCCCTCTCCCCAGCCTTGGTGCATACCTGCCACTAAACCAGGCGCCCAGCCCTTCAAACAACAGCCAGATGGAAAGTAAAACGCCGGCGGAAATCTCATTGCCGGCAAAAATCCCGAGAAATTCACGGAAGATTACCACCTGTGCAATCAACCCCAGAGCACCGATTACTGCTACCGCCCCTGAAAATAAAAACAATTGAACCTCGCCCGATGCGGTCTGTTTACAGCAGCAGACAGCCCTTCTGCTCGTATTCCTGAAAGAGCCGGCCCCAGCCGGTCTCACGACGCCAGCGCTCGTAAATTTTGCGTTCCTTTAACGGCCAGTGAATGAAATCGTGATTGAATTCAGAGACAAAAATCGGAATATTCACCAGCCAGGTCCGGAAGATCAGCTTCTGCAGAAACCTGGTCGGACCATACCAGGAGAGCCAGCCCAGAAACCGGTGGAACGACAGACCAACTTTGAATCCCCAGTTCTCATTTGAAATATCATCACCCACCACCTCAATCTCTTTCGGATCACCAACCCCCAGCCCCTGTTCATGCGCCAGCCGGATATATTTAATTGTCATCGGATCAAAGCCCATCATCTTTGCTGCAATCGCATCAATTGCTACCTGATCGGCTGAAGCTAGAATTACATTCTTCACCACCGGCCGGACTGTTCTCGGTCCCGGACCATCCCCTGCAGTCGTACCATCCATCACCGCAAAAATGCCCGGATGAATTTCCTTCTGAATTGCCAAGAGGTCCACCAGTGTCTCATGAATCCAAGTATGAGTGTAATGGCGGTGCGTAGAAAGCAGCCCGCCAAAGGCGTTCTTCATTGCGCCTGTAGTGGTCGTATAGATATGACACTTTACCGTGGGGAGGTGCACGATATTCTTGCCGATGAAATAATCCGGAATGCGCAAACCCTCGGGATAAATGTGATCCAGCGCCAGCATCTTTGCCTTCGGCCGGAACGGAATCCATTTCATATCCGATTCCTTGAAATTATAGAGAACGGGCAGTCCACACTTCTGAAAAATCGGCACGTAGCGATTGAGGTCTTCACCCTTGTGAGTGTCAATCACCACCGTCTTGTTCTGAACCACTGCCAGGTCCCGGTAACCCAGATCATGCAAACCCAGTATCGTTCCCTCCAGCTGCCAGGGTGTTGTATTAGCGCCGGGCATCGGAAAATGCCAGGAGATATTATCCTTGAGAATTGTTGTAACCCCGGGCTTGAGGTACTTATCCGCTTCCGCGAGCCTGAGCAGCCGGCGATAGTCATCCAGTACTGTCTCAGGTCTGGTAAACAGAACCGCTACCTTGGAACGCGTACCCATATTTATATTTATTATACCGGAGAAAATGTCATCCGGCAAATGAAATCCCAACCCACCGGACTGCTGAATACCGTGACTTGAATTTTTATTGACAAAACGCTTAAATATGGTATTATTATACCAGAATACAATTATGGCTGATTTTTTCAATGTTTCTGATGCGACCCGGCTCGCACTGCATGCTGCATTTTTACTAGCCAGAAGTCAAAAACCCTTGACTATCGGCACCATCGCCCGCGTACTTGGTGTCTCTTCCGCTCACCTCGCCAAGGTTCTGGCCCGGCTTGAGCAGTCAGCAATTGTTGAGGGAAAACCGGGACCGAAAGGCGGCTATCGACTTGCCCGCGCTGCTGACAGAATTTCACTGCTGGAAATATATGAAGCGATTTCCGGACCATTGCAGATTGATAGCTGTCCGCTGGCAGTGCCGGTATGTTCGGGAAACGCCTGTCCCCTCGGTCTTTTTTTCCGGCAGCTGAACCGGACCGTGAGGACTGAGATGCAGAAAAAAACTCTACAGGATGTCGAGATTAACTTTAGGAGGAAATGTGAGCAGTGTCCGTAAAATCATCAGAATTGACGAAGAAAAATGCACCGGCTGCGGCCGGTGCATCCCCAACTGTCCCGAAGGCGCCCTCCAGATTATTGATGGCAAGGCACGGTTAGTTTCCGAGCTCTTTTGCGACGGGCTGGGTGCCTGTGTTGGCACCTGTCCCGAAGGCGCATTAACTATTGAGGAACGACCGGCTGAACCTTACGACGAAAACCGGGTGATGGCAAATATCGTCAGGTGCGGTTCTAATACGATCACTGCTCATTTACGTCATCTTAAGGAACATGGCGCCCAGCTGTATTATGAACAGGCAGTCACCTATCTCCGTGAGCATAACATACCAATTCCCGAAGACAATCTGCCGCCTCTGCCCTGTGGTTGTCCGGGAACGCAGGTTCGGAGGATTGAAAACAGCTCGGAGGAAAACAGTAATCAGTTACCGATACGTCATTCACGATTAACCAACTGGCCCATTAAGCTGATGCTCGTCCCGGTAAATGCACCTTATCTCAGCCAAAGCAATCTGCTGATCGCCGCCGACTGTACCGGTTTCGCTCTGCCCGATTTACATGAGCGATTTCTAAAAAATCGGATACTTTTGATCGGCTGCCCGAAACTGGACGATGCCCGCTTTTATCAGGAAAAACTGACCCGTATCTTTCAGGAAAATGATATCAGGTCGGTTACTATATTACACATGGAGGTGCCCTGTTGCTTCGGACTGGTGCAGCTGGTACGTAATGCCATCATGGCGAGCAGCAGGAATATCAACTTTCAGGAAATTACCATCAACATTGATGGTCAAATTAAGGAGTAAAAATGGAAATGTTCTGCTATCAGTGTGAGCAGACCGCCAAGGGAACCGGTTGCACGGTTCAGGGGGTCTGCGGCAAGGACCCGGTTACGGCAGCACTTCAGGATCTGCTGACCTATGCCATCAAAGGCATTGCTCAGTACGCCCATCGTGCCCGGAGACTGGGTATTACCGACGACGAAACAAATCTGTTTACTGTGGAGGCACTGTTTTCCACGATAACCAATGTTGACTTTGATCCTGAACGCCTCCAGGAGCTTCTGCATCGGGCTTATGAACTCAAGGAAAAAATCCGTCTGCGTTACGAGCAGACAGCCAAGCAACAGGGGATAACACCTGAAAACCCCGCAGGACCGGCAGCATGGACTCCGGCTTCCTCGCTGGATGGACTGTTGGCACAGGCAGAGCCTGCCGGTATTAAAGCCCGACACCGGCGGTTTGGCGATGATCAGGCTGACTTGATGGATTTAATCCTGTTCGGACTGAAAGGTGCCTCCGCCTATGCTGATCATGCTGCAATTCTCGGTAAAAAAGATGACGGGATCTTTGCTCAGTTTCACGAGCTACTGGATTACCTGACCGCCGACAGCTTTGACACCGGCGAACTGCTCAACCGTGCACTGGCGGTAGGCAAGTTGAATCTGAAGGTAATGGAACTGCTGGATTCAGCAAATACTGGCACTTATGGTGACCCGGTGCCTACCCGAGTCCGGGTCACACCGGTCCGGGGTAAGGCGATCTGCGTATCCGGACACGATTTACGGGACCTCGAAGCGTTGCTCGAGCAGACCAAGGATAAAAACATCAACATCTATACTCACGGTGAAATGCTGCCTGCTCATGGCTATCCCAAACTGAAGGCATATAAACATCTCGTCGGCAACTTTGGCTCTGCCTGGCAAAATCAGCAAAAAGAATTTCCGCTGTTCCCGGGGGCAATCCTGATGACAACCAACTGTCTGCAGCGGCCAATGGATAGCTACAAGGACCGGATCTTCACCTCCGGAGTTGTCGCCTGGCCTAAAGTGGTACATGTCCATCGTGATGATTTTTCGCCTCTGATCAAAACAGCACTGGAACAGCCCGGATTTACAAGTGAAGGACCTGAACATTTTATTACTGTGGGTTTTGGCCGGAACACTCTACTGAGCAGAGTCGACGAAATAGCCGAATTAATTCAATCCCAGCGTCTACGTCACCTGTTTCTGATCGGGGGCTGTGATGGTGCCAAGCCGGGGAGAAACTATTACACTGAATTTGCCCAGCTGGTTCCTCAGGACTGTCTGATCATCACTCTTGCCTGCGGTAAATACCGCTTCAACAAACTGGAATTCGGCACGGTTGAAAACCTGCCTCGTTTAATGGATGCGGGTCAGTGTAACGACTCCTACAGTGCTATCCGGTTTATAACCGCACTCAGTGAGAAACTGAACGCCAGTCCGAACGAAATTCCGCTTTCCCTTGTTCTTTCCTGGTATGAACAGAAGGCGGTTGCGGTTCTATTGACTCTGTTGTATCTGGGAATGAAAAATATCCGGCTCGGACCTTCCCTTCCGGCATTTCTAACACCCGGTCTTGTAGAGATTCTCCGGTCGAATTTTAATATCATGACCATAACCACTCCAGCTGAGGATATGAAGGCGATTCTGGACTAACTGCTCTTAATGTACGACAATCAGTTTAGTTGACAGCAGAACAGAAGATTGATCGCATAACCGGATAAAACAGATACCCTTCCCGAACCTGCCCAGTTGAATAGGGAGAATTCCGGTTCGTCCGCATACCATCTGCTGCATTAGGGTTCTTCCGGACACATCAACCACTTCAATTCTGGCGATTCGCCTGTCTCCCAGATCATATGCAACATTGATTCTGCCACTACCTGCCGGATTGACCACAACCAGCCGGGGATTATTATTATTGACATCCACCCTCTCCCCCATTGCTGCCGTGCGTGCTGGCACCTGGGGCTGGACGATTTCGGGCCCGGGTACATAACGCCATACTTCACAGGTTTTATTACCTTTTAAGGCAAACAGCGCTGCTTCGCCATAACTGGCAATATCACCACCATCTTTCACCCGCTTCTTTCTACCAGTCGAACCGAAACTGGGAATTGTATCTGCTTCTGTCCAAGAATCTCCGTCAGGCAGATAGCGCCACAGTTCGCAGGTATTACCGCCTTTCAGCGCAAATATTGAATTATACGCCCAGGTTGCGCATCCCCCCTCTTTGGAACGTTTCCTCGTCTGCAGTCTGGGACTGGTATAGGGCATCCCGGCTAGGGGTGTTGGCAGCCAGTCGTGAACTGTAAGATCATAGCAGTAAAACTCGTGATATTTTGCCTTGTGGGCATAAATCCGTGTATCGCCATCATAAACCAGCCATGAACCCCGATCCCATTTGGTAATTCCAGGCGCTGAATTCAGCACCTCCCACTGATGCACCAGTGTATTATACCGGCAAAAATCGTTTCGCTGTCCTTTCAGAAGATACACATAAGGTATTCCGCCATCGATTACAAATACCAGATCTGAACCACCCTTTATCTTGCGATTGCTCGGTTCGTAAGGTACATCAGGCAGCTGCTCCCATTCATTATAGAAACTGTTATACCGCCAGAACCCCAGTGTATTATTGCCCTTGACCGCATACACAAACCCGGCGTTATCCGAACACCCGTTCGCCCCTTTATCCGGCTTTTTCCCCTCCCGGCCGTCAGGCCAGGATGCCAGTGTATCCCAGTTGTTATTAATCGGGTCATAACGGTAAAAATCGCGGCATTTGTTTCCTTTTGCTGCGTAAATCAGCCCGGAACTTCGATCGACTACCAGAAACCCGCCCGAACTGACACCCCGACCACTGGGTATGGTAGGCATCATTTCCACCTCATGCCAGCCCACAGGCCATGGAGGACGTGCTAAAACCTTGAACAGAAGTGATACCGTATCATTTCCCGGATTTTCATCACCAGCGAGAGCTACCGAACAGCGGGCAATATGCGGACCGAGATAAGGCAGACGCACCGGGACAAAATCAACAACTGTATCTCTGCCCGGTCCTAAATGCAGCGGTCTCCCATTCTGATAAATCGGAATTACGCCGCCCGCGATCCGAATCGAAAAAACCGCCATGAAATTCACCTCACTGCTGCCAAGATTTGCCACCCGGGCTTGAGGTGTTACCTGGTTAATAGTATCAACTGCTCCGGCTGGAGCGATGATTTCAACTGCGGCTACATCATAACGGACCAGTCTCGGTCGGGGATGCCAGTATCCAATCCAGGCAATGAAATTCCCACCGGTCGCATAACCGATGGTTGTCTGGTGAAAACTGCCATAACCGATGTAATTTCCCCCGCTTGCCGGCACCCCACCTTCATCAATAACCCACTCTGGCAGACGATAATTTTGCCCTGAAGCGACGGAACTTACAAGCAGAACCAGTGCCGTAAAACCTATTCGAAAAATTCTCCTCATACCCACCTCCATCACCGGAGTGTCAGATTACCGCTCCGGCGAGGCTTCGGTGCTCATCTCAACCTTGAGCGGCACTGCCTGCGCTGGTAGCGCTGGTGGCGCTGCTGGAAATCGCAGACCCTCGCTTCCGCGCCTTAATCCGATCACCCGATAATAAAACCCGGCGCTCGACCGGCCGTTATTCAACTCATACACATCAAAACCAGTCTCATCCGCTTTCACATATACGCCATTACAGTCATCGGTCAGCGTGACAAAGACCCGGAGTGGATGATCTTGATCAACTGTTATACACTCCAGAAATACCGGATCCAGGTTCACCCGACAATGACCGTTAACGAGTTGCGCCTCGCCGAAATCCTCAAAGAAGGGCTGGGGTGCCTCCGGACAGAAAAGCACCCGCGGTCCGGAACTGGTTGCCATAATCGTTGATTTCGTCCCGTCACTGAGTATACCGTAGCGTGTCCCGCTGTAATTATAGGCAATATAGGTCTTGATCGAATCCGCGCCGTAGGTGCGGAAAAACCCGCCACACCGCTCACCGCTCAAATTGCGTGCCAACCCATAAACTCCGAATCTCGTCCCGTTAAACGCACCACCGCATCCGGCAGCCAGCGTCCAGACGGTATCGCTGATCCGGTTCCCCATAGTTGCGATACCGGTTCCATTTGTATCATGGGCATAAGCAAACAAACCGAAACGCCGGGCTGAAAATGCGCCCCCGGAACCGTTGCGCAGATAAAAGAGTGTATCATTGTTCCCACTCCCTGCCACTCCGGTCCCAGAATCATTCGAATTGTGCCCCCATACGCCGAAGTTTCTCCCGTTGGCATTTGTACCGTAGATTGCCGGGCCATTGGCGATTCCGATCGCTGATGCCCGCAACTGTCCGCCAGCGATGCCACTGCCAGAAATCCAGAAATTGGCATTGGGCTGCAGGGTGGTGCTGTTGAAAATAAACTCATCCGCATGCCTCCCATCCAGCTGGTCTGCATTGTCTGCCTTCGCCGAATGGATACCGTAAGCCATACTCGTAATTTCAGTTCTGGGAGAAAGCCGCGTCCCGCTTACGGTCAATTGCAGCCATCGCCGCTCCCCCAGCCGGAATATGGCAGTATCACTCTCCTGCAGCTGAAGCTTTACATTGAAAACCCCCTGCTGCACCAGAACCGAAGAATGCGTCTGCCACCAGAGCCGGTTTCCTCCGGTTTCCGCATCGTAAATTTCAAAAAGCATCGACAGTGTGGCAGAAACTGGATTACCACTGGCATCAGTAAGATAGCCCTGATAATTGATATATAGGGGTACGCCATCCTTGGTGCCCAAGAGCGCACTGTTCTGGCTCGCCGGTTGATTAGCAGACATCAGTCCGGCTAACACCAGAATCCACATCAATAACATCCTCAGCATCCAAACCTCCTTTGCTTATGTAAATCTTATTCTACCCCACCCCTTTCCTTCCTTAAAATAGTAAATCTTAATTGCCTTTTGTCAACAAGTTTCTAAAGGTTACCCTACCTAACCTGCTTTAATTATGAAAAATGAACTGCTTGACAAGAAACCGCCGGATATTAAAATTATTGCCACTAAGACTGAAACAAGCCTTAGGTTAAGGTTGAGGCGCGAATGAGAATGCGGCGTGCGTTCTCAACCGCGAATTAAAATATAAAAAAGGAGGACTACCGTGAAAAAACTAATCGCCGCTTGTGCAATCATCGCACTGGTGTTTGTGCTCGGTTGTCCGAGCAAAAAGAGCGAGGAACCCAAACCGGCAGCGGCCGAAAGCACATTAACCGCTCCAGCTCCTGAGTCGGTTGCACCGGCACCGGCTCCAACGGAGTCACTGGCCCAGCCGGCACCAACTCCGGCTCCTACCCCGGCTCCTCAGCCTAAGCCGGCAGAACAGCCTTCTGGCAAACCGCCAAAGGTTGGACGTTAACTAAAAAAGGAGGAATAATGAAAAGGCTGCTCCCGATACTGACTATCCTTGCTTGGATAGTACTGGGAGTTGTCTCGATAGGATCGGACTGCAGTTCAATCGTTGGTGGTGCACCCACCGGACTGCAGGTAACTGCAGACACTGATTCCACGGTCAAAATTACCTGGAATGCACCGGCTGAAGGCACTCCGGATAAATACATCGTCTACTTCCAGGAAACAGGCACATCAGGTTACACGACAATCGCCAATAACATCACCACGACCCAGTTCGTCCATAACCCCAACGGCAAGACCGGCACCTACAAGGTAGCGGCAATGTTCGGCTCTCAGGAATATCAGAGCCTGACTACCGTATCTACGGTTCCGGTAGCCACTTCAGCACTTACAGTCGCTGAACTCAATGCTGCCGGAAACTCTGGGTACGGCTGGAATCGTACCAGCGGTGCGGGTGCAACCTACTCGATGACTCAGGCAGCGAATGCCGCCAATGTCGATTTCTACATAACTGACTTCCAGACCACTACCTATTCGATCGCCAGTCCGGATCAGGGTCCGACCGATCCGGGTAATGTTGTGCCGGCAGGCTCCTGGCGGGTAAATGGCATTGCAGGACCGCTGACAGCTGAAAATGCTCCACTGCCTGCTCATTCCAACACTGTGTATTTCAACTATCAGGATATCACCCAGACACCGTTCCTCGCTGGCATTTACACTCAGGACGGTTATTATGCTCTCGCCAAACTCGACGGCTTCAACGCTGGGGACAAAACCTATCAGGTGTCCGGCTGGTTCCAGCTTATCAAGGGACTACGGCTGATTCAACACTGAACCGAGTTCTTAATTCACCGAGCCCCCGTAATGGGGGCTCTTTTTTATTATCCCATCGGTAAAACTTAACCAGTCTTAATTTGACAACCGGTTTTCTGTGATTAGCCTGATTAATAAATGCAGGAGGCAAGTGTGAAGAAAGCCTTTTATTCAGGTTTGATTCTGGTCGCAGGCACCACGGCTGCGCTGCTGGCTGGCTGCGGGGTTATCGGCGGTCCGCCGGCAAACCTGCAGATCGCCGCTGCAAGTGACACTACTGTCCAGCTGGTCTGGACAACACCTGCTGAAGGTATGCCTGACAGTTATCGAATTTACTTCTGTCCAGCAGGTGAATCCACCTTCACACAGATTGGCGACACCACCGCCACCAGTTTTCTCCACAATCCGCACGGCATCACCGGCAGATACCAGATTTCCGCCATCTTCGCCGGCACGGAGTATAAATCTGCAACACTTCTGAGCACAGTGCCATTCCACACCCCATCGAAATCCATTTCCGAACTGGACGGCACGGGGAATGCCGGATATGGCTGGAATCTGGATTCCGGCTATGCCCGTACTTATTCTATGCGTCAGACAGAAAATGCCCCTTTCATCCATTTCTACTTGACCGACTTCACTACCGGCACCAGCGGTCCCTACCGCCTTGCCAGCCCCTCTATGGGACCGTCTGATCCCTCTGGAGTTGTCCCCACTGCAAACTGGGACAGCACCTGGCTCACCAACCCGCTCACGGATGAAAATGCACCCCTGCCTCCAGTCAATGCCACCACCTATTTCAATTATACCACTATCCCGGAAACCGCCCTGCCTGCTCTCATCGGCATCTACATCCCCCATGACAACCAGAGTTACTTTGCCCTGCTGAAGGTCAGTCTGGTAAACCGGGCGAACGCCACGGTTGAACTGGAATCCTGGCTTCAGCCTGTACCGGGTCTGCACCTGATCTACCATCGATAAGCCGATGAAACCCGACTTTCCTGCCGATCGGAAACTGAACGAACAGCTGAACGAGCTGGAAAGGAAGATTGACCAGGCGGTGGAACTGCTCAGCCGGCTCCGCCGGGAAAACCGGGAACTGCAGGAGAAAATTGCCCGACTGGAAACATTGCGCCTGAAGCTGATTGACCAGCTGAACTCCATCATTGACAAGATTGATTCCCTGTTGTAAAGTATATCATTAAAAAGGGAGCCGGAATGAAGAATTTTGTAGTTCGTGTTTTTGGCAGTGAATACAATATCAGGTCCGATCAGGACGCCGATTATGTTTTGCAGGTCGCTGAAATTGTTGACCGGAAGATGAAAGAACTCAGCACCCAGTTCCAACAGCCGAATACCGTCCGGACTGCGGTGCTGGCATCGATGAATCTGGTAGACGAATACCTGCAGCAGAGCCGTTCCCAGCAGGAATGGCTCCGGCGTCGAGTCGGCATGCTCATTGAAAAGCTGGATCAAGTGATTAAGGCTCCCTGCAGTGTCCGTGATAGTAGCTGAGTCTTGAGCCAACACCCGTTAAACGGGGGCTACGATAGAATGGCGGAGTGCCGCCGCAAGGCAGCGTGAAACCATTCTGAGGCTCCCACCTGTCTTACGGGTTCAGAGACTGCACTACACGACACCGCAGGGTTTATTTTTATGGGAGGCATTATGAACTGGAACATCATCATCCCCATCGCTGCGGCGGTGGTTTTCGGAATTATCGGATTCTGGGTTGGCATCAATGCCAGCCGCCGTGCTGCGCGGAAGTTTCTTGCCGCCCGGGAGGCGGACGGTGCAGCCATCATTGCCGAGGCAAAAAAACGGGCTGAGGAAATTCAGCGTCAGGGAGAAATCCGGGCAAAGGAAGACTGGGACCGCGAACGGGTAAAATTTGAAGCCCAGACCTCGGCTGCCCGGCGGGAACTGGAACGACTGGAGCAGAAACTTGCTGAACGGGAAGCCTTTCTTGCCCGGCGCGAAGCAGTACTGACTCAGAAAGAGGCGGATCTTATAAAAAAGGACCGGGATCTTGCAGCCCGGGAAAAACTAACCCGGGCAAAGATGGAGCGTCTTGACCAGCTGATTGAACAGGAGAACGCCCGGCTCGAACGGATCGCCGGACTCTCAGCTGAAGAGGCAAAGCGCGAACTGATTCACAACCTCGAAAACGAAGCCCGGCTTGAAGCTGCCCGGCTGATCAGGGAAATCAAAGAGGAGGCAAAGGCACGGGCTGAAGCCGAAGCCCGGGAAGTAATTGCCGCTGCCATCCAGCGCTGTGCTATCGCTCATACTTCAGAAACCACTGTCTCGGTCGTCAACCTGCCTTCTGATGAACTCAAAGGCCGGATCATCGGCCGGGAAGGCAGAAACATCCGCACATTTGAGGCAATCACCGGGGTGGAAGTTATGATTGATGACACTCCAGGTGCGATCATCATTTCCGGGTTCGACCCGATCCGCCGCGAAATCGCCCGTCGGGCGATGGAAAAGCTGGTCCAGGACGGCAGAATTCATCCGGCCAGAATCGAAGAGGTGGTCAGCCGGGTTCAGCAGGAGATGGATCAAATCATTAAATCCACCGGGGAAGAAGTAGCGCTCGAGATGGGTATCATAGGACTGCACCCGGAACTGGTGAAATTTCTGGGAAGACTGCGCTTCCGCACCAGTTATGGTCAGAATGTTTTACTCCATAGCCGGGAGGTCGCTTACCTTGCAGCACTTATGGCACAGGAATTGGAACTGGACCCGGTGATTGCCAAACGTGCAGGTCTGCTCCACGACATCGGCAAGGCGGCAGATCAGACCATTGAGGGCACACATGCGCAGATTGGTGCCGAGCTCGCCCGGCGCTATGGAGAAGAACCGCTGGTTGTCAATGCGATTGCCGCCCACCATGAGGAAACAACCATGGACTCTGCTTATGCCTTCCTCGTCGCTGCTGCTGACGGTGTATCCGGCTCCCGGCCTGGTGCCCGGCGGGAAAGTTTTGAAACCTATATCAAGCGGATTGAAAACCTGGAAGCGATCGCTGCCTCATTCCCGGGCGTCGAGCGTGCTTACGCAGTCCAAGCCGGCCGGGAAATTCGGGTACTGGTGGAACCATCCAAGGTCTCAGACCAGGATGCCAGTGAACTTGCTGCCCGCATTGCGAGTCAGATTGAGTCGGAATTAAAATACCCGGGGCAAATCAAAGTCACGGTAATCCGTGAGACCCGGGCGGTCAATTATGCCCACTGAACGGATTCTGTTTCTGGGTGATGTCTGTGCCGAGCCGGGCCGGGAGGCGGTTAGACACCTGCTGCCCGGATTGAAGACAGAACTCCACACCACCTTCTGCATTGTCAATGGTGAAAATGCTGCCGGGGGCTACGGCATTACCCCGAAACTGGCTGAGGAACTTTTGCGCGCCGGCGCCGATTGCATCACCACTGGTGACCACTGCTTTGACCGCCACGAGCTCTGGGAGTTTCTGAACACCGAAGAAAGAATCCTCCGCCCACTCAATTTTCCACCTGAAGCACCCGGCCGGGGCTTCGGGATCTATGAGCTAAAATCAGGCGGAAGCAGAATTGCGGTCATCAACCTAGCGGGCAGAGTCTTCATGAAGCCGATTGACTGCCCGTTCCAGCGCATCCGGGCTCTGCTTCCGTCAATCCGTAATCAGACCTCGATTATCATCGTTGACTTCCACGCCGAAGCCACCGCGGAAAAACGGGCAATGGGCTGGTTCCTTGCTGGTCAGGTTTCCGCCGTGCTCGGCACCCACACCCATATTCAGACCGCGGACGAGGAAATTCTGCCTGGAGGCACCGCCTACATCACCGACGTCGGGATGTGCGGTGCATTTGATTCGGTGCTGGGTATGAAGAAAGACCTGTCCCTGCGCCGGCTCATTGAACAGGTCCCAATCCGGCTCCAGCCCGCAGATACCGACATCCGGCTCAATGGTGTACTCATTGATATTGATACTATAACTGGACAGACGGTTAAAATCGAACGGCTGGCAATCAAAGAACCGGGAAACGCGCCCTGAGTTAAACCTGCAGAATCGGCTTGAGAAACCTGCCGGTCCACGATTCCGGACAGACGGCAACCTGTTCGGGCGGACCGGTGCAGACGATCTGTCCTCCTTCATCCCCTCCTTCCGGTCCCAGATCAATCAGCCAGTCGGCGCACTTGATCACCTCGAGATTGTGCTCAATTACCACCACCGTATTCCCCCGTTCTACGAGCCGGTTCAATACGCCGAGCAGGAGCCGGACATCTTCAAAATGCAGACCGGTTGTCGGCTCATCCAGAAGATAAAGTGTCCTGCCAGTCCCGATTTTCGACAGTTCCCGGGCAAGCTTGATCCGCTGGGCCTCACCGCCTGACAGGGTTGGTGCCGGCTGACCGAGCTGAACATATCCCAGCCCGACATCCTTCAGGAGCTTCAGCTTCCGTTCCACCGCAGGAATATTCAGAAAGAAATCATATGCCTCATCAATACTCATTGCCAGAACCTCGCTGATATTTCTGCCCCTGTACTTCACCTCCAGTGTCTCGCGGTTGTAACGCCGACCCTTGCAGACATCGCAGGTAACATAAACATCGGGCAGAAAATGCATCTCGACCCGGATAATACCGTCACCGGCACATGCCTCACATCTCCCCCCGCGGACATTAAATGAAAACCTCCCCGGTTTGTACCCGCGCCGGCGCGCCTCCTTTGTCCGGGCAAAAAGCTCCCGGATCGGACCGAAGGCACCGGTGTAGGTTGCAGGATTGGAGCGGGGTGTCCGGCCGATCGGCGACTGATCAATATTGATCACCTTGTCAATCTTCTCCAATCCGACAATCCGCTTGTGCGCACCCGGTTTTTCCAGTGAATTGTAAAAGTGACGTGCCAGCGCCCGGTAAAGAATATCATTGACCAGCGTGGACTTACCCGAACCCGAAACTCCAGTCACACATACCAGCAACCCGAGCGGAATCTCAACATCGATATTTTTCAGATTGTTCTCCCGGCACCCCTCAATCCGGAGGAAACCGCGCTGCGGTTGACGCCGTTCCTTCGGCACCTCAATCCGGCGCCTACCGGCCAGGTAGGCACCGGTGAGCGACTCCGGGCAGGCCATGAGATCTTCCGGTCTGCCCTGCACCACTACTCTTCCACCCTGCGCACCGGCACCCGGGCCGAGATCAATCACCCAGTCCGCTTCGCGAATAGTCTCCTCGTCGTGTTCAACCACAATTACCGTATTACCCAGATCCCGCAAACCCTTGAGTGTGGAAAGCAGTTTCCGGTTATCCCGCTGGTGTAGACCGATTGACGGCTCATCCAAAATATAAACCACCCCCGTCAGCCCGGAACCGATCTGGGTCGCCAGCCGAACCCGCTGCGCCTCGCCCCCTCCAAGGCTTTCGGTTGTCCGGTCCAGAGTCAGATAATCCAACCCAACCTGCTGCATGAACCCCAGCCGCCGCCTGATTTCTTTAATCACCTCCCGCGCCACCGCCTGTTCCTTCGGACTCAGCCTCAACTCGTCAAAGAACCGCAGCGCCTCCTTCACCGACATACTGGTTAACTCAGCAATGTTCCGCCCGGCAATCTTCACCGCCAGCGCCTCAGGCTTCAATCTTGTGCCGCGGCACTCCGGACAGGGCAGAACCGACATAAACTGCTCTACCCATTCCCGTCGCGCCTCGGACTCGGTCTCCCGGTAAATTCGCTCCAGATACGGCACCAGTCCCTCATAACGGTCCTGCCAGGTATACTCCCATTCGTCACTCTCGTACTTGAATCTCAACTCCTCTTCGGTCCCGTAGAGAATTGCCTGCCGTGCACTCGGAGGCAGATCCTTCCACGGCGTCTCCAGGCTGAATTTAAATCTTTTTGCGAGTGCTTCCAGTTTGCCTAAAAGCCAGCCACTCTTCTCCCGCGCCTCTCCCCAGGGTTCGATCGCGCCATCAAGAATTGAAAGTTCCGGGTCGGCGATCAACCGCTCAGGGTCAATCTCCATCTTTGTCCCCAGACCGTGACATTTGGGACAGGCACCATAGGGCGAATTAAAAGAAAACAGCCTGGGTGTAATCTCCTCAAACGAAAAACCGCAATCCGGACAGGCAAACGCAGAGGAGAATATCCGCTCCTCGACCTTCCCTTTCCCGTTACCCGTACCAACCAGCACAATACATCTGCCCTGCCCCTCGTTCAGCGCCAGCTCCACTGAATCGGCAAGCCGCTTGCGCACCTCAGACCGGACCGCCAGCCGGTCGATCACCAGCTCAATATTGTGCTTCTTGTATTTCTCCAGCGGCGGCACCTCCTCAAGCTCATAAATTTGCCCGTCCACCCGCACCCGGATGTAACCCCGCCGTTTAGCCTGCTGGAGCTGGTCGCGGTACTCCCCCTTTCTGCCCCGCACCAGTGGCGCCAGAATCACAATACCGGTGCCGGGCGGCAGACTGAGCAGACTGTCAACAATCTGATCACTGGTCTGGGAACTGATAGGCCGATCACATTTCGGACAGAAGGGCCTGCCCACCCGGGCAAAAAGCAGACGCAGATAGTCATAAATCTCGGTTGTGGTGCCCACGGTTGACCGGGGATTGCGGGCACCCGTCCGCTGTTCAATTGCGATTGCCGGAGACAGCCCGGTAATCTGGTCACAGTCCGGCTTTTCCAGCATCCCGAGAAACTGTCTCGCATAGGCGGAAAGTGACTCAATATACCGGCGCTGCCCTTCAGCATAAATGGTATCAAATGCCAGGGAAGATTTACCCGAACCGGAAATCCCGGTGATCACCACCAGTTTGTTTCGCGGAATGTCCACGCTGATATTTTTCAGATTGTGCTCTCTCGCCCCGCGGATTGAAATCACATCCTGCATCGGAATTGAAAGTATAAACCGGCCACAATCCAAATCAAGCCCGCTTAGCCGAACCCTCCGGCTCGACAAATCCTCCAATTCGGATCAACCGGACCGCTTTACGCACCAGCACTGATCGGGAAAATCCGGCAGCGGTATTATAACAAGTTTGAAAAAATAATACTTAACCCTCTGCCCTCAGTGGGTCAGGAAATAGCAGATGATGTTGACCCCCATCCGCAGCGCCTGCTCCCGGACCTCTAGCGGGTCGTTATACCGGTCGGTCCAGCCATCGGAAATATTGGAGTTATAGGTATAAAAAACCACCATCCTGCCGCCGAGGTAAAGCCCGTAACCCTTCGGCGGACCATCATAATGCTCATGGATTTTCGGCAGACCGCTGGGAAAGTCATAAAAGCAGTGGTAAATCGGATGATCAAACGGCAGTTCCACCAGCTCCGAATTGGGGAAAACCTTCTTCAGCTCCCGGCGGAAGGACTCATCCATCCCGTAGTCATCATCCGCGTAGAGAAATCCGCCCGCCTCCAGATAACGCCGGAGCCTTGCCACCTCCTCCTCGGAGAAACTGATATTGCCATGACCGGTCATAAAGAGAAACGGATACTGGTAAAGTCGCTCATCCAGCAGTGACACCTGCGCCTCATCGGTGAGACAGCGGATCGTCGTGCGCCGGTTAAGCTCCCGGCACAGATTGGGAATGATCTCCGGATCATTATACCAGTCACCACCACCGCCGTATTTCAGCCGGGCAAGCTGAAGCTGGCCCAGAAGCAACGGCACCAGCAGCAGATTCAGCATTTCTTCGCCCGGCGCTTGAGCGCCATCAGATACTGATAGGGCAGCCGGATGTCGCCTAAGTAAACCCGTCCAAACTTGCGTCCACCATGACAGTCGGAACCGCCCGTGACCAGCAGTCTGTTCTTCTGGGCGAGCTCCAGATAATGATCCACTGCCCGTTGATTATGCTCCGGATGCCAGACCTCGATTCCGTCCACGCCCGCAGCGATCACCAGATACACCAGCCCGTCATTACCATAGGTTGCCGGATGGGCGATCACCGCCAGCCCGCCCGCCTGGTGTATCCGCTCAATCACCTCTGCTGGGGTCAGTCGCAGCTTGGGAAAGTATGCCGGACCGTCATAGCCGATATACTTTTCAAACGCCTCACTCATGCTTGCCACCCCGCCCGCCTCCACCAGCGCCTGCGCCACATGCGGTCTGCCGACCGCACCCGCACCGGCAATCTCCTTGACCCGCTCAAAACTCACCCGCCATCGCCCACCTGCCAGTTCATTCAGCTTATTTACCATCCGCTCTGCCCGCTGGAGCCGGAACTCCCGCACCCGGGTAAAGAACTCCTGCACCGCAGGACTCCGGTAATCGATATAGTAACCGAGGATATGGACATCAGTGCCGTTGACATTACTGCTGAGTTCTACACCAGGGACAACCTCCACCCCCAGCCGTTTCCCCTGCACCCTTGCCCGCTCAATCCCCTCAACCGAATCGTGATCGGTGATCGCAATCGCGGTAAAACCCGTCTGCTCTGCCCGGATGACCAGCTCTTCAGGTGTAAACAGGCCATCGGAAAAAATGGTATGCAGATGCAGGTCAACTACCGCCGGCTGACTGCCCCTCAATGACCGACCGCCTTTCGCCGGATAACCGGTTAACTCATCCTTCTGGCAACCGTATCCAGATAACTTTTAACCAGCCCTTCCAGCTCTGAGGTCAGTTCATCCAGCGTCTCCTGCATGCCGGCAACAAAATCCCGGTCCTTGATCCCTCCGAGGTTGATCAGCACATTGAGCCGGGCACCCCGGAAAGCAGCATCAAGATTAAGCGTTGCCACCCCGGCATCACTGATTGAATTCTTATTGCCGTATTCTACGACCGGTTTTGCCAGTTTCAGCACATCCAGCGCCAGCCTCATCGTCCGGAGCGGCACTTCGGCCGCCTTTTTCAGCGCCTCACTCACCGCCTGCTCCCGCTCCTGGCGTTCAGCCTCGGTCATCTTCGGCAGCTTGTATGCCTGCATTACCGCCTTGAACGACTCCGCATCCTCATCCATCAGACTGATAAACCGCTCGCGCAGGGGAATCAGCCGGTCTTTCACCACCTTCAGCTCCTCCTCAAACTCCTCGTAACCCTTCTTGCCGATCGTCAGGCTCGCCACCATCGTGAACAGCGCAGTTCCGATCGCACCATTAAGCGCGGCTGCGGTTCCGCCACCCGGCACCGGTGCGGAAGATGCCAGTTCACTCAGAAAGTCAGGCAGACCCTGAGCCGGCACCAGCCGGTTCTCCAGAATCTGCTCCTTCTTGAACTCATTCAGCTGGAGATAGAACCTGGCGCAGTCCACGAGCGCCGCCTGCGGGACCAGCCCGACAATCTCCGACTCCACCACATTTACCCCGTAGCGCTGCGCCTCCCGCTTCACCGTCTCGAACACCCGGTAAAGCGGAGTCTTGGTATAGTCGGTCATATTGATCGACACCTGGGCACAGTTCTTCTCCTTGAGCTCAAAACCCAGCGCCTTGACATAGCGGAACCCGCCGGAGCGGAACCGGATCGCCTTGGCGATCTTCTCGGCAATCTTCACATCCGGAGTGGAAAGGTTGATATTGTAGGCAATCAGCGGTGCCCGTACCCCGACCACGGTTGCACCGGCGGTCGGATGCAGCTCGGGCCGGCCGAAGTCCGGTGCCCGGTCCGGATCGGTCCGGATCGCCTCCCGCAACCCCTCAAACTCACCCTGCCGGATGTTCGCCAGGTCCTGCCGGTCCGGCCTGGTCGCTGCCAGTTCATAGAGGTAAACCGGAATCCCCAGTTCATCGGCAATCCGTTTACCCAGCCGCTTTGCCAGCTCAATGCACTCCGCCTGGGTCACACCGGAAATCGGTACAAATGGAATAACATCAGTGGCACCGATCCGCGGATGCTCACCCTGGTGTTTGGTCAGATCAATCAGTTCCGATGCGGTCTTGGTTGCCCGGAACGCCGCCTCCAGCACCGCCTCGGGCTCGCCGACAAAGCTGATCACCGCCCGGTTGTGGTCCGCATTCATCTCCTGATCCAGCAGCGTCACGCCGGTCACAGACCTGATACTGCTGACAATCTGTTCAATAACCTCAGGCCGCCGGCCCTCACTGAAATTGGGAACGCATTCAATGATTCTTCTCATTTCTCTGCTCCTTTAAAGCTGAAAATGGTTTTCTTCAATCATAGCCGGCAGACTCAAACTGTCAAATCGGGCTGGACCGCGACTGAAGTTTGACCCGCACCCCCGTCCGGATAGAATTAATCCTGCGGACCCATCATGAACGGACTGCTCCTTTTTCTGCTGGTAACTGTCAGCCCGCCCGCCTGTGCCGATACGGTTGAAAACTTTGAATCAGGTGCAGTTGAACTTTACTCCTTTCCGGGCGAGGACCAGGACCCCGACCTCTGGCTCCTGGATTCCTCTAATACCCATCAGGGTTCACACTTCAGCCTGAAGCTGATCGGCAACACCTGGAAGATTGAACCGGTTTCCCCCTTTACCCTTGACACCGGCACGGTGCTTGCGGTTGCCGCCTGCATTGAAGCGGTCGGCGAAATTCAGGGCTTCGGCCTGATCGGTGAGGGCGAAACCCTGGTTTACGCCCTTGCCGGCCGGGAAAAGGTTGACCCCGCCCGCTGGAGCACCGTTTATCAGGGTGCCTTCCCGGTCCGCACCTGGAATCGGTATCTTCTGCCCGTGGGGGAAGACTGGCTTGCCCGGTTCGGCCGGCTTGCCACCATCAGCGGTCTGGTATTTGTCAATGACCACGACAGCAGCCGGACCGGCAGTGTGCTCTTTGACGACATCCTCAACATCACTCCGGACCTGCCGGCAGCACCGGAGCTGGAAATCTGGCACGAACTCCGGTCCGGAACAAAAAATGGCGATGGCACCTGGAGTGTCACGGTTCAGTTTTATTCGCGGGTCACTGACCCGGACTCACGATACCATCGCTTCTTCTGGTCCTTTGGCGACGACTCCACCAGTCAGGACTCCTGCCCGCTGCACACCTACATCATCCGCGACGACCACCTGTTCACCGTGCTCTGTCAGGTCAGCGACTCCACCGGCAGATGGGCACGGGACACAACCCGGGTCCGGATTGAACCCGGACCGTCCCGCCTGCCCCTGAAACTGAACTTTGCGGGTGACATCATGCTTGCCCGCAGATACGAACAGCCCGGCGGTATCATTGATACACTCGGACCTGAGGGTGTCTTTGCCCGGATCCGGCACCTGCTCGCAGACAGCGCCGACCTCACCGTTGCCAATCTGGAATGCCCGCTGACTGACCGCGGCACCCCGCATCCGACCAAGCCGATTATTTTCCGCGGTAGGCCATCCAATGTCCGAGGTCTCAGTTATGCCGGGATTGACCTCGTCTCACTGGCAAACAACCACATTCTGGACTACGGTCTGGAGGGTCTGCTTCAGACCCGTCAGGTTCTGGACTCCTCCGGGATAATCAGCTGCGGTGCCGGTGAGGACATCTACCAGGCGTTCCAGCCCGCCTTCATCGTCAAATCCGGGGTTAATCTGGGATTTCTTGCCTTCAGCGACCGGACCGGGCAGTATGACAACTACCAGCCCTTTCTCAACGCCGGCTACAACAAGCCCGGTTTTGCCGAGCAGGACAGCTGGCGGATTTTTCACACAATCGCCCGCACCCGTCAGGTTGCCGACTTCGTCATCGTCCAGCTCCATGCGGGTGAGGAGTATCAGGAGACACCCGGTTTCGGAGCAGATGATGAATGGTTCTCGCCCCGGGCAGAAAGACCACAGGACAACGCCCGTACCCTGCGTCACCGCATCATTGACAACGGTGCCGACCTGATTGTCTGCCACCATCCCCACATCCTGCAGGGGATTGAGGTTTATCAGGGAAAGGTAATCGCCCATTCGCTCGGCAACTTCGCCTTTGACCAGGAGTATCCGGAGACCTACCCCACCGTGATTCTCCATACCCGGCTCGATGAACAGGGGTTCCGGCACTTTCTCCTCATCCCGGTCTTTATTGATGACTATCTGCCCACGCCCGCAACCGGTGAACTGGGAATTGCGATCCTGCGTCACCTTGCGCGGCTGTCAAGGGAACTCGGCACTTATGTGATTGTCAACCGGGAATCGGTGCTTGCCACCGTAATCCTGGATACCGGCAACCTCAACCGCTACACCTCAGAACTCACAACTTCCACCCCGGTTCTGCCCGATTCCGGCTGGTTTGTCTCCCCACCCCTGCGCCTGGACGCAAATGCCGATATCAGCCGGCTCACAAGCATCAGCCCGGCAGCAGACTGGCAGTTCCGGCTCGGCAGAGACCTGATCTGGTTCGGCAATATGGAAGATGAAGGGGCAACGATGTGGCTGCTCAATCAGCCGGATGAGTTCTATGACCCGCTTGCCCGCCGCGGCCAGCGCTCCCTTGCCCAGCGCCGGCCCGCCGGCACCGGCACCATCATCACCAGCATTGAGGAGCGTTATCCCCTGCCCGCCGACTCCGGTGACCTGACAGTTTACTCCTGGGTCAGAGGTGAAAATGCCGGTCCGGCAAACATCCGGCTCAACCTCTACCCCAGCCGGACCGGCGGGATACCGGTTCAGGTCTGCAGTCTTGTCACCCCGCTTTGGGGCACATTTGACTGGCGGTTTGAATCGGGCTCAATTGCACCCCTGACAAATACCGGCTTCCTTGACCTCTGGCTCACCAGCGCCGGTCCGGACTCCGGCACCGGAATTGCCCGGTTTGACGATGCCGGCGTAATCAGCTGGACCCCCTGGCAGGATTTTATGCCCGGCACTGAAATCCCGACCCCGAACGAATACAGCTGGCTTCAGCTCCGCACCCGGACCCGGACAAATCAGGCTCAGCTCAATTATCAGACTGTCAGCTACCGGCTAATGACTGGTGTCACCAGCCCGGCTCATCCGTCAATTCCTGCCGCACCCCGGCTCTCAGTTCAACCTTCCCATCCCCGCCTTCAGACCGCAATCTCCTATGTTCTGCCCCGGACCGCTCAAGTCCGGCTTGCGGTTTACAACCCTGCCGGACAGAAGGTCAGGACCCTGGTCAACCAGCTTCAGCCCGCCGGCAATCACCGGCTTTTGTGGAACCTGACCGCCGACTCCGGCCGACCCCTGCCCTCCGGCACCTACTTCCTGCTGCTTGCCACCGATACCGGCACCGCGGTCCGCCGGGTGATTTGCGTTAATTCCAGAACCCCTTACCGGTGATTTGCCGGTCTAATATAATAAAGGAGGTTTATGTCACTGCTCAACGAAGCGGTCAGAATTCAGGCACAGCAGATACTTAACAATCTTGAGCACCCGGTAAAACTCCTGGTCTTCACCCAGGAGATGGAGTGCCAGTTCTGCCGGGAAAACCGCCAGCTGGCAGAGGAAATTGCCGGGCTTTCAGACAAGATTACGCTTTCGGTCCACGACTTCCAGCAGGACAAGGAGGCGGTGGAGAAATACCGGATTGAGCGGGTGCCCGCACTGGTGGTGGAAGGGGAAAAGGACTACGGCATCCGGTTCTACGGCATCCCGGCAGGTTATGAGTTCACCACTTTACTCAATGCACTCCAGCTTGCCGGCAGAAGAAACAGCGGACTCAAACCCCAGACCCGGGAAAAACTGCAGACGATCACCAGCCCGGTCAAGATTGATGTCTTTGTTACCCTGACCTGCCCCTACTGTCCGATGATGGCGGGTCTGGCGCACCGTTTCGCCATGGAAAATGAAAACATCACCGCCTCCGCAATTGATGCCCAGGAGTTCCCGGTGCTGGCAAACTACTATCAGGTCAGTGCGGTGCCGAAAACGGTCATCAACGGTCTGCACCACCTTGAAGGTGCACTGCCCGAAGACCGGTTTCTTGCCGAACTGCTGAAATTTGCCGGCGGACCGCAGTAATCTGCCGGCTGCCGGGTCTAATTAATACGCCGGTGCCGGAAACAGAACTGAATGATGAACAGCTGGTTCTGCGGGCGCAGCAGGGTAACCTGACCGCCTATGAACAGCTGGTCCGGCGTCACCAGCAGGGTCTTTACGCCTTTATCTACCGGATGGTTCAGAATCCGGCTGATGCCGAGGAGCTGTGCCAGCAGGCGTTTGTCCGCGCCTGGCAGAAGCTTGCGGGCTTCAAAGGCAGAAGCAGCTTCAAAACCTGGCTCTACCAGATTGCCATTAACCTGACCCTCAATTTCAGAACCCGGACCCGGAAAACCGAAGAGCTGAGCGAACTCCAGCCCGCGGATCCGGCAACTGAACCGGAGGCGGACTATCACCGGCGCCAGCAGGAAGAACTGGTTCAGCAGGCACTGCTTCAGCTCCCGCCGGACCAGCGGACCGCGCTCGTGCTGAAGGTGTATGAAAATTTAAGTTACAATGAAATCGCCCGGCTGATGGGCAGATCGGTCCGGGCGGTGGACTCCCTTCTGGTCCGTGCCCGGACCCGGCTCAAGACCCTGCTAGAACCTGCCCGGCAGAGGGGGCTTTTGTGAAATCACCGCAGGAAAGAACAACCACAGGGGTCTAAATAAATGAAGACGATGAAATGCTCAAAGGTGCTTAAACTCCTGTCCCGGCATCTGGACCGCGAACTGTCCGGACCAGAGCAGGAGGCGGTAAACCGTCACCTGGCAGAGTGTGCCGGGTGCCGGCAGGAGTATGAACTGCTCCAGTCGGAGCACAGACTGCTCCGGTCGGTAACCGTGCCGGAAATTCCGCCCTACTTTACCGCCCGCACCCTTGCCCGCATTGGTGCGCTCAAACCCGCATCCCTTCTGCCAAAACTCCTCTGGCAGACTGCGGTCTCACTGCTCGTGCTTGCCGGCATCGGACTGGGCATCATACTCGGCTCAACTCTGGCAACCGGCAGCAGCACCAGCCCGGAACTGGCAGCGCTCAACTCCGAACCCACAATTGAAGAACTGTTTGCGCCCGGAAACGGAGGCAGATGATGAAAACCCGCTGGCTTTATGTCCTGCTGGCGGTATCGCTGGCGATCAACCTTGCCGCCTTCGGCAGCCTGGCATGGCTGAGGCTGCGCCGGCTCAACCGCCGGGTCCGGGTCCTGCGCCAGATAAAACAGATTGCCCCGCGCCAGATTGAACCGCTCCTTGACGCCTATCACCTGCAGATGGACTCGCTCCGGCTGGAATACTGGTATGCCCGGCACCGGCTTGCCCGGCTGGCGCTGGAGGAAAACCCGGAAAGTGCGGAAGTGGAGCGCACCCTGAAAACCATCGGTGAAATCCACCAGCAGATGAACCGGCTCGTCTATGAAACCGGCAGACAGACCGGAATGGTTCTGCCGCCCGAACACCGGGAACGGCTGCGCCGCGGCTGGTGCCGGATGATGGAAGGTCCCCGACACCCGCCACCACCGCCGGAATTTGAGCATCGGAAACCGGAACGGCTTCAAAGAAGATTTAAAAGATAAACCCAAAAATGGAGGAAAATATGAAAAAACATAAACACTTTACCGTCAGCCTGCTCCTTGCCGGGCTGATGCTGACCGTCGCTCCTCTACTTGCCCAGGAGCAGAATGCACCCCAACCCCAGATGCCCCAGATGCCGATGATGGAGCCGATGATGGAGCCGATGATGCCTCAGCTCACCGATGCCCAGCGGGAACAGCTCCAGAGCCTGCGCATCAAACACCTGAAGGAGATCATGCCACTCGAAACCGAACTCAGAATCAAGGAGCTGGAACTTCAGGCGCTCTGGGATGCGGACAAGCTGGACTCCAAGGCGATCATCGCCAAGGTAAAGGAACTGAGCGAACTGCGCAACAAACTGGAACTCACCCGGACCAACCACCGGCTGGAAATCGCCCAGCTCCTCACCCCCGAGCAGCGCCGACAGATGCGCCATATGTTCGGCATGGGCATGGGACCGGGAATGGGCATGGGCAGAAGGATGATGCGCCGGCACCGCTGTATGGAGCAGAAACAATTCGGACCTCAGGAGCCGAACTGCTGCCCGCAGAAATAAGGTGCCTCCTTTTTCGGCTCGGTCAGAACCGCCCCCTGCGGGGCGGTTCTTTTTTTACTCCTGCCGGAAGACACACTTCCGGATCACAACCCCGTCCAGATACGCACCCTCATACTCGGTGCTCAGGTCACTGTTAAACACCCATCCGACCCAGACCCGCTCCCGGCCGCAGACACTGCCCAGCCCCGGCACATCGGTCAGATCAATCTCCACCCGCTGCCAGGAACGGACATTCCCCCCTGCCTGACCGCAGATGTAATAATTAACGCTGTCCACCATCACAAACCAGAACAGCATGTCATGCCCGTATTCCGAATCGGTCCAGTGCCAGAACTCAACCCGGCCGCTGTCCGCATCAGCCAGTGAAAACGGTCCGTAGATGGCAATTGCGCCCATCTGCGGCGGATAGCCCTGAGACGGCTCCCGCGAGGAGCCGGCACACCAGATACTGAACCTGCCCGCCTGCTGCCGGTAACCGGTTGTATCCCAGGTCGGCTCACCCCGCACCTGCCAGCCCGGACCCGGAAACCCCTGCTCAAACCCCTCGTTCAGCACCGTCACCCAGCGCCGGCACACATCAAACCGCAGCGGATCACACCACCCGCTGGTATCGCCCTGGACATCCCGCGCCTGCGCCCGGATAAAATAGATCCCGGTATCCTGATAAACATGGCTCAGGCTGAAAAGGGAACCTGAGGGCTGACAACCGCTCCAGGGAGAAACGGTGCCATCACCCCAGTCAAACCGCACCGCCACCGAATCACCATCCGGATCCCTCACCCGCACCTGAAACTGATACTCATAACCCGCCACCCCGGCGTCCGGTCCGGCAAGACTCTCGGGCATCGGCGGACTCTGCACAATCGTAACCTGATACGGTGCTGACCAGTCTGACTCCAGCCCCTTGGTGTCCCGCACCCGCGCCCGGACCGAATGGACACCGGTGGTTGTAAAGCAGAGATAATGGCGAATCGTCTCCGCATCCGGAAAATAGGCGGTCCAGCTCTCGGGCGCACCTGTGTCCACCATTACCTGATAACTCAGACGCCTGCCCTCAACTCTGCCCCCGGTCAGACTGATGGTAAACAGACTGTTGGTATACCAGACTGCCGGACCGACAATCACCGGCGGGGACAACTTCTCCCCGGCATCCTCATGGACACAGACCGGCCCGGCACCGAGAAGCAGTAATAAAACGGTCAACACCAGCCTGCTCCTGCTCATATCCCCTCCTGTCTCCGGTTAACTGACCGCAACCACCCTGACCTTGCCCTCAGCACCCGCCGGAATTGCCACCAGATAACCCCGCTTCAGCCCGAAATGGCGCACCAGCCCGGTAAACTCCAGCACCTGCTCTGCCCGCTCCTCCTCATCACGGTAAAAAACCACCTGCGCCACCTGACTGCGGTCAAACACAAAATCAAACCCGACCTCATCCACCGGATGGCACTTGTAAAGCAGCTGATAACTTGCCGCTGCAAACCGCACCCCGGCAAGCCGCAGCTCCACCCCGATCGCTGCGGGAAACAGCCTCTCGGTCCCCTCCCGGTAGATAAACTCCGAACCGAAATAGTCAAAAACCGCCTGCGCACACCGGGTCAAAAGTCCGGCGCTCACCTGCGCGCCTCTGCCCGGCTTCGGCTCAACCACCTTCCGCTCCACCCGCTCCTTCGGCGGCGCCACCTCCTCGACCAGCACACTGTCCCCGAAACTCAGCACCACCCCCTGCCGGATTCCCAGCGATGCCATATAAACCTGCGCCTGCCGGATATGCGCCTCATTAACCCGCTTCACCGCCTTCAGCTCCACCACCGCCTCGGCCTTGGAAGTTCCTGCCCAGAGCGGATTGAGAATCAGATCCACCCTGCCCTCGGAAACCTTGTAACCCTTGTAAAGAATCTCAAAATTCCGCTGCCGTTCATAGGCGATACCGCGCAACCGCAGCTCATGCGCCAGCGCCTCCTCATAAACCGACTCCCGGTAACCTGACCCCAGGACCGAAAACACCTCATCTGCCGCCGACTTCAGCTGATTCAGCCAGCTCACTGATAACCTCCTTTCCTTTTCCGGCAACAGCTCTGCCCGGAAAACTCATACCGCAAAAAATAGCCGGCACAACGCCCCTGTCAACCCCTGCCACCATCTCCCACAACCATCCACCCTCCGGACCCAAAACCCGCCATCCCCCCAATCCAGCCACAAACTGACATCTCAAACCAGCAACCGCCACCACCAGAACCGCACAAGCCACCACAACCCACAAAATCCCCACCGCTTAACTCCAAACCACCCGCCCCTGCCAGGAGGGTAGGGGGAACTGCCCCCGGAGCAGACCTTCTCCGGTGCCAAATCGCCATCACATTGTAAAAAATAAAGTTACACCTCCACGCCAATCCGGCGGTGAAATCAGGCGTCCGAAAGGGCTCTGACATTTTTATAACACAGCCCACTAGTCATACCCAGTGAAAAAATTGACTTGAGCTTGCAACTCTTATTAAATAAAAGACAAAATGTTGACTATGAGCCGCAGGTAGCAGAAGAATTAAGATGTTAAAATGTGAAACCTGAAAATAAATCAGAAAAAGATCACCGCCACGGGCACCGCCAGCGGTTAAGGAACCGGTTTAACCGGATCGGGCCGCACAGCCTGCAGGAATATGAGATTGTCGAACTTCTCCTGACTTATGTCCTGCCCCGGAGAGATGTCAAGCCGGTTGCCAAGGAACTGCTGGACAGATTTGGCTCAATCAGGGGAATATTTGAAGCAGATGAAGATTCCCTGACTTCGGTGCCCTACATAAAACAGAAATTCACCACACTTCTGAAACTGATCAGGGAGATCAACGCCATCTATCACAAACAGAGGGCCGAAGCGGTGCCGGTGAATGAAAACATTGACGAAATTGTGACATACTGGATGGCAAGGATTGGGGACAAAAAAGAAGAGGAGTTTCATGTAATCTATCTGGACAGTAACGCCAGGATTATGAAGGATGAAAGTTTTCCGGCTCAGGAGTTTCACTTTTCCGGGACGATTGACAAGACCGTTGTCTATCCCCGGAAGATAATCGAAGAAGGAATCAGACACAAGGCCTACGGGATTATTGTTGCCCACAACCATCCTAACGGCAGTCCGGAACCCTCAGAGTACGATAAGAACCTGACGCGGGTACTGGATATCGCCACCCAGGCTGTGGGTATGGTGCTCTTTGACCATATTATTGTATCCCCGGCCGGTTATTTCAGCTTCAGAAAGGAGAGGCTGCTGTGAACGCCATTGAGCGGATAAAATCGGTGATCCCGACTCTGAACCACGATCAGCTGGCAGCTGTTAAGGCCACGGAAGGTCCGGTGCTGATCATCGCCGGCCCGGGAACCGGCAAGACCCTGACCATGGTCGCAAGAACGCTCTACCTCCTGCTTTCCGGCAGGGCACAGCCGGAAGAAATCGTCCTTACCACCTTCACGGAAAAGGCGGCATTTGAATTAAGAGACCGGGTAAGTCAGCTGGCGCAAAAGCTGAATTATAAAGACAACCTTCACCAGTTACGGGTGGGCACAATTCACAGCCTGTGCAACGATTTCATTGTCAAATTTTTGACACACACTCCGCTTAGAAGGGGATACTCAATTCTTGACGAATTGACCCAGCAATTTTTTATCTACGAGCACTTTGACGCATTGGCACCGAACCGCAACGGGTTGTTCTGGGGCAGATGGCGGGGAAAGTGGGAATCAATCAGCATCATCTGCAGATACTTCAACAAAATCACCGAGGAACTGATTGATGTTGACCGTTTAGCTGAAGCCGAGGATGGATTCCTGCGCCTCCTCGCCAAATCCTACCGTAAGTACCAGGAGAAACTCCGGGAGAAAAACCGGGTGGATTTTTCCCACCTGCAGAAGATTTTCCTTGATCTGCTGAAAAATCGGGAAATTTATCCCCGGATCAAAAAGAACATAAAATATATCATGGTTGATGAATACCAGGACACAAACTACATTCAGGAACAGATCCTCTTAAAACTTGCCCGACCGGAAAATAACATCTGCGTTGTCGGTGATGAAGACCAGGCCCTTTACCGCTTCCGGGGAGCAACCGTGCGCAATATCCTTGAGTTTCCCAGCCATTTCCCGCACTGCAGACAGATCAAATTGACCATAAACTACCGGAGCCACCCGGATATCATCCAGCGCTATAATAAATTCATAACCTCAACAGAATGGAACGGCTTCCGGTATCCCAAACAGGTTCAGCCCGATCCAGAGGGAAAATTTCCGGATTACCCGGCGGTATTCTGCATCTGGGGAAAAGATGAAAAGGATGAGGCAGCACGAGTGGTTAAGCTGTTGAAATTCCTGAAGGATAACAACATAATTCAGGACTGGGCCGATGTCGCCCTGCTGATGAAGAGCATCCGGGCTGAGAACAGTAGCCACTACATTGAAGCGTTAAGGAAAAACAACATTCCCTATTTTGCCCCGCGTGCCAAGCGATTTTTTGAAAATGAGGAGATCAAACTGCTGCTTGCCGCCTATGCAATAATTTTCGGCTTTATGAAAGAATTTAAAAACGACTACCCGCACCGGGAACACCTGGAAAATTCATTGAAAGTTCTCGCCAATGCAGCTGCTCGGCACCATTCCCTGAAACATTATCTCAAAAAAAAGCGGCGCGAGATTGAAAATCTGCAGACCGGCTCACTTGACCTGACGGTCCTGGACTATCTTTACGGACTGCTTGCCCATGAACCGTTTTCATCATATCTGAAGGATGAAAACTCCGCCTATAATCTTGCCATTTTCTCAAGACTGATTTCAATTTTCCAGGACTATTACAACATTTCCCTGGTTACGGCCAAGAACAAGGAGCACATAAAATCACACCTCTTCCGCAGCTTCTTTAATTTCCTTCTGGATTCCGGCATTGACGAGTATGAAGATCCGGACAATCCAATCCCGAAAGGCCATGTCCAGATTATGACTATTCACCAGGCCAAGGGACTGGAATTTCCAGTTGTGATCGTTAATTCGCTGCACAAGCGATTCATCGTTCAGAAACACGTTGACCGTGACCTGCTGCCATTTTCCCGGAGGGGAACCTACGAAACTGAAGACCAGATGACCCAATTTGACCGGTTGCGACATTACTATGTCGCCTTTTCCCGGGCGCAGAAAATACTGGTCCTGTCAACCCCTGAACACCCGAAGGAATGGTTTGCCCCGATCTGGGAGGGGCTTGATCAGTATCCCCGCATTGAAAGCGAAACCCTGGCGGCCCAGCGCTTTTCCTCCCGACCGCAGTTCATCCCGAAAAAGAGCTATTCCCTCACCGGTGTCAATATCTACGAAACCTGCCCCCTGCAGTATCTTTTCTATCATGACTATCAGTTTCAACCCTCCCGGGCGGGCCAGGTTCTCTTCGGTGCACTGGTGCACCACACCATTGAGGACATTCACCGGGCGGTTCTGGAGGGACAGAAAAAAATCTTCCGTGACCAGATTGAAAACTGGCTGGAGGACAACTATCAGGCGCTGCTGCTTACCGGGCTGCGTCCGATCAGCCGAGCCGGAAAGGAGTTCGCATTGAGGCAGGTGCAAAACTACTATAACCAGAACCGCGATCTGCTTTCCCGAATCAGGGAAACCGAAGTGGAGGTGTCGGTAGAGAAGGAGGACTACATAATCACCGGCAAGATCGATCTCCTCCTGGGTGAGGAGGGTAAACTGGAACTTCTCGACTTCAAGACCCAGACCAGGCCGGCACCCGGCCACCCCATCATTGACCGATACCGGCGCCAGCTCTGTCTCTACGCCCACATCATCCGCGAAAGATACAACCGGGAGGTAGAGAAGATGTATATTTACTGGACCGGTGAGCCGGAAAGAGTTGATGCCCTCCAGGAGTTAAGATACTGCGAAGCGGATGTTGAGGAGGCGGGCAGGCATTTTGACCAGGTAGTGCAGAGAATAAGGGCCAAACACTTTCAGGTTGAGCAGCAGCCGGACCCGGAAAAGGTCTGCAAGGAGTGCGACTTCCGGTTCTACTGCTCACAGAACGGCATCATAAGATTTAAACCCCGGGAATGGGAGGAGCGCTAAAATGGCCAGAATAGAAATCAACAGAACAGAACTTGTCTGGCTCGGCAAATACGACGAAGACGGCAACCGCCGGCCGGTTGAAAGACCCGGTCCCTACCCCTTCCAGATGGTGGAGGTAATAAATAAGCCGAGAACCGGCCGGGAAAAACCGCTGGGAACTCTCTTTGACTACTGGAAAGGTGAAGAGGGGGATACATTTGAACAGGGCTGGCGCAACAAACTCATCTGGGGCGATAACAAGCTGGTGATGTCCTCACTGCTGGAGAAATTTGCCGGGAAAATAAATCTTATCTACATTGACCCGCCGTTTGCCACCGGCGCCGACTTCAAGTTCAAAATCCAGATTGGCGAAGAGGCGGAGGAGGTCGCAAAGGAACACTCCGTTATTGAAGAAAAGGCATACCGCGACACCTGGGGAAAGGGGCTGGACTCATATCTTCAGATGATGTATGAACGGCTGGTTCTGATGCGGGAACTTCTGGCGGAAAACGGCTCGATCTATGTCCATCTGGACTGGCATGTGGGCCATTATGTGAAGGTGATGATGGATGAGATTTTCGGGTATGAGAATTTCAGGAATGAGATAATTACAAGGAGGGGGCAGACAAAAAATTTACAGTATCAATTTGTAGACTTTAAAAGAATGAATATATTCAATGACTATCTTCTCTGGTATTCCAAAAATCCAAATGCAATATTCAATCCGCCATTGAGAAAATCTGCGGAATATCAGAAGGTTGGAAGGTGGCAGAGTATGTGGAACAACGCCGACCGCCCTACAATGAGATATGAATTACTTGGTGTTAATATAACTAAGGGACAATGGAAATGGTCAAAGGAACGAGCTTATAAAGCTGTAGAAAATTACAAAAGATATCTAAAAGAAAGCAAGAAAACGGCCGAAAGTTTGGAAGAATACTGGATACGCACTGGTAAAAATTTAGAGTTCGTTTGGCGGTTTGGGGACGCAAAACCAGTCTATTGGATACCGCCTCAAGCAGAAGCCATATGCGATAACAACTGGTTAGACATCAAAGGGTACGACTACACTGAGAACTTTAGAACTCAGAAATCAGAAGAATTATTAACACGCATCATTCTTGCCTCCTCGAACCCCGGAGACCTCGTTGCCGACTTCTTCTGCGGTTCAGGTACAACACTGGCGGTTGCGGAAAAACTGGGCAGGCGCTGGATCGGCTGCGACCTGTCCCGCTATGCCATTCACATTACCAGAAAACGCCTTCTGGAAATTGAAAACTCCAGGGATCTGGAAAATGAGGGCAAGAAGTATGGCAAAAAGGCAAGGCCTTTTGAAATCCTGAACCTGGGTAAGTATGAACGCCAGCTCTGGCAGGTAAAAACCTTTTCCGGCAAGGACGAGAAGCAGGCGCTCTATGAATACCTGACCTTCATCCTGAAGCTTTACGGTGCCGAGCCGATTTCCGGCTTTACCCACCTCCATGGCAGGAAATCCAACGCCCTGATTTATGTCGGTGCGGTTGACTCCCCGGTCACAATTCAGGAGTGCATTGACGCAATCAGAGAATGCAAGTCCCAGGGGCAGCGCGAACTCCACATCCTCGGCTGGGAATGGGAAATGGGCCTGAACGATGCCATTCAGGAGATTGCCCGGAAAGAAGGGGTAAAACTGAAGCTCAGAATCATTCCCATGGATGTTCTGGACACGGAGGCGGTTCGCCGTGGTGATATCCAGTTCTTTGAACTCGCCCATTTCAAGGCTGACATAAAAATTACCGGAAAGCAGGTGACGGTTGAACTGAAAGACTTCGTAATTCCCCATACCGATCTGATTCCGGAGGAGGTCAGAGACAAAATCAGGAAATGGAGCGACTGGATTGACTACTGGGCGGTGGACTTTGATTTCAAAAACGACACCTTTCATAACGGCTGGACATCCTACCGGACCAGAAAGGACCGGAGCCTGAACCTGAAGGCAACCCACTCCTACGAAAAGGCGGGCCGCTACCGGATCTATGTGAAGGTCATTGACATCTTTGGCATTGACACCTCGCAGATCTATGAAGTGGAGGTAAAATAAATGGCACAGCCGCCGAGAACCTGGATTCAGTATGATAAAACCCTGCCTTATATCGAAGACCGGGATCCGTCCAGCAAACCTGCCTCCCATCTTGTCAACGACGGAGAAAACTCCTACAAGGTGGTGGAAGGCCGCAGACCCAGCAGGATGCTGCTGGTTAATAAGTTAAGGTCCGAAGTTGACCGATGGCGCGACGAGGACTATCCGGGCATAACCGAAACCACCCGGGAACTGCTCTATTTCTGGTTTTTCAACGACCACATGATCAATGGCGAACTGTTCCGCTACTGGTTCTGCCAGCGGGAGGCGGTGGAAACCCTGATCTACCTTTTTGAAGTAAGAAAGTTTGACGACCTTGAACCGGTAATCAGAAATTACGCCGAAAATTTCAGAAAGGACCTGTTTCAGAATGCGGTTGAATTTGCCGAAGACCTGCAGGGCAGGAGAAAAATCATCCGCTACTTTCCGGAACTGCAGCAGCAGGGCGAGCAGGATCTGCCGGAAAAGGGATTATTGAGATACGCCTTCAAGATGGCAACCGGCACGGGCAAGACTTATGCGATGGCTCTGATCATCGTCTGGTCCTATTTCAACCGGCTGAGGGAAAAGGACAAAAGGTATCCCGATAATTTCCTGATTATTGCGCCCAATGTTATTGTCTATGAAAGGCTGGCCAAGGATTTTGTCGACAGCAGAATATTTTATAACCTGCCGCTGATCCCTCCTGCCTGGCGGCCGAACTGGCAAATCAGGGTTACACTGCGGGAGGATGACTCACCTCTGAACCCGTCCGGCAATCTGATCGTAAACAACATCCAGCAGTTGTATGAGTCAAGAAGTGCTGACTTTTCTCCGGAAAACATCCTTGAGGAAATTCTCGGAGAAGCTCCCCAGAAGGATCTGACAAAGTCCTCCGAAACCCTGACCGATAGAATAAAGAAACTCAGCAGCCTGATGGTAATTAACGATGAGGCCCATCATGTTCACGATGAGGAGCTGAAATGGCATCAGACCCTGATGAGTATCCACAATTCGCTCCCAGGCGGAGTAAACCTCTGGCTTGATTTCTCCGCCACACCGAAAACCCAGACCGGAACCTATTACCCCTGGATAATCGTTGACTATCCACTTGCTCAGGCGGTTGAAGACCGGATCGTCAAGGTACCTCTGATTGTTCACCGGGTAGACCGGAAGGACCCGGAAGACATAACCAGGGACAATGTCATTCAGAAATACGGGGACTGGATCAGTGCGGCGCTGGAACGATGGCGTGAACATTATAAAACTTACTCGGCTGTCGGCAAAAAACCCGTGCTCTTTATCATGGCGGAAAGAAACGATTATGCCGATCAAATTGCCATGGCGATAAGAAAAAGAAAGGACCTGGGATTCCGCTCTCCCGATAAGGAGGTGATTGTCATCCATGTTAAATCCCGGGAGGGGGCAGCGGCAGAAACCGAGATCAAGATTTCAGAAAAAGATCTGCCGGTTTTGAGGCAGCTGGTGCGCCAGGTTGACGAACCGGATAATGAGGTGAAGATAATCGTCAGCAACCTGATGCTGCGGGAAGGATGGGATGTCCAGAATGTCACCATCGTCCTGGGGCTGAGACCGTTCACCTCCAAGGCGGAGATTCTGCCCGAACAGGCAATCGGCCGGGGCTTGAGGCTGATGCGGGGTGTCAGTCCTGCTCACACTCAGACACTTGAGGTAATCGGCACTCAGGCTTTTGAGGCGTTCGTCCGGGAACTGGAGAAGGAAGGGGTCGGGATCAACACAGTAAAGATCCCGCCGCCACTGCCGATAATTATTTCGCACGAGAGATCAAGGCTGGAGTACGACATAGCAATTCCCCAGACTGAACCGAGTCTGGTAAGAAACTACAAAAAGCTCGAAGAACTGGATCCCCAGAAAATTCCCCCGGTTTATAATTCGGACAAGCTTGATGAAACAAAAAAGATCCTGTTAAAGATGGAGTTCCCCTTTACCATGACTGAGGTCCATAAAGCAGTTATTGTACCAGAGATCTACCCTGCCGGCAGGGAGCTCGTGGCCTACATTACAAAAGAGGTCCGCAAAAGGGCAAGGATTGCCTGCGACTTTAATGTCCTTTATCCGATAATAGAACGATACATACTTGAAAGATGCTTCGAAACCAAAATCAGGGATATCGAAGATGTCAGATTAAGAAAAAACCTGAATGATATTTCCGTTCAGGAGGCAATCGTCGACACTCTGGCAAAAGAGCTGGGGATGATCTCAGTTGAAACCCGAAAGGCTGCCACTGGTATAACCAAGATAAGACTCTCTGAATTCCCTGATTTCACCTGGAGGAGAAAACATGTCCGATGCAAAAAAACTGTATTCAACTTCGTCGCTGTCTACAACAACTATGAAGAGGAGTTTGCAAAATTTCTTGACCGCTGCCCCGACATCAGCCGCTTTGCCGCACTTGCGAACCTGTTTTCTGTTGACTATCTGAGTTCCCGGGGAGCAATCAGACTCTACTTTCCTGACTTTGTAGCCGTTCAAACCGGCAATGGAAAAGAAGTTCACTGGATCATTGAAACACGGGGCCGAGAGTATGAGGATGCCGAACAGAAGGACAAAGCGATAAAAACCTGGTGTGAAAGAATCAGCACTCTGACCGGATGCGATTGGAAATTTATAAAGATCTATCAGAGTGAATTTGAAGAGTTTAAAAGGGAGTATGAAGGTAAAATACCGGAATTTTCTGATCTTGTACAACGTATAATTTCTTAATCTTGCCCATCTAAAAATATCAGCTTACTTCATTTGTAAAAGCAAAACCACGCCTTTACCCCCGCATCACCGGTAAAGCCGGCGCTGAACGGGTTTTCTGCCGGAAAAACGCTGCACCGGAGAGGATAACGAGGCAGTCTAAATAATTGAGTATGAACATTGATAAGTTTACCGAAAAGGCGCAGGGTGCGCTGTTTGAGGCGCAGTCGCTGGCGCAGCGGCTGGGCCATCAGGAGCTGGATGCCGAGCATATCCTGCTGTCACTGGTGACTCAGGATGAGGGGCTGGTGCCCCAGATTCTGGAGAAGCTCGGCGCCAGGCCCGAGCACATCCGCCAGCATGCTGAGACCGCTCTGCGTGACCGGCCCCGGGTCTCGGGCACCGGTCAGGTTTATCTCTCCTCCCGGGCACAGCAGGTGCTTGCCACCGCCGAGGAGGAGGCGCGGCGGTTCCGGGATGACTTCATCTCCACCGAGCATCTCCTGCTCGGACTGCTGGCGCTGCGCGACGGTGCGGTTGCCCGGATCTTCCAGACCTTCGGGATAGAGAAGAACCGGGTGCTTGCGGTGCTGCGCGAGCTGCGCGGGACCCAGCGGGTGACCGATCCGGGTGCTGAGGACCGGTATCAGCCATTGGAGAAGTTCGGCCGGGATTTGACCCGGCTCGCCCGCGAAGGCAAGCTCGACCCAGTCATCGGCCGGGATGATGAGATCCGGCGGGTGATGCAGGTCCTTTCCCGGCGCACCAAGAACAATCCGGTGCTGATCGGCGAGGCCGGGGTCGGCAAGACCGCCATCGTTGAGGGGCTGGCGCAGCGGATTGTCAAGGGTGATGTACCCGAGAGTCTGAAGGACCGGCGGCTGATCGCGCTCGACCTCGGCGCCCTGATCGCCGGCACCAAGTACCGGGGTGAATTTGAGAGCCGGCTGAAGGCGGTCCTGAAGGAGGTTGCCGCCTCGGACGGAAAGATTATCCTCTTCATTGACGAGCTGCATCTGATCGTCGGTGCGGGCAAGGCGGAAGGGGCGATCGATGCCGGCAATCTCCTGAAGCCGATGCTGGCACGGGGTGAACTGCGCTGTATCGGCGCCACCACGCTGGATGAGTACCGGGAGTACATTGAGAAGGACAAGGCGCTGGAGCGCCGGTTCCAGCCGGTCTATGTTGACCAGCCGAGCGTAGAGGAGACGATCTCGATCCTGCGCGGGCTGAAGGAGCGGTATGAGGTCCATCACGGGGTGCGGATTGCGGACTCGGCGCTCGTGGCTGCCGCGGTGCTTTCCAACCGCTACATCTCGGACCGTTATCTGCCGGACAAGGCGATTGACCTCGTGGATGAGGCGGCGGCGAAGCTGAAGATGGAGATTACCTCCAAGCCGGTGGAGCTTGATGACCTGGACCGGAAAATCCTCCAGCTGGAGATGGAAAAGCTCTCGCTGAAGCGGGAGGTGGATGAGGCGTCAAAGCAGCGGCTCGCGGAGATTGAAAAGGAGATCGCCAGTCTCAGAGAGGAGCAGGCACGGCTGACCGCCCAGTGGGAGTCGGAGCGTCAGGTGGTGGAGAAGCGGCGTCAGCTCAAGGAGGAGATTGAGCGGGTCCAGCATGAGATTGAGACCGCCAAGCGGAAGTATGACCTGAACCGGGCGGCCGAGCTGGAGTACGGGAAACTGCTCCAGCTGAAAAAGGAGCTTGCCGAGCTGGACAAGCAGGGCAGAAACCACCGGCTGCTGCGCGAGGAGGTGACCGAGGAGGACATCGCCGAGGTGGTTTCCAAGTGGACCGGGATTCCGGTGAAGAACCTGCTGGAGTCGGAGCGGGAGAAGCTTTTGCGCCTGGAGGATGAGATTCACAAACGGGTGGTGAACCAGAACCGGGCGGTCGAGGCGGTTGCCAATGCGATCCGGCGTGCCCGTGCCGGCATTGCCGAGCGCAAAAAGCCGATCGGCTCCTTCATCTTCCTCGGACCGACCGGTGTCGGCAAGACCGAGCTGGCACGCACGCTGGCGCAGGTGCTGTTTGACAGTGAGGAGGCGATGGTCCGGCTGGACATGTCCGAGTATATGGAGAAGCACACCGTCTCCCGGCTGATCGGTGCACCACCGGGCTATGTCGGTTATGAGGAGGGCGGACAGCTGACCGAGGCGGTCCGGCGCCGGCCTTACCGGGTGATTCTGCTCGATGAGATTGAGAAGGCGCATCCGGATGTGTTCAACATCCTGCTCCAGATTCTGGATGACGGCAGACTGACCGATGGTCATGGCCGGGTGGTGGACTTCCGGAATACGGTGGTAATCATGACCTCCAATCTCGGCACCGAAATGGCACGGGCAGGACGGTTTGACCAGGATGAACTTCTGAGCCTGCTGCGCCGGCACTTCCGGCCTGAATTCCTCAACCGGGTTGATGAGGTCATCATCTTTGAACCGCTGAGCCGGGAGCACATCCGCCAGATCGTTGACCTCCAGCTCGCACGGTTGAAAAATCAGTTGACAGAACAGGGAATTGAGGTTATAATTAATCCGGGCGTCGAGGATTTGCTCGCACGGGAAGGCTATGACCCGGAATTTGGGGCAAGGCCGTTGAAACGGGTAATCCAGAAACGCATTGAGAATCAGCTGGCAAGGCTGATTCTCGAGAAGAGACCGGAAAAAATTACAATCGGGGTGGAAAACGATGAGCTGATGCTCATTCCGGAATAATTTACAATCTGGAGTTTTGTCGGGAGCAGGTATCCCTCCTTCCCAACCCACCAAAATACCCCCTTGTTTCCCTGCTCCCGACACCATTTTTTTATGTAAAATTTACCGCGGGGAGAAATTAAAAAAACGGTTAAACGGACGGGTTCTTATTTTCCCGGCTCGGGCTCAACCTTGGCAAGATAGGCAAGCGCTGCCTGGCGGGCAATTCGCCGGACCCGGGCGATGTAGTTCTGGCGCTCGGTGACGCTGATCGCACCCCGGGCCTCCAGCATATTGAAGAAGTGGGAGCACTTGATCACACAGTCATAGCCGGGATAGACCAGCCCCAGTTTCAGGAGCCGCTGTGCCTCCTGCTCGTACCGGTCAAACAGATACCGGTGCAGCTCCACATCCGCCTGCTCAAAGTTGTAGCAGGAGAACTCCTCCTCATTCTGCCGGTAGACATCACCCCAGGTCAGACTGTCATTCCAGCGGACATCAAAGATCGAGCTGACATTCTGGATGAACATCGCAATCCGCTCCAGCCCGTAGGTCAGCTCCACCGGAATCACCTTCAGGTCAATTGAACCGCACTGCTGGAAATAGGTGAACTGGGTGATCTCAATTCCATTCAGCTCCACCTGCCAGCCCAGACCCCAGGCACCGAGCGTCGGCGACTCCCAGTCATCCTCGGTGAACCGGATGTCATTCTTCTTCAGGTCGATGCCGATCGCCGCCAGGCTCTGCAGATACCGGTCCTGGACATCGGCGGGCGCGGGCTTGAGGATCACCTGCAGCTGCCAGAACTGCTGGACCCGGAGCGGATTCTGGGCATATCTGCCATCCCGGGGCCTTTTTGAAGGCTCGCAGTAGACCACATTCCAGGGTCTGGAGTCCAGGACCCGGAGAAAGGTTGCGGGATTGAAGGTACCGGCACCGACCTCGGAGTTGTAGGGGGAAAGGACCGCACAACCCCGGTCTGCCCAGTATTGCTGAAGTTTGAGGATCAGTTCCTGAAAAGTAAGCGGTTTACCGGACATAATTACAGCCCGAGCTGACCCGCGATGCACTGCATCGCCCCGAGACAGATGGTGACAAACTCCTCAAGCGACAGCCCCAGTTCGGAGCAGCGCTGAATCTGCTCCCGGTTCGCACCCGCAGCAAACCGCCGGTCCTTGAACCGGCGCAGGACAAAATCGGTGTCCACATTTGCCAGTTTCTTCGTCGGGTGCATCAGCGCCGCCGCAACAATCAGACCGGTTACCGGATCGGTGGCTACGATCGCCTTGTCCAGCAGTGAAACCGGCTCAACATTGCCCGAATGTGCCTTGACCGCCTGCACCACCTCCGGGTCAACATTGTGACCCGCAAGAATCTGGGCGGCGACCATCGCATGGCTTGCCGGATCATCCTTGGTCTGCTCATAATCCAGGTCATGAACCAGACCGGCAAGCCCCCATTTTTCCTCATCCTGACCCAGCCGCCGTGCCAGCGCCCGCAGGCAGGCTTCGGTTGCCAGCATATGCTTGATCAGATTCTGATTCTTCACCGAACTGTTAATCAGGTTCCAGGCAGTTTCCCGGTCCAAATTTGCCTCCAGTTTGCTTCAGTCAATTATATTGTGCGCCGGGCAGCAGTCAAACAAACCTTGTTAAACCTATTTGACATTCAGGGGTAAATTTATTATCATTAAACATCGGGCCCGTAGTGTAGCCTGGTTAACACGTCGCCCTGTCACGGCGAAGATCGCCAGTTCAAATCTGGTCGGGCCCGTTGCTGAAAATCTACCCTCTACTCTTTGCCCTGACCGCGGTCTGGGCAACCGAACCCAAGCCGGAATATCAGCTTGAACTCAAGGTGCAGCAGGTGTGCAACGCCCTGGTCAACGGCGACAGCCGGACCATCTACCGGCTGTTTGTGCCCGCATTCCGCCGGGAGATCCCGTTTGCCCGCTTTGACTCCGCGGTCCGGGTCTGGCATCAGAACCGGCGCATCAACCGGATCCAGCCGCAGGTGGTTGATACCCGGGGCCGGGGTGCCCATGTATCCACCTATCTCCGCTTTGCCGGTGAGGAGGAAAACGACTATCTGTATCAGAACTGGCTCTTTTCCGACTCCGGCTGGCAGCTTGTCTGGATCTCCAATATCCTGAACCCGGATTTCCAGTTCGGCTCCCGGGACACACCGGCAATGCGCCAGCTGGCACTGGCGGCACTGGACCATGCGCTCGGCTACGAAAGCCTGAAAAGAATCCGTGCTCAGCGCCTGAATCTGCCCGATACGATATTCATCCTTCAGCCCCTCTTTCCTCCGGAATCACTCTCCTTCCTCCGCTCCCGTCCGGTCCGCTGGCTGAGCGCCGAGCTTGACCCCCGAACCCGCCTGCCCCGCACCATCCCCTACTTCCTCCAGCTGGGTCAGCTGCGGATCTTCGGCACGCTGGCACTGGCGGTGGTTGACTTCTATCCGGTTTCCCCTGCCGGCAGATCGGCACTCCGGCGCTACCGCAGTCTGGAGCTCTATCTCCGGCAGGAGCAGGGAAGCTGGGTCTTTGATTCCTTCGGCAAGATATGGTAAGGCGGGTCTGGCTTCTTGCTGCCGGACTGCTGCTTGCCGGCTGCCCGCAACCGGACATAACCCCGCCCCGTATCCGGATTGTCTTTCCGCAGGAAGGCGACACACTCGCCGGTGCTGATACCATTCTGGTCGTGGCAAACGATGACCAGCAGGTCCGGCTGGTACAGCTGACAGTTGACGACTCGCTGATCGCTGCCGATTCCCTGGGCAGAGACACCCTGTTTGAATTTGTGTTTGACGGTGGCAGTTATCCGGCAGGAACGGTGCACACGCTGCTGGCAATCGCCTACGACCGTGCCGGTAACTGCGACAGCTCCCCGCCGGTCGAGTTCCTCAGCTTTCCCCTGCCCGGCAGCTATCATTCCGGAACGATTACCAGTGATGAGCTGTGGCGGGCTGATGCCAGTCCCCATTATGTGCTGGGAACCTTGCGGGTTGAGGCACAGCTCACGATTGAGGCCGGTGCCGAAATCCGGCTCAGTCCTGGTGCCACGATTACGGTCGGCTCTTTCGCTCCGGCGGGATTGCGGGCAGAAGGCACCCTTTCCCGGCCGGTCCGGTTCACCGCCAGCGACAGTCTGAACTGCTGGAACCGGATTGAATTCAACCCTCATGCCGAAGCGGGCAGCTGCATTCTGAACAACTGCATATTTGAGTTTGGCGGCAGTAATGGCGCATTACTGGCAGTCAACAGCAGCCGGATCAGCATTGAAAACAGTATCTTCCGTCGCAGTGCCGGCAACGGGCTTGTCGTCTCCGGACCCGGATTCAGCAGCTTCCGGAATAATACGGTGACCGGCTGTGATGGTGCACCGCTGGTGCTCAGCCCGCAGGCAGCAGGCACGCTCGGTGCCGGCAACCGTCTTACCGGTAACCGGCTGGACCGGATAACCATCACACCGGGCGCAATCGAGCGCACCATTAACCTGCCCAATCCGGATGTCCCGTATCTCGTCACCGGCACCATCACCGTCGCCGGCGACTCGGCACCGGTGGTTTTCATCAGCCCGGGCTGCTCTCTGCTTTTTGCCGATTCTGCCCGGCTCCGGATCGGAGTGGGCAGACCCGGCGGTCTGGTGGCAGACGGCAGCAGCGGTGAAATCGTCTTTGCCGGAATTGACCGCAATTTCTGGGGAGGAATTGAGTTCTGGAACTGGAGCATAGCCGGGCAGTGCCGGTTCAAGGACTGCCGGATTGAAAATGCGGGTGGAAATGGCGTTGCGGCAATAATCTGTTATGCCCCGGTCAGGATAGCAGGAACCGAACTGGTTGCCAGCGCCAGCGCCGGAATCTACTGCATCGGCACCGGATTTGAGCAGTTTGAGAACAATACCATCAGCAGCTGTGCCTCATTCCCGGTCCATATTGAAGCCCAGTTTGTCAGCACCATGGGTGTGGGCAACCGGCTGAACGGGAATGGCAGAAATTATATTGAGGTTGTCGGAGGTGTCATTACTCAGGATGCGGTCTGGCAGAATCACCAGGCACCATACCGTCTGACCGGCAGTGTTGATGTCGGTTCTCCGTTCGCACCGGCGCTGTTTCTCAACCCCGGCGTCGAACTGCAGTTCACCCGCAACTGCGGACTGCGGATTGGCGAACTGGGTCCGGGCAAGCTGATTGCAATCGGGGTGCCGGATTCAATCCGGTTTACCGGTGATACGACAACACCCGGCTCCTGGCGGGCGCTGGAGTTTGCACCCTATACCGGTTCCGGGACTGTCATTGACCACTGTCAGCTGTTTTTTGGTGGGGGCGGTGGTGCAACTGCCGAAGTGGTGGTGCGCACCTCAAGCCCGACGATCAGAAATAACGAGATCGCCTGGTCCGGAAAATACTGTATCGCACTGTTCAACAGCCCCCTTGACCCGGAACTGCTGCGCCAGCAGAACTGGCTTCACGACTGGGCAGAGGGCTACGACGATATCTATGATGAGGGACCCTGATTACAAGTCGCCAATCAGCTCCTCATAAAGCCCGAGCAGGTCGTTTTCAATCTCCTGAATTTCTGCAATAACCCGGGCCGCCTTCTGCTGATTTGCCGGCGAATCCAGCCGGAGGTTTGCTGCCATCACCCCTTCCAGTTTCCCGATGATCGCCCGGTTTCTTCCCAGAACCTCCTCAATCAGATCCGCCTGTTCGGGCAGAACCTGCTTCATCTCGTTGAGAAAACGGTTGGCGCTCTCCTTTTTCGCCATCAGACGCCAGACCAGACGGTAAAAGCATTCATTACCGGCATCAATTCCCTCCGGCACAACCGGAAACTGTTCCAGCTGTTTCAGGACAATATCATATGCCTCCAGTCCGGAATGCCACCCGCGGTCACTGGAGCGCAGTCCCAGCTCCAGCGCCTGCTCAAGCACACTGGAGAGCATATCTGCCGGCTCCGGCGTTACCGGACCCCGGAAACCGACCTCATAAACCGAGACAACTTCTCCAGTCAGTGTCTGCTCGGTGCCATAGTCCAGAGTCCAGCCCAGAACTGTTGAGTCGGCGGGATTGATCCGGACCGGAATGCCCCAGAGGAGTGCCGGCTGATCCCCCCATTTCCCCAGGACAACCAGATCCCGGTTCTGAGCCAGCAGTTTCCGGATCACCTGTAAACCCGGATCCGGAGCAGCAGAATCTACCTCCTCACTTTCCCGGCTGTAACGGAGCCGGAGTGAAAGACCGGTAAACTGCTCAACGGTGCTAATATAATTTTCTGCCAGACCGTCCGTTCCCCAGGAATAAGGGTTATTCTCCTCCAGCATCACGGCAAACGACTCCCCGGTCAGCGCTGCCAGCCAGTCATACATCCCGGGCTGCCCGTAATGCTGAATAACATCATCCAGCGCCTTTGCCAGACTGGCACCATACATTCTTGACTTCGGGAGAAAACCGAGCGGTATCCGCCGGACTTCAAAGCTGAGCTCCTGGTCATCCCGGAGCACGGTCAGCCGGACCTTTTCACCAGAACCCGCGGTCACCGCCTCCCTTTCCAGATGAAAATACTCATTGACATCCCGGACCGGCTCATCGTTGTAACCAATGATCACATCCCCAACCTTCAGACCGACCGTCTGTGCTTCACTCCTTGCCGGTATTTTCCAGATCTCAGCCTTGCCCAGCTCCGCATAGGTCGCACCCAACGGCTTGCCGGGCGGTGCTGTTTTGCAAGCCGAAAATGCCAGGCTGATCAGACCCAACCCGGCTGCCGCATACCGGCACCAGACCGCTGCCCTGATTCTCATTACTTACCCCCTTTCGGGTTTTACCGCCACCACCGGTTCACCAGAGGCGGACGGGGCGTTAATTTCGGCGCTCACTACCGCCAGCCCCTGACAGACCGCCTGCAGCTGGACCGGCGAGAGCCCCTGTCCGGCAATCTGCGGCTGGAAGCGCCGGGCAAGTGTGCCGGCAGAATAGACAATCCGGACATCGGTAAAGCCGAGCTCCTCTACTGTGTCCCGCATCGTCTCGCTCGTAAAGTGTTCAATCTCATACCAGGTCCCGCCCTTGATTCCGCTCCGGTTGCGCGTCAGAAATTCCAGGCCGAGCTCGGGCACCTGCGCCGGCACCGGACCGAGCCGGTCAATCAGCTCCTGCAGACGCCGGAACTCCTCCTTCATTTCCGGGGTCGGGGTAAACTCAATCAGATAGTTCCGCTCCCAGGGAGGGCGGTGATGTCGCAGGACATAATGATACCCGAGCGAGATATCGGTTTCGGTAAGGAAAACCCGTTCCGTTGTGCCTTTCTCTGTATCGTTACCCGCCTCGAAGTAAATCTTGAGTCTGCCGCCGGGCTTGAGCACCCGGTAAATCTCACGGAGCACCTGATAGGGTTCCGGTGTCTGCTCCACGACATTTACCGCAACCACACCGTCAAAGGTATTGTCACCGAATGCAAGCTCGGTAGCGGACATCTGCTTCAGGGTGACATTCTTCAGTCCCAGGCGCCGGGCATTTTCGGTGGCGACTGCGATCCGGCGCGTGGAAGCATCTATACCGGTGACCTGGGGCAGGTGGTTTGCCAGCCGCAGCAGAGGCCAGCCATCACCACACCCGACATCCAGTACCTGCTCACACCCCTGAAAATAAAGCGCCAGCTCCCGGACGACCGCCTCCTCACTGAAATCCTCCTCCCGGTTCAAATCCTGAGGCACATCAATTGCCGGCATCCGTGCCCGGATCCGCACCAGCCGTTCATAGGTCTGGTCAACACTGTTGGAAAGAACCGGATTCACTTCGGCAAGAATCCAGTTTTCAATCTCACTATATGTTTTTGGCATAGCAGGTTATCATAACTGCAGATTTAAGCAAAGTCAAGAGGAAAAACCGGAATTTTTCAGCGCCCGGACCTCAGGGGCGCACCGGTATCCGGCAGAACCCAGACCGGTACCAGCCGTTCAACCGCCGACCCGAAAACCCCGAGACCGCCGCTCAACCGGCTGGGTTTGAGCGGATTCATTCCGGCTGCCCCGGACACCCAGTCGTAGTAACCGGTGTCCAGCGCCCATACCCGCAGGGTGCACAGTGCCGGCGGGGAATCGGGGGGCGGTGCAACCAGCATCAGAAACAGCATATCCGGAATTCGAACAAAAAGTGAATCATAACTGACATCAAAGGAGTCATTGGGAATCAGGGCATCAATATAAAATGTATCCTGCTCCGCAATCTGCCGGAAGGAGAGATAATACCCCTTACTGCCCCGGCTCCGGCTCCAGACCATTGAATCCCGGACCGTAACCGTATCACCAGCCTGGGGAAAGACAATTTCAAACCCGGCCGGCACTATCGTCCTGCCGCGCACCGTGTCAAACCCGGGTTTTGCCACCTCAAGGAACCAGGTATCCTGCTCGGCTACCGGCACCGGACCCCGCGTCTGATAGGAGTCTCCGGCAACATATTCAAAATCCATCGTATCCTCACGACTGAATATCCGCACCTCGGCACCGGTAAACTCCGGGTTGTAACTCTCCTCCAGCCGGTAGGAGCGGTTGACATGGACCCGGACAACACCATTACCGCTCTGGAGCCGGGCATGCACAACCAGTTGCGGTGTAAACTGCTGCTCCGGTGTCAGCTCACAGGAAACAAACCCGGCAATCAGACCGGCCAGGAGAGCAGTTATGGTCCGGCTCATCAGAATTTCATCCTGATGCCCAGTGTCGGCAGAGTTGGCAGCATACTGACCTGATGGCGCACCGGTCTGCCATCCGCAGCGGTGTCCCAGTAATATAGCAGAACATTCCGGGCATTGTAAAGATTGATGATATCCAGAAATACCGAAGCCTCAAACCTGCCCAGCCTGCCGGTCCGGCTCAGGCTGAGATCCAGCCGGTGATATGCCGGATACCGGAAGGCATCCCGGTCACTGTAAATCAGCTCCAGCTGTCTTTCTGCCGGACCCCCGGGCCGCTCAATCGTCCGGTAATAAAAACCGGCAATCCCGGCATAGGGCAGGCCGGTACCCAGTGTCCAGCGCAGGCTGAGATCATACCCCAAAAGCACTGCCGGAAAGTTAAGCACCAGGTTCAGACTGTGCCGGCGGTCATAATGAGGATAATAGGTCTCACCGCCCGCCTCCCTCCTGGTCCACATCCAGGAATAGGCGAGCCAGCCATTGACCCGGCCCGCGGTTTTTCTGACCAGCAGTTCTGCACCGAGTGAATAACCACGGGCATCAAGCAGTGAGTCCGGCGGGGTGAACACCTCACCGTAGCGTGCCTCCAGCAGATGCCGGTAATCCTTGTAATACGCCTCAACCTGCAGTGTCAAATCATCCCTGAGCCAGTGTTCGACCCCGGTGATGTAATGCCAGGCAGCAGGGAGCTTGCGGTTCGCCCGCACCGGCACCCAGACATCATAGATGGAAAAAATCGCCTCAGTGGAATTGAGCGTCACCAGCGGCTGGGTGTATCTGCCCAGCGCCGTATTCCAGGCGGTATTTTTCCCCAGAAACAGTTTTGTCCCCAGGCGGGGTTCGGGCTCAAACCGGCTACCCTTGGAATACCAGGCAAACCGCAGTCCGGGCCGGACCATCAGCCGTTTGGAAATCAGCTCCCACTGATCTTCAAGATAAACTGCCAGCGGTATCAGGGTATCACGGGGTGCAAAGCGCATCGTATCAAACTGAACCTTGAGCCCGACACCGTTCTTCTGCAGATCAGCACCAAAACCCAGGGTATGCCGGTCATGGAGATAACAGGTGAAATCGGCTTTCAACTGGTAGGTGGTGAGATCGCCCTTCATGCTCACATCACCCGCATCCTGAAACTTGACCGAAAAATCGGAAAAGAAACTGCTCCAGGCAGCCAGCAAATCACCGTAAATCACCGGCGTCCAGATGCTGGTCAGCCTCAGCGCCGCACCCCGGTTGCCCCAGGTGAGCCGGGACTTGAACGCATCGGGCTGAGCCGGATCCCAGAAGGAAAGCACATCCTCGGCACCCAGCCCGGCAAGGCTCAGCCGGTGATCCGGATTCAGATGATAATTAACCTTCCCCATCAGATCATAAAAGTAATAATTCAGTCCGGGCACACCAAAAGCCTTGAGGAGCAGATCCGGCAGATAGGTCCGCCTGCCGGCAAAAAGAAATGAGCCCTGAGGGATCGGACCTTCAACAATCCCCTTTGCCGCAATCATTGAAACCGAACCCTCACCACTGTAGGAGCGGGAGTTTCCTTCCCGGGTGGTTACATCAAGCACCGAACTTAACCGGGAGCCGTATTTCGCCGGAAATCCACCCGCCAGCAGTTGCACATCACTCACCGCCTCCGGCACAAACGGCGAAAAAACCCCGAAAAGATGGGACGGATTGTAGACGGTAATTCCGTCCAGCAGAATCAGATTCTGATCTGGTGACCCGCCGCGGATGTAGAGTTTGTTGGAGAAATCGGAAACGGTGATCACGCCGGGCAGGAGTTGAACACTCCGGATGATATCCACTTCCCCGCCCAGCTTCGGCAGGAGGACCAGCTGCCGTGTGTCCAGCCGCTGAGTTGAAACCACCGCCTCCCGCTCAAACCGTGCCCGGGCAGCGGTTACCTTGACCTCACCCAGCTTCACCGGCTCCGGCGTCAGCTCCGCATTCACCGTGCTCACCTGCCCTTCCCGGACCGAAACCGGCTGGCGCAGCGTCTGAAACCCGATATAGGAAATTTTCAGCTGATAAGAACCAGGATCGACTCCACCCAGATAGTAATATCCACTTGCATTGGTTACTGTACCCAGCCCGGTCCCCTGCAGCTCAACATTGGCATAGGCAAGCGGTTCGCCCGTCCTGGCATCCCGGACCACACCATTGACCGCGCCGGGGTGCACTGTTTCCAGTGCCAGGAAAAGAACCGTCAGCAGCAACGCCGGTACCTTCAGCCGATTATCTGACTGCGCAGTTCCCGGCCAAAGCGCCGGGCAGACTCAACAACCTCCTGCCGTCTTTTCAACACCCCGGGTTCGGAACAGCTGGGGACCACCAGCTGTCCTAAATAGTTCGCCTTGCCGAATTCCGCCAGCCGTCGGAACATCTCAACCGCCAGATCCGCACCGTCATAGTGATCCCCGCCCGCGGTCAGAATCAGCGCCCAGTTTGACCCCTTGACGAGACTCTCACCCTTGAGTAAGGCAAAACACCGGTCAACCACCGCCTTGAGCTGACTCGTTACTCCCCAGCAGAAGATCGGACTCGTCCAGATCACCAGGTCGGCATCGACGATCAGATCATAAAGCTCCAGCATGTCATCATCCTGCTGACAGCCGGCCCTCCTCTTCTCCGCCCGGCAACCGAAGCACTCCTGACAGCCGGCGATATTCAGCTCGCACACCCGCACCCGCCGGACCTCAACCCCTTTTTTACCCAGCCCTTCCAGCACCCAGTCGGTCACAAGTGCTGTATTTCCCCGGCGGGGACTGCCCTCCAGGACCAGCACCTTTTTTTTCATATCACCCATTGCTTCCCCTTTTTGCTCTCATTTTTTGATATTCCGTCACTCCGGCGCCCGGTTGAAAAAGGCGATCTCCTCGAGCCGTTTGCGCCGCGGGATACGCTCGTGATCTTCATCGGCCGGATATCCGACCGCAAACAGTGCCACCGCCCGATAACCCCGTCTCAGCCCCAGGTGGCGCAACAGTGCCCGGGAGTCAAACCAGCCAATCCAGCAGGTCCCGAGCCCCTGCTCGGCACAGGCAAGGACAAAATGCTCTCCCGCAATCCCGGCATCAATCAGCTGAAACTGATTGCCGGCGATACCGCCCGCCACCCGGTTGACAATAACATTCTCCCGGATCAGCAGCGCCACCAGCACCGGTGCCCGGGCAAAACGGCTGGAGGCGGCAAAGACACCCTTGAACACCGCATCGGCCAGCGCCTGCTTTCGCTCCGGCTCATCAAATACGATAAACCGCCAGGGCTGAAAATTGTCCGCTGAAGGTGCAAGCCGGGCCGCCTCCAGTGCCAGAAGCAGTTTCTCCCGCTCCACCGGTCGGTCGGCAAACCGGCGCACCGACCGCCGCTTCCGGCACAGTTGAAGAAACGGTGAATCACTGCTCATAGCTATTTAAGATTATCCCTATCCGCTATCAGGTCAAGCAAGATAAGCGGAGGGTAACTTTACCTGCCTAAATCGGTCTCCTCCCTTGTCACCTTCGCAGCTCAAAACTAACGCATAAACTGAACATCGGCACCTGAGGGCAGTTTTTCAATGCCGCCCGGCACCACCCCGGATCTCAAACACCGGGCTTAAACCGTAGGCATTGATGTTCTGAGCATTGGCAATTCTGATCCGGCAATTGGAACTTGATACATTGGGCACGCTCCAGCGATAATAACCGTAATTCCCGGTGCTGGCAGCGATCTGATTCCAGGTGGCACCGCCATCGTAGAATATTCAATCTTTACCGTGGAAAAATCTCCGTACCAGTTCCAGTTGAATTGCTTAACGGTAAATGCCGGATATTCTGAAAGGAGCAGTGTCTGAAGTTCTCAATCCTCTTTTCCCTCCTCCGGCTCAATATGAACAACAATAGTGGTGACATCGGGATTGGTTCGCCGGATTTCCTGTTCCACCTGACTGGCAATTTCATGCCCCTGCTGGACCGAAATTGAAGGGTCCACCTGAATGTGAACGTCCATTTCAATCCTGTTGCCCGCACCTGCATGCCGGGCACGGAAGGCGTGAAAACCCCGGACCCCGGGGATCGCCCGGATCGCATTCTTCATCTGCTGCTGAGTATCAGACCGTGGTGCCTGATCGCAGAGCCGGTGCCAGGCATCGCGGACGATTTTGACCCCGATGTAGACCAGAAACGAGGCAAGCAGGACCGCGGTCAGATGGTCAAGAAACGACCAGCGCTCACCTCCGATGAGCGCACCGGCAATACCGGCAGCGGCAGCAATGGAAGAAAAGGCATCGGAACGGTGGTGCCAGGCATTGGCGATAATCGCCGGGTTGTTGAATTTCCTCCCGACCGCCCGCGTCCACCAGTAAAGCAGTTCCTTGGTGACAATGGAACTGATCGCCATATAAAACGGCAACCAGTTACGTACACCGCCGTGCCGCTGACTGATGGTGTAAATTGCCTCGCCAGCAATAAACAGGGCGGCACCGCAAAGCAGGACCCCCACCAGCAGCGCAGTCACCGCCTCATAGCGGAAATGACCATAGTGGTGATCCTCATCCGGGGGCATCTTGGCCGCCCGGATACCCCACAGCACCATGATATCACTTGCCAGATCCGAAAGGCTGTGCAGCCCGTCAGCAATAATCGCACTGGAGCTGGCAAGAATGCCTGCCAGGATCTTGCCGCCACTCAGCAGGATATTCAGCACCAAGCCGGCAACCGTGACCCGGCGCTCAATCTGCAGTTGCTCCATACAGTATTTTAACCGGATATCGGAAAGTGGCAAGGATTGACCTTTTGTGGTAATTGCCTTTTGCCGAAGCGGAGTTATTATTTACTACCGATGAAATCAGAACTGACCCGACGGATCATCCGCATCCAGCATCGCACGATTTTCGTTACCATCGCTGCCCTCCTGGGCGTCACGACCGGAACAGCAGCCATACTGCTCACCCTGATCAGCAGGCTCTTCCTTTCCGCCTGGCTGCTGATGCTGGTTTTGTTACCGGTTCTGTTTCTCGGCTGGCGCTGGCTGCGCCGGGCTGACATCCGGAGCATCGGTTATCAGCTGGAACAGCGCTTCCCGGAGTTAAGGAACCGGCTGGTTGCCGCACTGGAGCTTGCCCGTTATCAGCCCGGAGCCGAAAACTATTCGCTTGAACTCCGGGATGCGGCGGTTGAACAGGTCCGGGCACAGACAGCACATCTCAGACTGGAATCGGTCGTACCCGCTTACCGGTTGAAATGGTCAGCAATCTTTGCTCTCGCTGGTGTGAGTCTGTTTGCAATCTACATTTCCACATTTTCCACCCCGGCACGGTTCGGGCTCATCAATGCCTTCGTCCCGGCTGGAAACTGCATCCGGCTCCAGGTGACTCCAAGGGACACGACCGTAACTCCTAATACAGTGGTAACCATCGGCTGTACGGTTGAACCTGCCGGTATCTTCCGGGCCATCACGCTGGAAACGAACGAATCGGACGCACCGGTCCAGCGTCTGCACCTGAAGCTGGTCTCAGACCGGTGCACACTGCCGGTTACTGTCAGAAGCAGAATCAATTACCGGTTCCGGCTGCTGGGGAGAACTTCCGGCTGGTATACAATCCGAATTCCGGAACCGGTAGAGCTGAAAAATGTCACCTTTACCGGCTATCCGCCCGAATATACCGGAATGCCACCCGTCCGGCTCACCGGGCCCGAACTCACCCTGCTTGCCGGTACCCAAGTGGAACTGACCGGGATTGCAAGTACTCCGATCTGCCGGGCACGGCTCCTCATTGGAGCTGAAACCCTGCCGGTGCCAGTGAACCCTGCTGAACCGCAGCGAATCTGTGCCCGCTTCACCGTCCTCCGGGACGCCGCCGGCATTCTTGAGCTCGCCACCGCGTCAGAACAGTTTCAACCCGCCTTGCAGTTTCATATCCGGAAACTCAGTGACGAACCACCGCTGATCAACATCTTTCACCCGGGGAGGGATATTGACCTGCCGTTGAAGATGCAGGTGCCGCTGGGTATCAATTCTCTTGACGATTTCGGGCTCACTGCCATCTGGCTCCATTACGGCAAGGACACGCTCAACCGGACACTCCTGCTCAAACGACCTCAGGGCGCACGTGAGGATACCGTCTTATATCTCTGGGACCTGTCAGGTATCGGTCTGCTGCCCGGCGAGGTCCTGCGCTACTATGTCCGGGCGGTTGACAATGACCTGGTCTCCGGTCCCAAGTCCGGCACGAGCGCTATCTTCACCATCCGTTTCCCGACCATGACCGAAATCTTTTCCCAAGCGGTGGAACAGACTTCAGCGACGATTAATGAACTTGAACCGCTCCAGACCGAACAGGCAAGACTCGGCACCGAACTGACGCGCCTGACCGAAGATCTGAAAAGACGCCGGGAACTCTCCTGGGAGGAAAAAAAGCAGCTGGACCGGATCGCCCGGGAACAGAATGCACTCCTGTCAGAAATTGACCGGTTGCAGGAAGAAATCGCCCGGACCAGCACCGATCTTCTGGAAGGGATGAGCTGGGACCCGGAAACGCTCGAACGGCTGACCCAGCTGCAGGAACTACTCTCCCGGCTGATCCCGGAAAATCTGCAGCAGGCACTGCGCGAACTCAGCCGGAAACTTCAGCAGGAACCCAATTCTCTGCGCCCGGTGCTCGAACAGTTGCAGTCCGAACAGCAACGCCTGAAAGCCGGAATTGAACGGGCACTTGAACTGCTCAGGCGGATGATGGAGGAAATTAAACTGGAGGCACTGGCACGCCAGTCCGAAGAGCTTGCCCGCCGGCAGGATCAACTCACCCGTAATTTACCGGCTCAGCCCGCGGAATCGCTGGGCCGGGATCAGGAGCAGATCAGTGCCGGCATTGACAGCATGATTAACGACCTTGAGGAACTGAGCCGTAATTTCTCCGAGCCGGCGGTTGCCGAATCGCTTCAGCGGCTGAATGAACAGCTGACACAGAAAAATCTTTCTGGACTTGCCCGCAGTCTTGCCCGCCAGCTGAATGCCGGCGCAAAAGCGGACGCGGCAAAAAAGAGCGAACAGCTGAACCGGACTCTGAAGGAACTGGCAGAGGAATTGAACCGGCTGAGCTCCAGTTTGAAAAAATCAAGGTCCGAGGCGATTGCCCGCCAAATTTTCACCTACACCACCGGCCTTCTGAGCATCTCCGCGGAACAGGAACGGCTGGAACAGGCACTTCAGCACGGCATATCACCGAACGAAATTGCGCCGGCAGAACAGGCACTGCTTGAAGCAGCAAAAATAGCTGCGGAGAGCATCGCCGGCCTGACGGGCCAAACTCTGAGTGTCCCCCCCACGGTCAGCCAGGAACTGGCACGGGCACTCAACAGCCTGCGCACCGCGGGCGAACAGGCAGCGGGCGGCACGATTTACGGCCTGACAGCCTCGATGAGGCAGGCACGACTGAGCCTGAACCGGGCAATCGCCCAGCTGCTTCAGGCAGGAAGCGCCGCCCGGCAGGAAGGAGGCTTGGCAGGCGGACTGCAGAATCTACTGGAACAGCTTTCCCGGATGACCGCCGAACAGTTGGCAATCAATGCGGGAATGTCAGGACTGCCGATACCGATCCCGGCTGCCGGACTCACCCCTCAGCAACAGGAACAGCTGATGCAACTCCTCGCCCGGCAGCAGACGCTGCGCCAGCAGCTCGAGGATCTGCTCGGGTCTCTGGGCGGAGAAAAACCCGGGCTGACCGGAATGCTGGAAGGTCTGGTTGAAGAGATGAAGGGAATCGAACGTTCGCTGGCTGAGCTGCAGGTGGACCGCAGACTGATTGAGCGCCAGCAGGGCGCAGTCACTAAACTGCTTGACGTCCAGCGCAGCCTGCGCCAGCAGGGGTTCAGGGAGGAACGGGAGGCACAACGTGCTCAGCCTTATGAGCCGGCACCTCCTGTCCGCCTGCCTGAAGACCTGGGCGAACGGAACCGGCGCCTGCGGGAAGAACTCCTCCGGGCACTGAAGCAGGGCTGTCCGGCAGAATATGAGCCGCTGATCCGCTCCTATTTTGAAATGCTGCTTCTGGAGACCCCATGAATACACTTATCCGGATCCTGTTACTTTTGCCAATATCATTAAGCACAGTTGCAGGACAGGAGCTTTTTCAAGCCCAGCAGCTGGAACAGGCAGGCCAGATTGAAACCGCATTTAAGCTCTATCTGCAGGCACTGGAGAAAAACCCGGAACAAGGACCGGCAATTGCCGGGCTGGTCCGCACCGGCGTCAGCCTGAAGAAATTTGATACCCTGCTGGTTGTGCTCGAAAGATTAAAACCGGTTGCCCGCAATCAACCGGATATTGAACTGGGGATCATCGAAGCCCTGTTCGGACTCCGGCGCCGCTCTGAAGCCATCAGCCGGCTCGAACGGCTTCTGCGTTCGGCACCCGACCGGGTGATGGCTGCAGCTGATCTCTTAACTCGCGTTCACGAATACGCACTTGCCACCCGTTATCTTGAGCCACAGGTGACAACCCGGTTCAATCCCCAGCTTATCGACCGGTTGCTCACCCTCTACGAACAAATGGGCAGGTTCAATGCTGCAGCCAATCTGATCGTTCAGCTTGCCAACACCGACACCAGCCTGCAGTCGGATATCGCCCGTTATCTTCTCCAGAACATTGATCGACTGCGCACCTGGGGCAGAAAAGCCGGTCGTCAGAATCTGCTGGCAGAACTGGACAAAATCCGCAGCCCGGTGCTGCGCGTTCGTGCCCGGACACAGCTACTTCTGGGTGCCGACCGAGAAAACGATGCCGCCCGAGAACTGCTGAACGCACATCAGGCCGGGATTCTAAACAGAACCGATCTGCATCAGCTGGCCCGCGAATGGGAACAGGCTGGCCGGGATCAGACGGCACTCATTATCTACCAGCAGCTTGGCTGGCGGGCAGATGCCGCCCGTACGCTCCGGTTTCAGGGCAAAACTGAAATTGCACTCAAACTGCTCCAGTCGGACACCACCCCGGACGGGCTGTTTGAATATGCCGAACTGTTGCGTCAGGAGAAAAACGACTTCAGGACCGCCGCCGCAGTTTACCGTCGCCTGCTCCGCCTACGTCCGAATGACCGGAACGCCCGGCTCGGTCTGGTGGCTGCATTCATCGGCAGCGGTCAGCTGGACAGCGCCCGTAATTTTCTCGAACAGCTTGATCCGCCTGATGATCGCGTCCTTTTTCTCCGAACTAAAATTCTGCTCTATCAGGAGAAGTTCGATTCACTCGCACTCGCAATTGAAGAGTTCAGCCGGCGGTATGGCGACAGCCCACTCTTTAACGATTTGCTGGAACTGAACATCCTGACCCTGAGCAGTTCCAAAAAGGAGCTGGCAGCGATTATGTTCACACTTGAGACCGGGAACTACCAGGAGGCATACCGGCAGGCAGCCCGGCTCCGGTCAGGAGATGAACTTACAGTCCAGCAGACGCTGATCATCACCAGCGAAATTTTTTCCCGCCAGCACCAGTATCAATCTGCAATTGCAGTACTTGATACGCTGATAAAAATTTTCCCCAAAGGTGAATTGGCACCGGCAGCCCTGTTCCGGCAGCTGGAGATTTTTCAGACTGGGCTTAATGATACTGCTCGGGCGCAGCGTATCGCCGAACAGCTGATTCAGGAATACCCGACTTCATTATATGCCCCGCTTGCCCGCCAGCGGATCATTCGTGAATCCTCCACTCCATCCGGAACACTGCACTGAAACGCTAACTGTTGACGCCGCCTGATGTTATGATATGATTAAACCATGGCGCGGGCGCTGACACTGGCTGATCTGCTTGCTCAGCGTCGGGTTCTGCCGCTTGGAGAACTGATTCCTCTGTTCAGTTCGGTACTGGAAGATCTGGAGAAGGCGCACAGCCAGGGGCATCTCCATGGAGATATCAAACCGAAAAAAATCGTCCAGGTGGAAGAACGCGTATGGCGGTTGATTGACTACGGGGTATCAAAAATTGGCACCGCCCGCTACATTTCCCCGGAAAAGGCACAGAAACAGTCGGTGGACGCCCGTTCCGATCTCTATTCTCTTGGCGTCGTGCTTTATGAGGCTGCTACCGGCAGGCCGCCGTTTGACGCCGAACTGGGCGCAGAACTGATTCAGGCTCACATCAGTCAAACTCCACCGCCGCCCAGTTCAGTTAAACCGGATCTGCCACCGGACTTGGAAAAAATCATTCTCCGGGCTCTGGAAAAAGACCCTGCACGCCGGTTCCAGTCAGCCCGTGAATTTCGAAACGCACTTAACGCTTTAGCGCCCAGAGAGGCTGAACGTCCGGCACCTCCGCCCCCTGCGTCTGCTCCCGAAACCGCAGGCCCGGTGAAAACCAGATTATCACCTCAGAGTCCGTCTGCTTCACAGCCCGAGCGCACTGCATCGCCCAGACCGATGGCGCCACCGCGTCCAGCACCGATAGCAGCCCAAACACAACCTGTACATACTGTTCATAAAGAAAAAGGCAAAATTCCTGTGCCCATCATCTCTCTTATCCTCGTGATTGCCGCTGGTGCAGTACTTTTCTTCATCTTAAGTAGTGGCGGAAAAATTTCTGTTCCAGAGGTTATTGGTCAGACCCAGGCAGACGCCCGGGAAAACCTCGAGTCAGCCGGCTTACGCTTCGCACTGGGACCGGACAAGGATGGGCCCCTGCCAATGGGTCTTGTTGCCGAGCAGAACCCGAAGCCCGGTTCCAGAGTACGAAAGGGCACAGTGGTCCAAATCCGACTGAGTACCGGTATGATTGAAATCCCCTCACTCACCGGACTGAACCGTGCCGATGCTGAGAAACTGTTGCGTACCTCCGGGCTGGATAGTATAATTATCGCAAGTGAGTACAGCGATGAAGTTGAAATCGGCCGGGTTATCGGCGTGGAACCGAAATCAGGCACGAAGGTCCGGGCAAAAACACCTGTCCGCCTCAGAATTGCTGCCGGCAGAGCCACCTGTCCGCAGTGTGGTGCGCGCCGGGAACCAAGTGCTCAATTCTGTACCCGCTGCGGCTACCGCTTCCCGGAGTAGGAGATCATGGACAGAAAAGTAGTGAAAGTACTGCTCTGCATCCTGCTGGTGATTACTGTCGCGTGGGCAGAGAAGATCTGCCCGAACTGCGGGACCGCCAACCGGGATGATGCCCGTTTCTGTAAAAAATGCGGTGCCCGTCTACCCGAACCGGAAAGCCGTCCGTCCCTTCCCCGGCTCCGGGTTACTGCTTCGGTTGAAGGCAACTCTGTAATCATCACCTCCGAACCATCTGGCGCCACGGTCCGGATCGACGATATTGAACGAGGAAAAACACCACTCACCATAACTGAACTCGCGCCCGGCAGGCATGAAATGGAAGTGCGGCTTGCCGGTTACCAGACTTATTATTCCAGTTTCAATATTACCGCCCGGCTGGCAACGCTCGTAGTCACCTCGGATCCAACAGGTGCCGACATTTACCTCGACGGTGTTTACAAAGGAAAAACTACCGAAACCGGCTTGACCATTTCCCGCGTCCCCTTTGGCTCCCACTCCATCTCTGCCCGGCTCACCGGCTATCAGGAAGCGACAAAACTGGTGGAAGTCCGGGAGTCCGGACCCATTGGCATTCTGATCAAACTTGGCACCAGCCGGGGATTTCTCAGCGTCACCACCCGACCGTCAGGAGCTGATGTTATTGCCAATGGCAGAAAACTGGGCACTGCACCGCTTGTAACCGCACTCGCACCGGACCGGTATGCACTCACTCTCTCCAAACCCGGCTATGAAGACTGGCTCGGGTATGTCAACATCGGCTATGGTGAAACAACAGCGGTCAATCAGACTCTTTCCCGCCTCCCTCAACGCCAGCTGCCCATACTTTTAACCGGGATTGTGCTTAGTGCCGGCGGTGCCCTATCAGCGCTGATGGGCGAAAAAAGCTACGCCGCTTATCAGCAGGCAACAAGTACACAGGAGGCGATCCGGCTCCGTCAGGAAACCGAACGCTGGGATATGCTCCGTAACATCGGGTTTGGTGCCGGTGCTGGGTGTATCGGACTTTACTTTATAATCCGATGGTAAAAAAATACTTTTGGTTCTTAAAATTCAGCCTGCTTTTAGCCTTCTCCTTGCTCGTCTGCCGAAAGTGGACTAATCCCTATGACCCAGCTGCCAACCGCCCCCCCTCTCCGCCTCAACTGCTGTTTCCCGACAGTGCTGCCCGGGATATTGATACCAATGTGGTTCTGCGCTGGACCTGTACTGATCCGGACAGCCTGGACACCCTGAAATATCTGCTTTATCTGGGTATCAGCCCGCCACCCCCACTTTTCGATTCCGGTATCAGCGACACCTTCTACCATCCCCTGAACCTCAATGTCCTGGCGACCTATTACTGGCGTGTTGTCGCCCGCGACCGGTTCGGAGAAACCGCTTCCAGTCCGGTCTGGCGCTTCTCAACCGCAAAAGCAAACAACTTCCCGTTTATTCCCTCAAGTCCGACACCTGATTCCGGTGCAATCGGGCAGTTCGTCCGTCTCACATTATCCTGGTCCGGCGGCGACCCGGATCCTGGTGATACGGTATTTTATGACATTTATTTGGGAACAACTACTCCGCCACCGCTGCTGGTACAGAATCACAATCAGACCAGTTACACCACACCCCGGCTGAAATATGATTCCACCTATTACTGGCGAATTGTCGCCCGCGACCAGCGCGGCGCCACTGTCAGCGGTCCGATCTGGCAATTCCGCACCTTCCCGCCAATTGTTGTAATTCAGCCTAATGATACCACCCGTTGGCGTGTTACCTCCCAGCAGACTATCCGCTGGACAGGCGGACCGACGGTTTTGGACAGCAAGGGATCGGGAAAAACTGCACACCGGCTGAATAATTTAAACATATCAGGTGCTGACTCCACGATTATCTACTACTCCACCAATGGCGGCACAACCTGGTTGCGACATGGTCGGGCAACCCAGGCCGGCAGCTATACCTGGACTGTACCCAGTCCGCCCAGCACTAACGCCCGCGTTCAAGTGCGGATGTTTATCTCTGGTGACACCTCCCTTGGCAATTCACCCCGCTATGAAGTATACGACCGGAACAAACCCTCGCCCATTACCGTAACCTCTCCTGATTCGACTGCGGAATGGCGCATCGGCAACAGTTATGACATCATCTGGACTGGCGGCACTCTTTTAGGCATGGACTCAACGGTCCTTTCCTATTCCACCAATAATGGAACAACCTGGCAGCGGATCGGTGCTACTACCCGACCCGGCAGCTACCGCTGGACTGTACCACAACCTGCCACTCAGCAGGCAAAAATCCGGGTACGGGCATTCTGCCTTGACTCATCCACTACCGGCTACAGCGCTACTTTCAAGATTGTTGAAGGGCTGCCGCCGATTACCATCACTCAGCCAAATTCCGCCACCCGCTGGCGTGAAGGTTCAACCCAGTCCATTCTCTGGACTGGTGGACCGTCAACCCCGGATTCGGTTGTGGTATTCTACTCCACCAACGATGGCGGTACCTGGACGAGACATGGCCGGGCAACCACTCCTGGCAGTTACACTTGGAATGTCCCCGGCCCTGCTACCGATCTCGCCCGGGTAGCGGTCCGTGCCCATGTTGCCGGCGAATCTACCGTTGCAATCAGCGCCCGTTATGTTATCTACGACTCCCTGCCGCCATCACCGATCACTGTTACCTCCCCAGCCGCCGGCGCACGCTGGATCGTAGGCACAACGCACGAAATTACCTGGACCGGCGGCACCTTTGCCGGTATGGAGTCGACTGTAATTTATTACTCCACCGATGGTGGGACAAGCTGGAACCGCCAGGGAGTAACAACTCAGGCAGGCAGCTACACCTGGACCGTTCCCAGTCCACCCACTGCAAATGCCCAGATTGCAGTCCGTGCCTGGTGTGGAAACCATATGACCGAGGGTCGGAGCGGTATATTCACGGTCACAGGTGCAGGAGGAACACCGGATACAGTCCTTACGACAATTACCGTTGGTGCAAAACCCCGAGCACTGCTCTGGGACAGCCTGCACAACAAGGTATTTGTTGCCAATTACAACGATTCCAGTGTAACCGTCATCGATGGCAGCACAAATCAGATTCAGACCACGATCCGGGTCGGCGGATTCCCTTACACCCTGTGTCTTAACACATTAAACGGCCGGGTTTATGTTGCCAATCAGATCAGCGGTACTGTGACGGTAATTGACGGTGCCAGCAATCAGGTTCAGACTACGGTCAGTGTCGGCAGCTATCCGCAGGCAATGTGCTTCAACCCGCACGATAACCGGCTCTATGTCAGCAACTACCGCTCGGCAACTGTAACTGTAATTGACGGTAATACCAGCGAAGTTATCACCACAGTACCGGTGGATTCAAATCCGATCGCACTGGTTTACAACCCGGCGTACAACAAAATTTACTGCGCCAATTTTGCCCGTAATAATGTAACAGTAATTGACGGCACTACTAACAGTGTACTCGGGACGGTACCGGTGGATTACCAGCCTTGCGCACTGGTGGTCGACAGTAGAAACAATGTAGCAGTTGCCAATCGCTATTTCGGAAAGGTAACCATTATCAACGGCGAAAATCAGTCAGTCATTACCACTCTGGATGTCGGCAGTGAACCCTACGCCCTTGCTTTCAATGCCACTGATAACCGGCTTTACTGTGCCAACTCCGGTAGCAATAATGTCTCGGTCATCAATGTTAGCAACTATTCACTCATGACTGACATCTCAGTCGGTATTCACCCCCGCACTCTCGGGTGGGCAGGCTGGGTTGACAAACTGTTTGCCGTCAATTACGATGGTGCCAGTGTCTCACTGATTGATGGAGCCACTAATGCTGTTCAGAAGACAATCACTGTTGGCAGTAATCCGATCGCCATCTGCATCAACTCCTGGGACAGCAAAGTGTATATCGCCAATTACAACTCCAATACCGTAACCATTATCGGACCCCGCAGCTCCAGTCATTAATCCCGACCCCATTATTTATCACAGGCAGTATATATAAACCTTGACCCTTATTCCCCCCATTGTTATTCTCAAATATGATATCTGAAATTCACGCCCGGCTGCAAAGCCTGGGGCGAACGTATGACCGGCTGATCGAACTGCAGGCAGACCGGCAGCTTTATCTTGTGGGCGGTGCGCTCAGGGACATCCTGCTTTATCGTCCCCCTCAGGACTTTGATTTTGCGGTCGCCGGCTCCGCAATTGAATTTGCTCGTCAATTTGCCCAGAAAATCAGGGGCAAACTGGTAATTCTTTCCGAAGAAGATGATGAAGCACGGGTCGTTTACCGCAAAAAAATCACATTCGATTTCAACGGCCTGGGCACAGCGTCAATAGAAGCAGACCTGATGCGCCGTGACTTTACCATCAATGCCTTGGCACTGAAACTGCCGGCAGGGGAATACATTATTGACCCGTACGGTGGACAGGAGGACATAAAAAGAAAACTTATCCGTCCGGTAACTGACAACACCTTGGCTCGCGACCCACTCCGGCTGCTGCGTGCATTCCGGCTGGCACTGGAACTGGGGTTTACAATTGATTCAGCGATCGAACACCAGGGGGCAAACGTCTCTCTCGCCCGCACTGCACCGGAACGCATCGGCATGGAGTTTATGAGAATCCTCAACAATTCAGGTGCCACAGACTGCATAAAAAGACTGATTGTGCTGGGGAGGTTAGTGGAGATAATGCCCGAAATGTCAGCTTTACTTGAAGAACCGGAACTGCGGGAACACACCCTGCGGACCTTTATTAAAATTGAGGAACTGCTTAACACACCCGGCTTCTTCTCCAGATTCCAGCCAGAATGGAACAGTTACCTGAATCAGGACCCCCCGCGTGCCCCGTTATTGAAACTTGCCGGCCTGCTTCACGACATCGCCAAACCACACACAAGATTTATCAACGAATCCGGAGAAACCCACTTTTACGGTCACGACAGCTTGGGTGCCCGGCTGGCAGTAAAAATTGGTTATGAACGCCTGCGCCTCTCACGCCTGCAGGTTCGCATCCTGCGGACCCTGGTGAGGGAACATATGCGTCTCCATCTCCTTGCCACTGCACCTGAACTCTCGGATCGGGCAATCCGGCGTTTTTTCCGGGACTTGGGTTCCGAAGCGCTGGGACTGATGATTCTCTGTTACGCTGACGGCTGGGCAACTGCAGGCAGAACTATCCATCTGGAAGACACCATCACTCGGATGCTCAATCAGCAGCGAATGGAAAATGCCAGACGCCGCATCAAGAGACTTGTTACCGGCCACGATCTGATCGCTCTGGGAATGAAACCGGGACCGGTATTCAAGGTAATCCTTCAGGAACTGGAAGACCTGCAGATTGAAGGAAAAATCACCACCAAGGAAGAGGGTATTGAATATCTTAAAAGCTACTTAAAAAGCCGGCCGCAATGATTCCCTTCTCACCTGATATATGCTGATTTTACCCATTATCATCTTGATGTATCCCTCACTCTGCACCCTGAACTTGGAATTTAACTGCAACGACTTTCAGACAATCTCCAGCCACAGTACGACCATTTTTACCATCAATGATGGTGAGTTCAACTCACCCCCGGGAACCCCCCTGCTGCCGGAAATGAGCCGGATCATTCCCCTGCCATCGGGCACCGTGATTGACCAACTGCTGATTCTGAAGGCCGAATTCGAAACCCTGCCCGGAAACTACCAGCTGGCAACTACCCAGCCGCCTGTCCCCCTTTCACTGTCATCGCCGCCATCATCACTGGACCTCAAACCGGAAATTACCCGTTTGTCCTCGTTCTACCCGGAAACACTCTGTATGGTCACCGGATATGGGTACCGTTGCGGGCAGAAACTTGCCTCCCTTGTCATTACTCCACTTCAGTATCAGCCGGTAACTCACAAAATTCGCCGGCTGCGCCGGCTGCAAATTGCTTTTAAACTGAGAGAATCAGAAGGGTTACAACCATCCCTCCCTGTTGCTGGTCATGACAGCTGCCGCTTTGAATATCTGATTGTTACTCGGGAAAATCTGGACTCCGTATTTCAGGACCTGTGCTATTGGCGGACCCTGACCGGCACTCCGGCACAAATTAGGCATATTGAATGGATAGAAAACCGATACCCGGGCCGGGACGATGCCGAAAAACTGCGTGCCTACCTTCAGCAGTGTGCCCGTGACTCCGGACTGAAGTACTTACTGCTGGGCGGCGACACAGACATTCTGCCGTTTCGTAAAGCCATCGCTCTGGTCAGTGGTGCCGGACTTCATCCCCGCGAAGACTCTCTGCCCTGCGATCTGTACTTCTCAGCACTGGATGGCAATTGGGATGGTAACAATAATGGTATCTTCGGAGAGCCGGATGACGAGGTCGATCTCTTTCCGGAAATCTATGTCGGCAGGGCGCCGGTCAGCACACCGGCAGCCGCCCGTATCTTTGTAAACAAAATCCTCGCCTATGAACGCACCCTGCTGAATGATTATCAGCGGCGCGCCGTACTCGCCGGTGCGATTCTCTGGGAAAACCCCTGGACCGATGAAATGCTCGTCAAGGAACGCATCCGCCGGGAGCACTTTCCATCAGATTTTCAGATACAGACCCTGTATGAGTCAATGATGCCGGTAACCACTGATACCGTAACATCACTGCTCAACTCCGGATTCGGAATTTTCAACCATTGCGGTCACGGCTGGATCAACGCTATCGCTGTCAGTCGTCAGTGCGTTCTGCGCAACCCTGATATTGACCATTTGACTAACAACACCCGAACGGGCATCGTTTATTCAATCGGCTGCTGGACGACTGCCTTTGACTTTGACTGCGTTGCCGAGCATTTTCTTCTCAACCCTGCCGGCGGTGCGGTAGCATTCATCGGCAACTCATCATATGGCTGGGGTGCACCCGGCAACCCCGGCTTCGGCTACTCTGATCGTTTTGATTCTCGCTTCTTTCAGGAGCTGTTTTCCGACCCGGCTCCCCGGCTCGGGGAAGTCTTTGCCCGTACAAAAACCCATTTCATTCCCTACAGCTACTCCCCTAATGTCTACCGCTGGCATCAGTTTGCACTTAACCTGCTCGGGGATCCGGCAATGCCGGTACACACTGACACCCTCAGTCAACTCATGGTCAGCAAACCGCTCAGAATTAGAACTGGCAGTGACATTGCCCTTTTCATTGTCCTTGACCGTAATGGCCCCGTCCCCGATGCCACCGTTGCGATTTATCAAGGCAGCGCTTCAGTTTACACTGGAACTACCGGAACCGATGGAACTGCTGCGATTCAAACCGCATTCACACAGGTGGGGACCGCCCGGCTGACCGTCACAGCTCAAAATCACCGCCCTTTGTACGATTCAGTCGTTGTCGCCTCCGAACACAGCATTGTGCTCCTTAATTACACCTTTATCGACTCCGCTGGTGACGGTAACGGCTGTATCTCAGCCGGAGAAACCTTCGCCATCCGGCTGTGGCTGAAAAACAACTCCCCTCTGCCCCTATATAATGTACTCTGCCGGCTCACTACCGACTCTCCCCTGCTCACGGTTGAACAGGATGCCGGTCATATATCAATTCTGCCTCCGGACTCGTCGGTGTGCGCGCGACTCTTTCTTATTCGTACATCCAACCACGCTCAGAACCGGGACTACGCGCTCTGCACTCTGACCATTACTGAACTCAACGGCAGATTCTCGCAGTTTCCGGTTATCATTCAGTTCCGCCAGCCGTTCCTAAAATTTGTCACTTACTATGTTTGTTCCGATACTTTAGGCTCGTATTCAGCATTTTTCAGGGTGGTCAACACCGGCGCAGCACCAGCGCCCGTTCCAACCGGCACTCTGTTCAATCCGGACCTAACTCAACCGTTGACATTACTCACTCCGGGTATCGTCTTCCCCAGTATCCTGCCAGGTGAAACTCTGTGGTCCTCGGTACCTGCCCGGTTTAACGCTGAATCCGGACCTGTAAGGATTGGTCTGAATCTGATCACCGGCAGATTCATTTTCAGCGATACCCTTAAAGTCCATCTGCCACCGGCAGGCATTTATGCCAGCTTTGACTCCGGCTTGGGCAACTGGACTGCTGCTGGTGCCAACGGCTCCTGGTTTCTGACCCGCACTCAAGCTCTCTCGCCCCCTTATTCAATTCACGCCGGCTATCCGGCCGACTCCTACCCACCCAATTGCACCTGCGAACTTCTTTCTCCCAAATTTCCAATCCCCCCCTGCCCAAGATTGAAATTCAGCTGTTATTATGAGCTTCCTCTTTATGGTAGCGACGGACTATACTGCATCATCCGCCATGCTGGCCAGGAAGAAACCCTGGACTTTATTGGTGCTGGTGGTGCGCTCCGCCCTGGGAATCAGTCTGAAGCTCAAACTTGGGACCCGGGGAACCGATGGTTCAATTATTCATATGAACTCTCTGCTTCTGCCCCGGGGGAAACGGCGCAACTGAAATTCGCCTTCGTTTCGGATCCGGACCCCCAATCTGCTGCCGGATTCTTTCTGGATGACATCTCAGTAGCATCTGCTGATTTTCCGCCCTCGACCATTCCGGAAAGCACCCGGCTTTTCACCCTCTTTCCCTGCCCCTTCCGCAATCGTACAACCATCTTCCTTACCCTCAGCCGTGCTACCCGGATCGATCTTGCCATTTTCAACACCGCGGGCGGCAGAGTGCGTACGCTGATTTCCGGTAACATTCCTGCAGGCTGGCATTCAGTCGGCTGGGATGGCACCGATGACAATAACCGCGCGGTGCCTGCAGGCATCTATTTTCTTCGCATGAATTATAATTCTGAACCGGATCACGCGGTTATTCCCCCGGCACACACCCACCTCAAAATTATCAAATTATAATTATGGTGCTTGTTAATCTCCGGAGGTGAAATGTCTACCCAACCGGAAATTCGTTCGAGAAAAACAGAGCCGGCGCTCGTCTATGGACCGGTCCCTTCGCGTCGACTTGGACTTTCGCTGGGCATCAACCTTCTCACACCCAAAACCTGCACCTTCAACTGCGTATACTGCCAGTGTGGCAGAACCACTTGCCTCACTGCTTTCCGCAAATCGTTCTTCCCGGTAGAAAAGATTATTACCGCAGTGAATTCGGCGTTAATGAAGAGCAAAGTTGACTATCTGACACTATCAGGCAGCGGTGAACCCACACTGAACCGGGACATTGGCAAACTCATTTCCATCCTGAAAAAACGCTTTCAGATCCCGGTGGCAGTAATTACCAACAGCTCTCTCATTTCCAGTCCGGTTGTCCGGGAGGCGCTCTATCAGGCAGACCTTGTCATCCCCACCCTTGCCTGTGCTGACGAAAAAACCTTCCGCCGGGTCCACCGTCCCCACCCGAAGATCCGGCTCAAAAACATCATCCGGGGACTCAAAACCTTCCGGCACCGCTATCATGGCAGCCTCTGGCTTGAAGTTATGCTCGTCAAAGACTTCAATGACCACCCTGAGCATCTTTTCCGTCTGCGCCGGATCGTTCATCACATCCAGCCTGACCGGGTGCACCTTAATACCGTTGTCCGGCCACCTGCTGAACCATCTGCGCTTCCCGTTCCTTATGACCACCTACTCCAGCTCCAGATGCTCTTTGGTCCGCAAACCGATATCATCCCGTCATCACTGAGAAAACACCAGCAACAATTCCGGGGCAACCCGAAACAGGCGATTCTGGCGGTCGTTGCCAACCGACCGGTAACCGGCACCGACCTTGCTCAGGCACTCGGACTGCCGGCAGAAACTGTAGCCCAGACCCTCGAACATCTGACGACCGAAGGCGCGGTCAGAAAATTTAAATTCAAGGGCAAAACCTTTTTCACCATACACCGGGAATAATTAAAAACCCGCCCGACTGAGTCGGGCGGGTCACTGCTTTTCTGCCGTGCCTAATCCATCGGTGGCGCCGGCCTCGGCGGTGGAAGAATCGGGATAATCGGACCGTCCATTTTGCCTCCTTTATTTTTAGAGCTTCCTGATTTCTGCCATCATCATAATAATAAAAAGCAATTATAATGCCAGCACAGGATACTTAGCATAAGTTACTTAAAATCAGGTTATTAACAAAAAACAAAAAGATATTATTAACAGCTGTAAATATGCAAATGTCGCACTATGCTTTGGTTTTTTATCTAACTATTTAAAAAATTGTAACTTGTAAAACTCGGGAAATGCGACTAGATCCCGAACTCTTCGGGCTTAATCCGGTAACGTTTGATCAACCGCTGCGCGTGCCGTCTGGTGATACAAAGCAGCTGGGCAGCACGCGTGATATTTCCACCAGTCTGTTCCAGTGCCTGAAGCAGCTGGTGCCTGGTCAGCGGTCCGCTCCGTGCACTGTTCTCTGAGGACTTAAGATGGATGAAAGTCTCCCCCACATCTTCAAGCGTTATCCGCAGGTTCTGAGTCATAATTACTGCACGCTCAATTGTATTCTGAAGTTCCCGGACATTTCCGGGCCAAGAATATTGCAGAAATGCCTCGACAACATCCCGCTCAAATCCGTTAATCTCCTTGTTAAGCCGCTGTGCACAGATCCGCAGAAAATAATTTGCCAGTGGAATAATATCCTGAACCCTTTCCCGGAGTGGCGGCACGTTTATCGTCACCACATTCATCCGGTAAAACAGGTCCTGGCGGAATCTTCCGGCATTCACCTCATTAATCAGATTTTTGTTCGTTGCACAGATCAGCCGGACGTCAACAAGCCGGGTCTGCGTTTCACCGAGCCGGCGGATAATTTTATCCTCCAGCACCTGCAGCAGTTTTGCCTGAATTGCCGGCGTAGTATTAGTAATTTCGTCCAGAAATATTGTGCCCCCATTGGCAGACTCAAAGATGCCGATCTTGTCCCGCACCGCACCGGTAAATGCACCCCGGATATGACCAAAGAGCTCGGACTCAAACAGTGTCTCAGGCAGAGTTCCGCAGTCAACCGCAACAAATTTATTATCCTTTCTGCCACTGCGGGAATGAATCAGCCGCGCCAGCGCCCCCTTTCCGGTTCCGGTTTCGCCAGTAATCAGCACAGTGCAATCGGTTGGAGCAATCTTATCGATCAAAGTGAGAACCGGACGGATGGCAGGCGATCTGCCAAGAAAAATACCGGTTGCCCGGTCCACCGGCAGGTCATCGTAGGTAAGCACTGTCTCCTGATACCATCGCCGATATACCCGCGAACGTTCAATGGTAGCGGCAATCAAATGCCCGACTGACTGGAGAAGATTCTGATCCTCCTCAGTGAAAAGATGTGTAGTCAACCGGGAATCAAGGTAAATCGTGCCGATTACCCGCTCGCCTACTACCAGCGGTACACAGAGCAGGGACCGGATTTTATTCAGAATAACGCTGTTTGCCGAATTGAACCGCGGATCAGTCAGCGCGTCAACACTGATCAGCGGCTCCCGGCGGCGCCGCACCTTGCGCAGCACTGAATGGGAAATTGCCTCGGCATCCAGAACTGTTGAATTTTCTACATCCCGCACCGCTACCGGCGACAGCCGGTCCCGATGGAAGAAAAATATAATCCCCCGCTCTGCCCGGGTCACAGAAAGCACCAGTTCCAGTACCAGGTCAAGAAAATCATCCCGATCCAGAGCTGAATTCATCAGTTCGCTTAACTGATAGAAAACCTTCAAATACTCATTACGCTGCCGCGCTTTCAGCTGGATCACGCCGAAAATCTGCTCGAGCGAAGCCAGAGTCTGCTCAGCGCGCTCAAGCTCAATCTGAGCCCCGAGCAGCCGGAAAAGGGAAATTGCCTCCTCCAGATTCGCTCGGACCCATTCATAATGTTCAGCCGGCATTCCTCTTAACTTTTTCGGCAGGGACAGGGTATCAGTGCAGAGCAGTTCCGCAGTTGCGAGCAGCGTAAGTCCGAGTTCATACTTGGCATTGAACTGCCGGAAGATTTTAATACTTTCCTCAAACTGCGTGCGCGACCGATCCTTTCTGCCGGCAGCGGCATCGCACCGTGCCGCCAGGCGGAGTGCCCCAGCATACTCCAGTGATACCGGACGGCTTCGAAAAGCAGCAATCGCCTGCTGAGATTCAAAATCGGCCCGGGAACCTGTTGACAGCCGGAACTGTCCGGCAAGCAGCCACACGAGCGACCGGAGCCTCCAATCCCGCACTTTCAATGCTGACCGCATAGTCCGGATCAGCCATTCCTTGCTCAGCTCCAGTCTTTCCCGGCGCAACTCCATTTCTGTGCGAACATAGGAAAATAAAAACTCAAGTTCCGGGTCTTGGGAATTTTCAGCTAAACGCTGGGCTGTGGCGAGATACCGCTCAGCAGACTGGAAGTCACCCCGGATTGAGCTGAGGCGGGCTGAATAGACCGCCAGCTGTGCCCGGCCCGGTTCGGAAACCCCATCTCCCGCTGTCTGACTGAGTTTGAGCGCACGCTGACAGCAAACCTCAGCCCGGCTCCACTCCCCCTGGTCAAAATAAACATTAGCCAGCAGGAGATTGAGATTAAAGGCGGCACCCGCATCTTTGACACGTTCAGCGTACTGCAGCGCTTCACTAAAATGCCGCTCCGCTCCCTCAAATTCTCCCTGCTCATAACTGATCACCCCCAAACCATGACTGGAGCTAAGCAGGTAATATACATTACCGGTCCGGTGCTGAATCCGTGCCGCCTCCTCGTAGAATTCCCCTGCCCGACGCGCATCACCACGGCGCAGACAGAGCGTTGCCAGAAACTGTATCACGACCGAAACCATGAACTGCTCATCAACTGATTTGAAAACATCCAGCGCCTGCTCTGCCAGCTGCAGTGCCAGCATGTAATCCGATCTTGCACCGGCGAGCACCGCAAAGTAGTAAAGCACAAGGCCGTTCAGGTAATTAGCCTCCTTGGGATGTTCCCGTTTTAACTGCTCTGACTGCCGCAGCGCCCGGACGAGATAATCCTCAGCCAGCTCCACCTTGCCTGCAGCACAATATGACCAGCCCAGATCTGCAAGCAGCCGCGCCGATTCCAAACCGGACTTTTCTCCCAGAAGTGCCAGCGCCTGATTTAAAAAGAGCAGCGCCTCCTGATGTTCCCCCAGTTTCTGATGCACGAGTCCGAGCCGGCGCAGAAAGCGGGCAAGAATCATACGATTTTCACCGGCAAACTGGGCTGCCAGACTCATTCCCTGCCGGTAACTGTCAATCGCTTCGTGATATCTGCCGGTTGCCTCGCGGAGTTCACCGACCCGCTCAATCAGATTAAACCGTTCAGCGGGAGTGACAAAATCGGAAGCAAGATTCAGCGCACTTTCATAGAAAAGCCGTGCTTCATCAAACAGCAGCCACTCCTGCGCCTTCTTACCGGCTGCGAGGGCGTACCGATATGCCTGCTCGCGATCACCGCTCTGAATCCACTGATGCGCAAGGTCAAAAAGAATTTTATCCTTTTTATCTGTATGCACCAGCTCCAGTGCCAGTGCCACCCGGCGGTGCAGTTCCCGGCGGCGCTCCTGTGGAATCCGCTCGGTAACCGCAGTCTCAAGCACTTTGCTGGAAAGAATCAGCGCTCCGCGAACCTCTTCTGACTCATTGTCCCGTGAATAAAATGTCCTGAGCAATCCGAGCCCCTTCAGCCGATTGACCGCCTGAAACAGTGTCCGGTCCGGATAATTGAGCACCGCCCGGAGAAATTCAATCGTAAACGGACCTGCGGTTACTGCCCCAACCTCCAGCAGTTCCCTTTCTTCCGGTGTCAGCACCTCAAGCCGGTGTCGCACCAGATCCGCTACATTCTTGGGAATCGGAAAATTCCTTAAAGACTCCGGTGAATACCGCCAGTGCAGCCCCTCACGGAAAATCACCCCCTGCTCAATCATACTGTAAATCACTTCGATCGTTGCCAGTGGATTACCGCCAGCGAATTCATAAACCCAGTTAACCAGCTCATCAACTTTATCGTCGTCACTTACGACTGAACTTACCAGCTCATGAACCGCCTCGCGATCCAGAGTATCCACATCCAGGTGATAACAATACGGTCTTTCGCTCAGTTCGCCGACCAGATCCAGCAGCCGCTTTTCTCTTAGTCCGGTGATCACCAGAAGCAGTCTTTCCTGTTCCAGGCTCAATGCCAGATAACGCACAAACTCCAGACTCAGCGGATCAAAGAGTTCAAAATCATCTACCAGCAGTACCAGACTGTGGGGCACCCGATGGGAATCGGCTAGCGCCCTCAATCGCCGGACCAGCCGTTCAAACAGCTGAAACTTGGACTCCTGGAAAAACTCCAGGCTAATATCTGTTTCTACCTCCTCCCCTCGCCAGAGAAGGTTAATCAGGCTTTCAACCAGCGACTGGGATCGGGCACCCAGTGCCACCGGTTCAAAAGCGATAACCGTTGCCTGCTCCAGCTGGGCAAGGAACTTGAACTCTCCCAAAATTCGGCTTTTGCCCGCACCCCGTTCCCCGGAAATAAAAACTACCCTGGGTTTACCGGCAGCAGCCTCTCCCAGCAGCTCCTTCAGACGCGCAATCAGCGGAGCTCTGCCAACAAAGGCCGGTACCAGCAAGTCCCGCCTTATTACTGAAGGCTCAACACCAGTCTGCATTCGGGGTGACTCTGGCACAATCAGGCCTGCGGATACAAACTCTTCCAGCACCCGCTCCGCATTTGCCGGCCGCCGCCTGGGATCCGGGTTGAGCAGACGCAGCACCAGATTATCCAGCGCTGCCGGAACTGCGGGGTTGAATTTGCTAACCGGTTCAAAACCGGAATAATACTGCCGTCTCAGCCATTCCTCCAGCGAACCCCCGCTTGCCGGTCCGATCCCGGTCAGTACCTCATATAAAACCAGCCCCAGAGAATAGAGATCGGTCCGGCTGTCCACCTCTCCGCCCTTGAGCAGCTCCGGAGCAATGTAGCCCAGCGTGCCCCGAGGAGAGGGCGAAGAAGAAAAAGATACATCTTCAATAAATCCCAGATCCAGCAGTTTCACTACCGGTTTGCCTTCATTGTCAAAAACAAGAATATTATTGGGCTTAATATCACAGTGAACCAGCCCTTCACGATGAATTGCATCAAGTGCAGAGAGCAGCTGAATCAGAACCTCAAGCAGCGCCGGCTGGTAACCCCGGAAAAAACGGGTGATCGGTACCCCGGGAACAAATTCCATGGTGAAAAATGGGGAGTTGTCGATCGTCAGGCCGTAATCAAACACTCGGACGATATTGGGATGCGCCAGCTGGGAAAGATAAAAAAATTCCCGACTTAGTCGCAGTCCCGATTCTCGAGACGCATTTTTCTGCAGAACCTTTAACGCAATAATCCGGCGTCCCAGCCGGTCCTTGACTTTATAAACCTCATTAAATTCACTCTTTCCAAGCAGCTCTAACGGTTCATAGCGCTCGTTGAGCTGCCGCAGAACATTGATATTCTCCTGCCCATCAAACCCCGTCATCTGTGTGCGATTATAATCGCTATGTGAAAGAAGTCAATACTAACTTGCCCGTTAACTTAACCGCAGCTGACTACCGGACAACCACCAGCCGGTGCACTGCCTGTTTACTCACCCGATCAGAAAACAAAAAATACACCCCGGGTGTCAGCTGCGGGACTCCATTTCTGCCCGGCTCGAGCCTTCCAACCCGGCTGCCGGTAATGTCAAACAGCACACCCGGCCCAACTTCAACACAGCTCTCAAACCCCTTCCGGACTAATGTCGCACGACATTTCTCAGATTCGGGATCAACAGAACTTTCTTCCCATCCCTGTGCCGGCGTTGCCCAAGCATAATATATCTCCGCATTACCATCACGGTAATCGGTCCAGACCGCATACACATTGCCCGGTACTTCAGCATTGCCACTGGCGATTGAAGGACGCTCACGGGTGTTAACGGTATCGGTAACATTAACCGGGGGACACCATACCCCGTTAGTTGAACGTTCCGCATAACGAATCTGGGGTATAACCGGCGAGCCGGCAGTCCTGCCCGACCAGATGGCGTGCACCCTGCCATCCAGGGTCGCTATGATCTGCCCCGGTTCCTGATCCAGTGTATCGCCAAAACCGGAAACGGTATCTGCGGGCTGCCAGCCAGACTGGTTCCGCCAGCGATGCACAATCCGCCTCACCAGATCCTGGGCACCATAACACTGCCAGAGCACATGCGGGCAACCGGTCACCGGACTGACCGCAATTGAAGGATACATCTGATGCCTTTCACCCTGAGAAACATCCTCAGTCGGACCCCATACCGTATCGGTCCGGACCTTGTAGAAGACATCGTAATAGCCGCTGGTCCCCTCTCTTCCATACCAGATCACATGTACCCGGTTGTCCGGTCCGCCCGCTACTGCCGGATATGCCTTGTAGTTACTTCCACCTTCAATCACCACCGGTAACCGCCACAGGGTATCAACCTTCTCCCGATGGACAATCGCGGTTCCTTCCAGCCAGACCACATGGACATGCTGATCCGGCGTAACCGTGACGGTAGCGCACTCCTTCGTTACTGTTGGCGCGCTCACTGATAGTAAACGGGAGTTCTGATCCCAGCCTGACTCCGGAGACCAGGTTTTGAGATAGATGTAATCATCAGTCACATCATCCGGTCCTGAGGTCCAGACCGCATAAATCCTGCCGGCAGAATCGCACGCCAGAGAGACATGCTTGGAGTTCAGATTCTGATTGTAAAGATCGGCCGAAATCATCGTGTCCGGCGTCCAGCCGCTGCCCGGCTCCCAGCGTTTATAGTAAATCTGGAAACGGTAGGTTCCCAGCCCGGAGTTCATGACATACCAGGCGACATGAATTCTGCCTGCGGGGTCAACCACAATCCGGCGCTGAGTACTCCAGTAGGAATAGTCTGAATAGTTATTATTGGTCAGCCGGATTTCGGGCTGCCACTCGGTTGCCAGCAGTCCGGCACCGGCTATTATCAGCGACAGAACCAGCTTCTTCATAGATTCCTCCGTGTCCTTGATATTTTGCTAACATCAAATTACCAATATTATTTTAAATTCAGAACCGGCATTTACAATTTTTGACAACAATCCTCCGGAATTGCCATTACCGCTTGACGAGAGAGAAAGTATTATAACTTTATTGCGCCACATGGTTAACTTCATTCAGCGTCTGGTATTTATCATCGCTCCCTCTGCTATTCGGCTTGAACCTTATGTTGAATATCGTATCCCGGTTTCGCAATTACGAATTCCCAACCCGACAGCGCTGCGCCGTGACTGGGCCTACCCGGCACCAGAATGTATTAATGATCCACTGATCCTGAGCATCACTCTGGAAAAGGACCGTAGCATTACAGTAACTGGGGGAACGAACATGCGTCGCATCTAATTCTATGATACCTTATAATACTCATGCCCATCTGTAACCCGGAAAACTATGTCAAGCTTCGAGAATTGGAAGAAAAATTGACACCCGGAACCACTCACCCCCTGCCGGTGCTGGTAATTGGTAACCGGCTGCTCTGGGGTGAACAGATCATACCGGAAATCCGCCGGCTTTACCCGCTCCGTCACCGTTAGCAGCCGACAAACTGCTGCTTCCCGATTTATTACCATTGACACATCCGCATCGTTTTCTATAATCAGATGGTGAAGGTCGTAGCCACCAACCGCAAGGCGCTGCGCGACTATACCGTTTTTGAGAAAATGGAGGCGGGCATCGCCTTGACCGGTACCGAGGTCAAGTCACTGCGCGAAGGCGGCGCCTCGCTTGACGGCGGTTATGCGATAATTGAAAACGGGGAGGCATTTCTCTGCGATGTCAGTATCGCCCCCTATCGCCAGGGTAACATCTTCAACCGTGACCCGCGGCGCCGACGCAAACTGCTTTTGCACAAGGATGAAATCAAACGGCTCTTCGGCAAAACCACCCTGCGCGGATTTACTCTGATTCCCCTGCGACTTTACTTTAATGATCGGGGCATCGCCAAGGTGGAACTGGCGCTCTGCAAGGGCAAAAAGGCAATCGACCGCCGGGAGGAACTGAAGAAACGGGCAATGGAACGGGAGGAACGGCGCTGGCGATGAAAAAAACCTTCTTCCTTTCATTGCTGTTATTGAACAGTATCTTCCCCGCTGCACCCACGAAAATTCTCAATGGTATTGAATACCTGCCTCTTGCCGGTATCACGGCGCAGCTCAATGGCCGGTGCTGGCGGATTGCAGTAAACGGAAACGCAACCCGTTTTGTTACCATCCTCCCACCGCCCGCTGACTCCAGCAGCCGGCTTAATCAGGGGAGCTTGGAATATACTTTCATCCCGGACAGCAATTTTGTAATTCACAACTCCCGGAAGCTGAAACTGCCCCTGCCTGCCATTGTTGACTCCGGTGAACTCTACCTGCCGGCAGTGGTTGCTGCCGCACTTTTTCCGGAACTGGATGTGCCGGTGCTTTCTACGATTGAAACTGATCGCAGAGGCGATACCCTGATTCTGCGGCTGCTTTTAAACCCGCTCCAGCCCAGAAATTCGCCGCTGATTTTCTTCAGCCAGAAAAACTCCACCCTTGAATACCGGCTGATTCTTGGCTGCCGGATGGACTCAGTTTTCATCCAGCAGCTGCGACTCCTATCCCTTACCAGCTCCAGCCTGCTTAACGGTATCAAACCCGACTCCGGCACGGTCGGCACCAGCCTGATCTTCACCTTCCGCCAGCCGGTGTCGGAAAAAATCGCACCACTGGCTAACGGTCTGGAGCTGCACCTGACACCACTCCCCAAACGCCGGGTAAACCGGATTCTCCTTGACCCGGGGCATGGAGGAAAAGATCCGGGTGCAGTCGGTAGAATCGGAACACAGGAAAAGGAAATTGTACTTGATATCGCCCACCGTGTCGGTGAACAGCTGAAAAATCAGGGCTTTGAAGTGTATTTCACCCGTGATTGTGACCAGTATGTGTCACTTGCCGAACGGGCGGAAAAGGCGGTAAAAACTGGCAGTCAGATCTTCGTCAGTATCCACGCCAACTGGTCGGAAAACCGTTCTGCATCCGGGCTTGAAACCTACTTTCTCTCAGAGGCAAAGACTGACTGGGAACGTGCAGTCGCAACCCGTGAAAATGAAGTGTTTGAGCGGGAAATCGCCAACCCGTTCATCAGCAAAAACGACCCGGTATCACTGATTCTCGCCGATCTTGCCCAGCATGAATTTCTCTATGAATCCAGTATCCTCGCACTGCGGATTCAGGAAGCCGGACTGAACCTGGTGCGCACCCAGGATCGGGGGGTCCGGCAGGCAAACTTTTATGTCCTGCGCAACATCTTCATGCCCGCGGTACTTGTGGAGTGCGGTTTCTTGAGCAACCGCCGGGAAGAGCAGACACTGCGCAAGCCGGAATACCGGGCAAAACTCGCCCGTGCCATCGCTGCCGGCATTGTCAGTTTTGCCAGGGAATACGAGCTCCGGCTCAACGGAAACCACTAATGGCAACCTCCACAACCGTCAAACGGTTCCAGCGCATCGCCTCGCAGCGGCTCTGGGGCAAACGGCTGGATGTGTACCTTGTCCTTTCCGGACTTGGCGTCTCCCGGACGCGGGCAGCATCCCTGATTACCGCCGGCAAGGTGCTGGTTAACGGTCAGGTGGTCAAACCCAGCTACCGGGTGAAACCCGGCGATCTGATTACCGCCGAGTTTGAATACGAACCGGAACTGACCATCGAGCCGGAACCGATGGAGCTGAATATCGTATATGAGGATGAAGATGTAATTGTAATTGATAAACCGGCAGGAGTGGTAGTCCATCCGGCACGGGGAAACCGTTCGGGTACACTGGTCCAAGGACTGCTCTTTCACTGCCAGCACCTGCCGTTGCGGCCGGACTCGCCACTGCGCCCTGGTGTCGTACATCGGCTGGACAAGGATACAACCGGACTGCTGATGTTTGCCAAGACTGATGAAGCCCTGCGCAGCCTCTCCACTCAGATCGAACACCGGACCGTGCTGCGGGAATATCTCTGTTTTGCCTGGGGCGATTTCGAGCTGTCCAGCGGCACGATTGATGCCCCAATTGGCCGGCACACGATCGACCGTCAGCGAATGGCGGTCACGCCGTTCTCAGCCCGGACCGCAATCACCAGTTATGAAGTTCTGCGCCGGTATAATATCTGCACCTATCTCCGCCTGCGTCTGCGAACCGGCAGAACGCACCAGATCCGGGTCCATCTCCAGCATATCAATCATCCAGTAGTCGGGGATCCGGATTACGGCGGCAGAAGTCTCGCGGTGCTCACCCAGCGGGAACATATCCCGTTACACCAGGAGATTCTTGCCCGGATTAAACGCCAGGCACTCCACGCAGCACGGCTCGGCTTCACCCATCCCCGCACCCGCAGATTCTTAGAGTTCACTTCGCCTTTGCCCGCAGATATGGAGCAGCTGCTTTTGTTTCTGGAAGAAAAAGCCCGGGAGCATCGACTGTGAAACTCAAGCTCATCTTCCTGCTGTTATTTCTTGCGGTCTGCAGCCAGCCTCAAAAGTCCCTCCCGGAATTCACACCGCCGGGCTGGATTGATGGAGAAACTTCTGTCTTTTCAGTCCGGCGTAACGACTCGCTGGTGTTCCGGCGCACTATTACTGTTGAACTGGATGAGGAGGCAGGCGAACCGGTGCTCGTCTTTAGAAGCGTGGTGGAATCGGAATCTGCACCCTTTTTCTTTCTGGATTCCACCATCTTCACCCTCACCCGCTATACTTTGAAACCCTGCTGGCTTTACCGCACGGTTGCCAGTGAAATATCCATCTCTGAAGTAGAAGTAACATTTGATTCTGATGCCATCACCCTCCAGAAAAATACGATTGATGGCACCAGTAAACTGACGCTCAAACCCCTCCCTTACAGCTACTGCATGGAGATGCTGCCGATGCTGCTGCGTGCAGTACCGCTCGATCCCGGGCTGAAGTTTACGCTCAGCGGTATCATTCCCCTGGAAATGCGCACCCAGCCGGTTCAGGTTAAGGTACTGGGCACCAGACTCGTCACCACACCCTTGGGCGAAATCCTGTGCCGGGAAATCGAAACTGCAACCCGGGGTCGGACGGTTCGTCTGCTCTATGAACTCGCCGACCCTCACCGGCTGATTGCCATCCGGGATGAGGAAAATTCCACTGAAACCGTGCTCAGCCAGTTCTTTATCCAAGAACCACAGACGACACTGCCTGAAGAGTAATAGAACCGCGGCGACGCCTCGCGTCTATTCAACCGTCACCGACTTTGCCAGATTGCGCGGTTTATCAACATCACAGCCGCGCAGCACTGCAATGTGATAGGCTAAAAGCTGGAGCACCGGCGCCACTGCGATCGGCGAGAGATACTCGGGAGTTTCCGGAATATAAAGCACTGTTTCTGCCAGTTCATTCAACGACCAATCTCCATCCGTACCGATGGCAATAATTCTGCCATGCCGTGCCCGTGCTTCTGCCAGATTGGAAAGCATCTTCTCATAAACCGAATCCCGGGGTGCAATTCCGATCACCGGCACATTTTCATCAATAAGCGAAATCGGACCGTGCTTCATTTCCCCAGCCGGATAACCGGTCGCATGCACATAGGCAATCTCCTTAAGCTTCAATGCCCCCTCCAGCGCACTCGGATAGTTGATACCCCGGCCCAGAAATATGAAATCGTGTGCCCCTGCCAGCCGTGTCGCCACTTCCTTAATCCGGCGGTCAAGGGTAAGGATTTTCTGCACCAGTCCGGGCAGGTGCTGCAGCTCATCTCTGATCTTTCTTAACTGCTGATCGCTGAGCGTCCGGCGTACCCGGCCAAAGTACAGTGCGAGCGTCAGCAGTGTGAATATCTGGGCGGTATAGGCCTTTGTGGAAGCCACGCCGATTTCCGGCCCGGCATGGATATAAACCGTGGAATCCGCCTCCCGGGCGATAGAGGAACGGTAAACATTGAGTATTCCCAGTGTTTTCATTCCCCGCGCCTGCGCCTCACGGAGCGCAGCCAGCGTATCTGCGGTTTCACCCGACTGGCTGACCGCAATCATCAGCGTTTCATTTTCATAGAGGTATTCTGATGTACGCAGCTCCGAACTGATCTCCACCGAGGTAGGAATCCGGCACAGTTTCTCAAAATAGGCTCTGCCCACCAGTCCGGCATGATATGATGTGCCACATGCCTGGATCACAATCCGGTTAATCCGCTCAATCAGATCAGGATAGAAGAGAAATTCGGGATCAAGCATGATGGTGTCATCCCGGAAGCGCCGACTGATATTAGCCGACAGCACCGACGGCTGCTCAAAGATCTCCTTGCGCATGAAGTGAGGATACCGGCCTTTGGAAATCTGCCGGGGTTTGATCTCTATCGGAGTAAACTGCCGGCTGACCTCCCTTCCCGCAAAATCCCGCAGCTCCACTCCTCTCCGGCTGACAACCGCAATCTCACGATCCTGCATCACCAGCATTCTCCGGGCAAGCCCGACAAGCGCCGGTGCATCGGAGGCAATGATATACTCCTTCTGCCCCCGGCCGATTACGAGCGGTGACCCCATCTTCACCGCATACAGCCGATCCGGTTCACCCGCATTGATGACTACCAGTGCAAATGCACCTCGGAGTTCGCCGACTGCGCGTCGCAGTGCGGTGAAAAATCCCTTCTCCTGGGTGCGTATTGCCAGATCTTCAATCAGATGGACAATTACCTCGGTATCGGTTGCCGACTGGAACCGGTGTCCCTTTGTTTCCAGCTGCCGCCGCAACTCACGGTAGTTTTCAATGATTCCATTATGCACCAGTGCAATCCTGCCGGTACAATCGGTAAACGGATGGGCATTCTCATCGCTGACCTGCCCATGCGTTGCCCAGCGCGTATGCCCGATACCCAGCTTTCCCTCAACCGGACTCTGCAGTAATATCTCCTTCAATCGTTGCAGTCTGCCTGCAGTTTTACGGATCTTGATCCCGTCATTCAGCACCGCAATCCCGCACGAATCGTATCCGCGGTATTCCAACCGCTCCAGTCCGACCATCACCACATTACTGACATTCCGCTCGCCGATATAGCCGACAATTCCGCACATCCTTATCCACCTTTCTCGAGCAGCTGCCGGACCTGCCCGACAAGATCCTCGGCCAGCATACGGCTCCGGGCTTCAGCAATAATCCGGACTGCCGGCTCAGTATTACTCTTCCGGATGTGCACCCACCAGTCTCCGCCGTCGATTCTGATGCCGTCACTCCGGTCAACAATCGGCACTTTTCCCCTGTACCGCTCCAGGTTGGAAATGAGCCGTTCCACATCAAATTCCCGCGCCTGCACTGCCGACTTCACTTGATGATATTCTGGCAGCTCCTGACGGATTGCACCCAGACTCTTCCCGCTCTTTCTCATCAGCCCGAGGACCGCTGCTGCTGCCACCAGCCCGTCCCGGGTAGAATTGATTTCCGGAAAAATCACTCCGCCGTTTCCCTCACCGCCGAGCACTGCCCCAGTCTCAAGCATCTTTCTGACAACATTTGCCTCTCCAACCGGGGTACGTAAAACTCGAACCCCGAACCTTTCCGCAATTGAATCTACCATTCGGCTCGTGGAAAGGTTGACAACAACATCCGTCTTCCTCTGTGCCAGCACAAACAGGGCAGCGAGGCCGAGCGTCGCCTCCTCACCCAGCGGTACACCGTTCTCGTCCACACAACTGAACCGGTCGCCGTCCGGATCAAAGGCAAAACCTGCATCCAGTCGCTCCGCCTGCACCAGCTGACAGAGCGCAGTGAGGTTTCCCGGTACCGGTTCCGGTCCGCGGGGAAAACCTCGACTTAATTTCTCGGGCTCACAGTTTATGGTTACGGGCTCAGCACCGAACGCCCGCAGCAGTGCTGCTGCCGCACCCGACATCGCTCCGTTTACCGCATCCACGCCGATGCGCAGTCCCCCAGCACTGATTCCGGCAAACAGCGGATGACGCCGGATTGCCGCAATATGGGCGTCAACTGCCCCAGCTTCTGAAACCACTCCTCCCTCCGAACCGGCACAACAGTACAGACTATCTGCACTACCTTCAGCCATCAGCCGGTCAAGTGCCGCAACCTCATCCGCAAAGAGAAACCGGCCTGCCGGATGCACCAGTTTCAGTCCGTTCCACTCAATCGGATTGTGGCTGGCGGTAATCACCAATCCTCCCTTCAGACCTCGCTGGCGGACAAAATGTACGGCGGTTGGTGTCGGACATATACCCAGCTCAAAGACTTGGCATCTGAATTCGGACAAAACCTTCTGCACCACATCTTTAATCCAGCTGCCTGAAGGTCTCGGATCCCGCCCCAGGGCAAAACCGCCCGGACCATAAAGCCGGCAGAATACCTCAGTCACACGGCTGACCAGCTCCGCCGTCAACCCTCTGCCCGCAATCCCGCGCAGCCCAGAAACGCTGAAAATCGCTTCTGACACTCCTCTATTATATCCATCAACCACCTCAGGTCAATCAGACGGTCACCAATTCAGCTCCTTGACATCTTCCTTACCGTTAACACGGCACCTTGCTGTCTTCAACCCCGCCTCTTCCAGCACTGCACCCGGTCAGACTCGGGACTCCAATGCATAAAACCGAACTGCACCTGCTGATACCCTTGTTAACTTCTCTTGCCAAGGCCGGTTTCTTGATTATCATTATTGATTAATTAGGTTGAGTTCAAACAGGAGCAGATATGAACATTTGCAGCACAGTGGAAAAGACCGTCCGCACCCAGCTTAAGCGAATGCTCGAAGCCGGGTGCAGCTTTGCCGATGTCCGTTTCTACGATGAGGACCGGACCGAACGGCTTGTGCTTTATGATGGTAACCTTGAGGTCAATTATCAGCGCTGGGAAAAAGGGATCGGGGTCCGGGTACTCAAAAACGGTGCGATCGGATTTGCTGCCACTGCGGACCTGAATGCGATTCCGGAATGCTTTGACCGGGCACTTGCCAATGCCGAGGCGGCCGCCCAGCTACTCGGTTTCCCAAAGGATATGGGCAGTGCCCAGCCGGTCAGGGGCAAGTACCAGCCCCGGTTTCAGCAGGACCCGTTCGCTGTACCTCTGCCCGAAAAGCTCAGCCTGCTCAAGCGAGTGGACGAAAAACTGAAGGACAATACCGTTGAGCACCGCATGGTATCAGCCCATTTTCAGAAGCGCCGGATTTTCTATTATAACAGTGAAGGTACCGAGATTGAGCGCTGGGTGCTCAACACCTTTGCCGGCATGACGGTGATGGCAAGAGACAAGGACGGCAAGGCACAGCGCCGGAGCTATGAACTTGATTCCGACGGCACCGGCACGCGCGGTTTTGAATGGCTTGCCAACCCGCAGGCATTTGAGGTTCACACCGAAAGAATCAAGCGTGAGCTCGGTGAAATCGTCGCGGCTGAAACTCTCCCGCCCGGACGCCGGGATGTAATCCTGCTGCCCGGTCAGGGCCATCTGCAGGTCCATGAGACCATCGGCCATCCGCTCGAACTGGACCGGATTCTTGGTTATGAACTCTCCTTTGCCGGCGGCTCCCATGTCAAACCGGAGATGATCGGCACCCTGCGCTATGGGAGTGAAAAACTGAATGCAAAGGTAATGGTGGTTGAAAACTCACCCGGCACCTTCGGCTATGATGATGAAGGAACACCTCAGTATGAGTATTACCTGATCAAGAACGGCATTCTGGTTAATGTCCTCTGCTGCCGGCTGGACTTGGGCGAGGCAAACACCAAGGCGGGCAGAGTAGTTGTTGCCCGATCTGGTGCATCCGCCCGCGCCGCGGGATTTTACAAGACGCCGATCGACCGCATGACCAATGTCTGCATCGAATGGGGCAATGACGGAACGCTTGAGGACATTATCCGGGCAACTGAGAACGGAGTAATTCTGGACATGCCTGTCTCCTGGTCAATCGGTTCCAACCGGGAACACTTCCATTTCGGCTGTGAGATTGCCTGGGAGGTCCGGGACGGCAGGATTACCCGGGTTTTCAAGAACCCGACCTATCAGGGGCACACCCTGGAGTTCTACAACTCGCTTGACATGGTGGGCGACCGCTCAACCTGGCGCCTGTTTCAGGTAGCAAACTGCGGCAAAGGCGAACCCAACCAGATCATGGAGGTGGGTCACGGTGTGCCGGTGATGCGGTTCCGGAATGTCCTGACCGGAGAAGGGAGGTAGAAGATGCTGGAAACAAGAATCCGTAATTTGCTCTTGGAGGCACGGGATTATGCCCGCAAACAGGGCTTGAACGCTGAATTTTCATTCCATCGCGAGCGCTCCAGTCTCATCCGGCTCGGTAACTCGGCAATCGCCCTTTCCACCGCGGAGGAACTTTCCCGGCTGGATGTCTCGGTTCAGGAAGGGCGCCGGGTCGGCTCCTGGACCCTGACCGCCGACATTACCAGCTTTGACCAGCTGAGGGAAGCGCTCAACCGTGCAGCCGAAAACTGCCGGAATTCGCTGGAGAAGGACTACGAACCGATTTTCGGTGCGGTTGAAGAACCGGTTGACGACACCACGGGCTTCGATCCCCGTCTTGAAACCATCTCGCCGGTTGCCAAGTCCGAGCTGTGCGCCCGGGTGATCAAAGCATTGAAACCCAGAGGCACTTACGACTTCTCCGGCTCCTGGAGCACCGGGGCAACCGAGATGTATTACCTTACGACTGCCAACGACCACGAAGCCTACCGGAAACTCACCGATGGCCGGCTGGTGCTGGTCCTGAAGGATCAGGTGAAGAAATGGGAGCTGGCGGTGGAGAAAACCCAGAAGCGGGCGGGCGAGTTCACTGCCGAAGAGATCATTCAGGAGTTTGAAGCCCTGCTGCCCATCTACGAAAAAAATCCGGGCTACAAGACCGAGATCGGCAATCAGCGGGTGCTTTTCGGACCGCAGGCGATCGCCCAGCTCGTTTCCCTCTGTGTCTGGGGCGGCTTCTTCGGCCGGGCATATGAGGAGGGCCGGGCATTCACATCCAGAAACCGCTTTGGCGACAAAATCTTCTCCGAAATGGTCACGCTCATTGATGATCCGACCAATCCCGATGTCTTCGGCATGCCGTTTGACTTCAACGGCAAACGGCGCCGGCCCTTCCCGCTGGTGAAAAACGGTATATTCACCAATGTCACCTACGACTCGCAGACCGCCGCCAAGTACGGCAAACAGCCGACCGGCCACGACCTCAACAACTGGGATCTGGTGTTTGGCACCGGCACCGGACCGGCAGATCTGAAGTCAGCAATGGAGCTTGCCGGCAATGCACTCTACATCCCGCACCTCCACTATGTCCACCTTCCTGATCCGACCCGGGGCATCTTCACCGGCTCCTCCCGTTTCAACGCCCTTTTGATCCGCGATGGCAGACCGGTTGCACCGCTTTTTTCCTCCCGGATCACCGACTCTATTCCGAATGTGTTCAACAATGTGGTGGCGGTTGCCGCCCGCTCGGTTGCCCAGAACGAATCGTCAACCTATGAACGCCGTGCACCTGAGGCTCAGAGTGTCCCGGCCTGGCTCCTCTGCGATCAGGTCCGGATTTCTGATGTGGCGGACAGCTTTTAGCCGGGCTTGACTTGGGGAGGATATTAATTAACTTATTCTTGACCTCAATGCTGCCGAGGTGGCGGAAATGGCAGACGCGCTAGGCTCAGGACTTAGTGGGGCAACCCATGGGGGTTCAAATCCCCCCCTCGGCACTTAATACTGCAACCTGTTTATAATCCGGGAAAGAACTGACCGACGGATTCAGACCTTGCCCAGCAGCCGCTGGAGCCGTAACCTGAGCACCAAAATAAAGGCACGCCAGATGATCCGCCTGGACATCTTGGACACACCGGCACGCCGCTCGGTAAATATGATCGGAATCTCCTTGATCCGGCCACCTTTGCGCCAGATGAGAAAGTCAATCTCAATCTGAAACCCGTAGCCGTCCTCCCGGAGCTGATTCAGGTCCAGTTTACGCAGCATATCGCACCGGTACGCCTTGAACCCTGCGGTCAGATCCCGGACCGGACAGCCGGTCACCTTGCGGGCATACAGGCAGGCAAAATAGGACAGCAGCAGCCGCTTCATCGGCCAGTTGACAATTGAGATCCCGTTCGAATACCGGGAGCCGATCACCAGATCATAATCCTTAAGCAGGGCGATCATCTCCGGAATCTTCTCCGGTGGATGGGAGAAGTCGGCGTCCATCTCAAAGCAGTAGTCATAACCCTGCTCGAGCGCATACCTGAACCCGAGCACATAGGCGGTGCCCAGACCCAGCTTCTTCTCCCGCCGGATCAGCTTTACCCGCGGGTTCTGCCGGGAAATTGCCTCAACAATGTCACCCGTTTTATCCGGAGAATTATCGTCAATTACCAGGATATCCAGCTCGGGCGACTGCGCCAGCACCACCGGAATGATTTTCTCAATATTGTCCGCCTCATTATAGGTGGGCATGATTACCAGTCCGCGTGCCACGATTTTATGATAAATACCTGTTTCAATATGTCAATTGTGCGTTGGGTCAGCTATTCAGCAAGCTCGCGGGTCAGCCGTGCCGGCGAACGCCGGAAAATACTCAGCCCGGCAAGGGCACTGCCCGCAAAGGTGGCAGCCAGACCGGGCAGAAATCCGATAAAAAAGGTCCTGCCCGCAATCCGCGCCCGCAGCACATCCTCCATCACCACCGAGGCATTGCGCATCATCCCGCTGATGTCCAGACCGTGCGTCTGCAGATACCAGCTGACACCCAGCCCCAGCAGTGTGCCCAGCAGCGACCCGGCTATGCCGATAAAAAATGCCTCACTCAGGAGCGAACCGTAAACCTGCAGCTTGGTTTCACCCAGCGCCAGCCGGATGCCGATCTCCTGATACCGGCGCAGTGAATTCAGGAGCCCCGCATTCAGCAGTACTACCGCCATCGCCAGCACGAAAATGAAGACCACCAGACCGGTCGCCGAGTTGATCAGCTCAATCAGTGAACCGAATCCGGCAGCATCCCGCAGCGCCTGCATCACGGGCGCACTCTGCTCCTCACCGCCCGCAGGCTGCAGATTGAAACTGCGGGCGAGCGCAACCGCCCGGCGGTCGTCATAAAAACCGTGCTGAAAAAATCCAAGCAGTTCGGTTGCCCGGTGCCCGGCACCGAGCAGCGTCTGAACCTCACCAATATCCATCACCAGCAGCTGCCGGTCAAGCGCGGTCACGCCGAAGCGGATGATGCCCGCAACCGCCAGCGGTATCTCCATCAGCTCACCATCAGCCCGGGTGGTAACGATCACCACCGTATCTCCCGGAACCACACCCAGCTGCTGTGCCAGCCGGAAACCCAGACCGGCACCGCCACTTTCCGGCAGACCGCCTGCAATCAGCCCCTGTCCCAGCCGGAGCCGTTTCCGCTCCGAACCCTCAGGGTTCAGGTCCACCCCCAGACCGGTAAACGGCATGCCCGGCAGTCCGGTTTTTCTGCTGCGGATGACACCGGAAAACCGGAACCGGGGATGCCAGCTTATTTCCGGATAGCGCTGACTCAGACTGGAAACCAGACTGTCAATATCCTTCAGGGTGAATCTGAAATCATACCGGTTTCCCAGCTCAGCCTGAGCCCGGGGCACAACCCGCAGATGACCCGTTGCCAGCCGGGCGGTCGCAGCAAAGATACTGTCCTGTGCCCCGCGCAGATAGGCATCAAGAAAAACCGCCAGCGCCACGCCGACGGTCACAACCACCAGCGGAAAAAGACTCCGGCTCCGGTCCCGCAGTATTCCCTTGATGACAAACCAGCTCATCCCCACCTGCCGCGCAGGGCATCGGTCGGCTTCAACCTGGCAATCCGCCGGGCAGGCAGCCAGGCAACAAATGCTGCCGCAATCAGCACCAGCAGCGTTGTGCCGATAACCAGCCCTGAGGAGTAGACCGGATACATCCGTTCCTCCAGAGCAAACCCCCAGGAACTGCCACCCGGAAATGAAATCCCGTGCCGGTTCAGATAGACAAACAGCGGCAGACCGTAAACCGCACCGAGCAGTGCGGCAAGCACACCGTAAAGTGCACCCTCAAGCGTAAACAGCACCACCACCTGACCCCGGGTCATCCCCAGTGCCACCAGCGTGCCGATCTCCCGGCGCCGGCGGAAGATGGAAAAGACCTGGGTATCAAAGATTGCCAGCAGTGCCAGCAGAAACAGCACAACAAAGAAAACCGACTGCCCGACAGTTTTCGTGCCGATCATCTGCCGGAGATCAGAAAGCAGTACCGCCGGTGACTGAAAAATCCAGCCCGGAGCTGCGGGCAGTTTATTCCGCGGATAGCCCGGCCGGACCGTGAGCAGCGTTGCCTGTCCCGCCAGGCCGGCAAGTTCTGCCAGCCGGTCCAGCGGCAGCCACAGCTGCCCCTCATCAACTGTTGTCACCGGCGTCCTCATCACCGCAGCAACCCTCCCCTTGACTTCAACCGTCTGCGCCTCCGGACCCTGCAGCTGAATCTGCACCGTATCACCCGCACTTACCCCAAGCATCTGCGCCATCCGCAAACCGACGACCACCGGCAGCAGACCATTGCCACTGTCAAGACCGGCACTCGGAATTTTCACCACCTGCTGCCCGGGCACAATACCCTTCAGCACCACCGGCATCAGCCCTACTGCAGACCGGACCGTCCCCGGCACGACCAGAATCGGCACCGCCTCACCCCGCTCAATCAGCGGCTGAAATCCAGCCGGAACGGGTGCATGGGCACGGATGAGGGTTGAGTAATCATAAGGGTCATAATTTTCCTGCCAGAACTGACCGCCCCCCACATCATAATCCACCGCCATCCTTTCTGCCTGCCGGTTCACACCCTCAAGCAGACCCTGACCGAAGATGATCATCACAAATCCCAGTGACAGCGCAAAGGAGTTCAGTCCGGTGCGCAGAGCGGCACTGCGCAGATTACGCCAGGCAAGCCCGAGCAGGGTCAGCATTGAAAATACCTCATCCTACCCGGTTTCATCAGCTGCCACCCGGCCGTCAACCAGTCGGATCCGCCGGCGCAGATAACCGATCACCTTGTCATCATGGGTGGAAAAGATAAAGGTTGTACCCAGCTCCTGATTCAGTTTCTGCATCGTCTCCAGAATATGATGGGAGTTCTCGGCATCCAGATTGGCGGTCGGCTCATCCGCCAGGACCAGCGCCGGCTCCTTGACCATCGCCCGGGCGATCGCCACCCGCTGGCACTCACCGCCGGAAAGCTGGGCAGGACGGGAATTTGCCCGGTCCGCCAGCCCGACCCACTCCAGTGCCGCCATCACCCGCCGGCGCCGTTCCTGCGCCCCCATACCCAGAAGCAGGAGGGGAAACTCCACATTTTCATAGGCGGTGTAGACCGGCAGCAGATTGAAGGTCTGGAACACAAAACCGATATGACGGCTGCGCAGCCGGGCAGCGGCAGCAGGTGAAAGCCGTTCCACGGTCTCACCCAGCACCCGGACCGAACCGGAACTGGGCACATCCAGCGTGCCGATGATATTCAGCAGGGTCGTTTTTCCCGAACCCGAAGGTCCGATCACCCCGCTGAACTCACCCCGGCAAAACCGCAGACTGACCCCCTTGAGTGCCACCAGCTCCTGCCTGCCCATCGGATAGCGCTTCACCAGCTCAACAGTCTCGACAATCAGATTGTTATCCGGCATATTCAGCATTAAACTCTTCTCAGTTTACGGCTGGGCAGCAGAATACCGGTTGATCCCCCGGATCATCAGCTTCATCCGCGAAATCCGCTCTGCAGGTGCCGGTGCAACAAACTTGAACCACTGCTCCTGATTGGACTCAAGCATCACCTGATGCCAGCCCCACGGGTCATCGAGCTGAACCCCTTTTTCGTCATAGAACAGCATCTTCACCTTACCGCCGATCGGCATGTGCCAGCCGTTCTTCAAAAGCACGCTCACCACCAGCGCACCATCGGACACCTCCTCCCGGACATCCAGCACCCGGATATCACCTGCCAGCACCGGATTGTTGATCATCCAGCGCCGGGTCTGGGTTTCGCGGTTGATCCAGAGCGAGTTGATGGTCTGGGCACACAGGCATAACAGCAGAACAGCAGCGCCCAGAACCAGTGTCTGATTGATCCGTCTCATTTTAAACCTCCTGTTAATAGCCATAAAACTCCTCAGCCAGACCGGCAATGATGAACCAGGTCCGGTATCGGCCCTCATGCCGGTCGCAGAAGCCTGCCCGTCCGCCCGTTGCCAGCGGATAATCGCAATAACCGGTCAGCGTGCCCGACCGGTCGTAAAACCGGAGCCGGACCCGGCAGGTATTTGCCGGAATTTTGAGCCGGGCAAAGGAGAAGTTCAGCGGTGCATAACCCCAGGCACGGGTGTCCCGGTTCTCCTCCTCCTTGCCGAGCGTAATATCGGCAATGTCCTCTGCCAGCTCCTCTCCGTAACCGGGCAGTGCCTTCTCCAGGAGCAGTCCGCCCAGAACCCGCAGTGCCAGCCGTGCCGCCTTTGCCCCGGCCTCCTGTGCCGCCTTGCGGGTCGCCTCCGCACCACTCAGCCGGACCGGAAAGCTGTCCATCAGCTCGGGCAGGGTAGCGATCACCCCGAGCGACTCCAGCCAGACCTCGGTTCTGCCGATTGAACCGGCGGTCTGATGATCAATCTGAACGATCAGCTCCGCCTTTCCGCTGTCCGGTCCGGCAGGGTCGGCAACCCCGGCAAGCAGCTCCTGCGCCAGGTTGAAAATTACCGTGCCGGTATCAGCCATCTGTGCCAGCCCCTGATACTCAATCCGGGCATCATCCGGCTTGCCCAGCTTCTCATAAATCAGACCGAGATAGAAGTTCACAACCGGCAGTTTTGAGGCGTCCTGGTCATACTGGCGCAGCTTTTTGAACTCCACGAGCGCCTCCTCGGGATTGTCCTGCATCAGATAGCACAGCCCGAGATAGAAATGGACCAGCTCCCGCTCCCGCTTCCGCAGCTTGTATACCGTCCGGGAGTCCACCACCAGCCAGTCATAAACCTTTGCCGCCTCAGGCCGGTCACCCGCATCCACCTTGTAGGCGGCGAAGAACGCCTTGCGCGCCTGCTCCAGGTCCAGATTATAGAAGCTGGTAATGCCGTAACTCAGAAGCGACAGGATGTAGGAGAGGTCCTGGGCCTTGAACTTCTCCTCCACGGTCTTCCGGTATCGCTCCACTGCGGGCGCATAGACCAGATTGGTGAAATAACGGGCAGGCGCTTCGGGCTTGACGGTTGCCTGGGGCGGCCCGCAGACCAGCAGTCCGCAGACCGGAACCAGCAGCCAGAACCGGAACCGGTGCATCTGACTGGGCCCGGTTCAGATTATTCGTACCAGGCGCGGCTGCTCTTTTTCTTCAGCTCCTGCTCATCCGCCCAGACAATCTCCGAGGTCCGGACATCCACCAGCCGCATCGTCAGCTTGTAATAGGCAAGGGTGGTTGCGCCCCTGGTCTTCTCAATGCTCATCACATCACCGGTAAGAAAATAGTCCGCACCGATCAGACTGCCCAGCTTCACCGCACCCTCAACATCAATCCGCTGGGTCTCCACCAGTGCAATCTCCTTTGCCTGCTGTTTCAGCAGTTCCCGGTCCACAATCCGGAACTTGCCCAGCTTCAGTAGCGCCACCATGATCTTCTCCGCAATCCCCTCGGTGTCAATGTGCTGGGAGGTCCGGTTGCCGATCGTCAGAAACGCCAGCACCGGCTTGCCGGTATCAGCCCGGGGTGGCAGTTTGAACTCTGCCAGCGACTGCACCATCTTCTCCGCCAGAAGCTTCATATCGGTGTCCGAATAGGTGTAGTCCCATTCGGTGACCTCATCGGGCCGGACATAGTGGGAGGTGGCACAGGTCAGCAGCCCCAGCACCGCCATTGGCACAAGCAGCCAGTTTGCCCTCATTTCTGCTCCCCCTCTTTTTTCTGCTCCTTCAGACTCTCAATCATAAACCGGACAAACGCCTGACTGATTGCGGTCACCGGTGTCCCGGATTCCGGTTCATAGAGCGCCCAGACCAGCACCTTGTCCTGCGGCACATCCACGAGCGCCAGCGAAACCGCCCGCATCTCCTCGGCGGAACAGCGTCCACCGCTCCGGACACAATGGCCGCAGCGGGCGATGATATTGCCGGTAATCAGGCTGTTGGCACCCAGCTTCCGGGCGAACTCCACCGGCTCCGGCGGTGACTGCCGGTTCTTGCCCAGCTCCTTTTCTCCGGGGTAAATCACCCGGATACTTTCGCTCAGCACCCCGAGCGCCAGCGCATCCTCCAGCAGCCGGTTTGCCTGCGGATCAATTCCGGACAGCACTACCGCCACCGTGCCCAGAATCGGCAGTTTGCCGGCCGCATCCGGATGAACAAAACTGGCAACCGGCTTCAGCTCCGGTTTCTGCTCCTCAGCCGGACTTATGCCCGCAAGCAGCAGGACCGCAAGTGCAACTGTCAGTTTTCTTATCATTTCACCTCCAGCTTCAGTCAGTAAATTTTATCTCAATCCGGTTGTTTGTCCAGCCCAGCACCTCAAACCGGACAGTAAAGCCCCGCTCCCGCAAACCGCTCAGAATCTCCTGGGTGGTCGTCTCGGAAACGATCTCAATCAGCGCCTGGTCACCCGCAAGCTCCCGGCTCACCACCGTCACGACCCCGCGCAGTCTGGTGCTCAGCTCAGCCTTCAACCGCTCCACCTTCTCATAACTGGCATTCCGGCACACAATCTCCGTCGTATTGGTCCGGCGCCCCCAGCCCGCAAGGATCCGGTTCATCAGCACCCGGCTTGAGGAGTCGGCAACCCGGTTCAGCACCTCGGTCCGGGAAAAGGGCAGAGTCAGGCTCACCGTTGATGTTGCCAGCACCCCGGCGGTCGGAAGGTTGACCGCACGCAGGACCAGCCCTGCCTGATAAAACTGGGTCTCGGTCTGGGTATAGGGCGAACGCCGCCGTTCCTGCGACCGGTTGAGCCTGCCGATAATTCCAATCTCCGCACCGGTGCGCAGTCCGGCAAGCTGTGCTGCTGAACTGTCACCCGCAATCAGCCGGCGCAGCTGCTCCCGTGCCAGATTCTGCTCCAGAGTCTGCCGGTCAACAACCGGAAAACCCCGCTCTGCAAAATAACCGCTGATTCTGGCTTCAACAGAACCCGCATCCTCATCTGTCTCCTCATCACCCTGAACCACCACCAGCACCCTTGGCCTGCCCTGCTCAGCAAGCAGGATGCCGATCGCCTGCAGGTCATTTTCAATCCGGTCGGTCTTCACCCTTGCCCTGATCACCACCCGGTACAGCCCCTCTTCCCGGCTCTCACTCAATACCCGGTAGGAGGCAACATAACCGCTGGAGTTGGCGTAAATCCGGTCGGAAAGCAGCTGGAAGTTCTGGACCCGGGTCTCGGCACTGATGAAACTGCCCACCGCCTGCTCCACCGCCCTGCGCAGTGCGTCCCGCAGTGCTCCGTCCCGGGCAATGTCCGGTTCCCCGGTAATCGCCGCCACCCCTTCAGCCAGCACCTCCACACCCTCACCACCGCTGACCACCACCTCAGAACCGGGCGCCGGTGTGGAACTGCCGGTTTTTGCGGTGTAGGCGGGCTGATAACAGGAGACCGAGAGCAGGATCAGCAGAAAAAAAGCCGGCACTTTCATAACCGCCCCTTAAAGTATCAGCCGGACAATCAGCCTGCCCGCCTCAAGCAGAAACTTCGCCCCGTCCCGGAGCCACTTCAGCTTTTCCGCATCCTGCCGGGAGATTACGATATCACTGCCCAGTCTGCCCCGCACCTCCCTGATCTTGAGCACCAGGGGCTGGCGGGCAAACTCAGGCCGGGAAAGAATCTCATCCAGCCGGGTGATATAGTTCAGCACCGTCTGACCGGTTGAGCCGGTATAACGGTAAAGCTCCCTCGTATCCAGCAGCAGATTTCCGCTCTCATCATAAATTTTGGGAAACAGCGCGGGCTTGAGCCCGGTATTCCCCGCATCCAGCACCAGCCCGGAATACTGCCGGAAAAACTCCCGGACCGCGGGCGAAACCTGCGCCTGCACCTCTCCGGACTGCGGACCGAGCGCAGGCGCAAGCGCATCGGCAACGCTCTGCGGACCATCCAGCGCCACCTCCAGCTCCACCTCGACAATCCCGGCAGCAGAATCGTATCTTGCCGGACCGGTCTGCCGTGCCCCCTTAATCACCCCTTCCACCCGGGTGTAAATCACATCATAGCGGGTGACGAAGTTCTCCACCTTCGTGTCCGAATCCACCCGCACCCCCTTGATGATTTCGAGCAGATTCCGCTGTGCCACCACCACCGCTGCCCGCTCCGCCATCAGCCTTGCCCTTGACAGATTCTCATCCGCCGGGTCCAGCACTCCGGAGCCGCGCGCCCGCACCACCCGCGCGCCCCAGTCAATCACCCCGCCCGGCACCGGCTCAACAATCTCATTCGGCGGAGCGATCGGACCGACCGGCACCGGCACGGTAAAACCGGTATCCTGAGGTATCGGCGGCATCTGCACCGGACCCGCAACCGGTGCCTGAGCGGGCGCTCCGACCGGAGAGCCGGCAGACTTCACTCCGGCAGAGGAACTGACACAACCCGCAACCACGAGCACCAGAACAAAACTGACAAATAAAATGTCAATCCGCCTCATTTCACACCTCCCTTTTCCAAGAGCGGGAGCAGCGCGGTCAGCACCGCGCCCTTGAGCGCCTCCTCGGCGCCCTCAAAGCTGGAACTCTGACCCTGCGCCGAATACAGCACCGACCCGTTCTCCACGCTCACAATCCGGACAGAAACCTCCGCATCCCGCTGATTCGGCGAATCGGAAAAGAACGGGTCATGCTTCACCTGCCCGATTCTGATACTCATCAGCGCATTCGCACCCAGAAGTCCGCCCAGCCGGGCAGCGGTCTGGGGATCAACCACACCCGACCAGGAGAACTCCTGCTCCTTCAAAACCGCATCCACCTTGGACCGGTCAACCACCACCACCGTCGGAATCTTCATAAGCTGCAGCTCGGCAAACTCCCTTAGCCCGCCCTCATCACCGGTATCAGAGGAACCGCCAGCCGGCGGCAGAACCGCAATCCGCCAGGTCCGGCTCAGATCAAACTCCGGGGAGATGGAATAGGGCTGAACCGCCTTCACCATCGCCGGGGTGCAGTTCAGAACCAGTGCGGCACAAACCGCCGCCAAAAACAGCACAGAATAAAACCTTTTCATAATCAAATTATCCGGTATTTTCCGCTCCTGTCAAACCGGAACCGGCCTGAACCACAACAGCACCGCAGACCGCACCGCAACCTGCTTCCCATTGCCGAACCGGTCCAGCCACCATTCAAAATCCCATACCACCACCCTCCCCGGAACTGCCCGGAGGGCAGACTCTTAAGGGGTGCAATTCAGCAAGTTATGGAAAATTCATCACTTGCAGAAATAGGGTCAACCGGGGTTCACCTCGGTCATAAATTACTGTTTTTCAGCAGGATGCCAAATCACTGCCCGTCTGTGTCCGATCTGTGAAATTTTGCCTTTTACATTTTGCACTTTGCATTGTTTAAGTGATTCCTCGACTTCGTTTCATTCCACTCGGAATGACCTCTCCCTCCCGTCATTTCGAGCGACGCCGAGCGATAGCGGGGCGGAGTCGAGAAATCCCTTATTCCGCCGGCGGTGTGTGCATCTGCTTGACATTCGGCAGAGTGGCGATTATATTAAATTAAAGAAGTTGCGGCCATAGCTCAGGGGTAGAGCCCCGGCTTCCCAAGCCGGTTACACGGGTTCGATTCCCGTTGGCCGCTTTATTTAATTAAAAGGCAGGCTTATGCCCTGGTATGGCTACATCCATCCGGTTCTTGCCCTTTTGACCTTCGGCTATGGGGTCACCATTGGCCAGCTCACCCTTTCCCGGCTCGGCGAATGGGACTTTCCCCTGCGCCGGCTCCGTCAGCGCACCCTGATCTACTTTCTGCTCACGCTTGCCAATCTCGGTCTGGGTCTTTTGTTTGACGCCCTGCTTACCGGTCAGGGCAGGGCGGTCAGACTGCTTGCCCATCTGCCGCTGGCGATTGCCGCCACGGTGCTGGCACTGCTGGCAGCGCTCGTCACCTATGGCAAAGCCCGGCCCGGTGAGGTGCCGCCGAGCCTGCGCTGGCACCCGCTCTTTACCGTTGCCAGTCTGGCGGTAATCATGACCATGGGCTTTACCGCCCTGCTCAAGGTTTTCGGCATCTGAAAAAAACACCCCTGATCCGCACCATCTGTCAGCGCCTGAAAAGGTCCGCACTCCTCCGCTTGGCACCGGTGCACCGGATGCCGGATCAGGACCCGTGGCGGGTGCTGGTCGGAGCGGTCCTCTCCACCCGGACAAGGGACGAGGTTACGGTTGAGGCGGTCCGCCGGCTCCTGAAAAGGGCACCCGATCCGCAGGCACTTTGCCGGCTTGACATTGCCACCATCCGCCGGCTCATCTATCCGGTCGGGTTTTACCGCACCAAGGCAGAACTGCTCAGGAAGATGGCAGAGGAAATCATCACCCGGCATCAGGGTGCGGTGCCCCGATCCCGGACCGCTCTTTTGGCACTGCCCGGCGTCGGACCCAAGGTGGCAAACATCGTCCTTGCCCGCGGTCTCGGCATCCCAGCAATTGCGGTTGACACCCATGTTCACCGGATTGCCAACCGGCTCGGCCTGGTGAAAACCCGAAAACCGGCGGAGACCGAAAGGAAGCTGATGGCGGTTGTGCCGGAAGAGTGCTGGATTGAGCTCAATCCCCTGCTGGTTGCTCTCGGTCAGACAATCTGTCTGCCCCGCAATCCGAGATGTCAGCTCTGTCCGCTTGACCCGCTCTGTCCGAAGCGGGGGCTGAGCCGGGCAAGGATGAGCCGGTAGGCGGGCTGATAGACCCGGCGGTAAAGCCCGGAATGGACCGGCGGTTCGGGCATTTCCTCAATGAGCCTTGACAGCCGGTCCGCCTCTGCGGGCAGATGCTCCTCACACCACGCCCGCGCCTGCTCCAGCCGTGGCAGAAGCCGGTCCGGTCCGGGCACAAACTCCCGGATCGTGGTCAGCACCGCCTCAACCAGCATCTGCTCCTTTACCCGCGACCCGGCAACCGCCCTCAGATTCAGCCGGACGAGCAGACCTTCGGGATCAACCGGCTCAAACGGCTCAACCGGAAAGCAGCGCCTCAGCCGGGCAAGCTCTGCCCTGACCCCCTCCGCCACCCCTTCCCGGTCCGCACCCGGATGTCCGGGCCCGAAGACCCCCTGATAGATCAGTTTGTAGATGTCCTCTGCCCGGAGCAGTGGATAGTGGAGCAGGTGCCAGTCCAGGATTGAAGCCAGCTCCATCAGCCGGGCAGAATAAACTGCTGGCGGTGATACCGCTCGGGCGGAAACAGATACTCCAGCATTTCGATCAGCGCACCCAGCACACCACCGAGCAGGGCACCGGCAAGAAACTGCCATTTCAGTCCGCCGAGTTCGGTGGACTGGTGAAGCCGGAGACGGAAAAGCACCGCCACCAGCACATAGCCGAGCCCGACGAAAAGCGCCATGAGCAGAAACCTGCCGGGCCTGAACCGGTTCAGGAGTTTAAACAGCAGAGCGGAGAGAAGAAAGGAGCTGCCGACCGGAAACGCCCACATTGCCGCCCGGACAATTGAACCGAGGCGCAGGGGCGGTGTCAGTGCCAGCTGGACAAAGAAGAGCAGGAGAACCATCATCAGCCCGAAGCCGAACCCCCGCAGTCTCATTCCCGCATAGATCAGCCCGCCGGCGATGCCGACCGCCAGAAACGGCAGAACCGGCATCCTGGTTCCGAACGGCACCAGCCGCCAGTTGAGCCAGCCGGCGACCGCACCGCTGAGCATATAGCCGAGGGTATAAAGACTCTCCCGCAGACTGGAGCTCATATTCTATGATGCCTGAGGGGCGTGCAGAAGTCAACCGGTTGCGGTGATAAGCCGGACCGGCTTATACCCGGCACTCTGCTGTTAAGGATACCGTTTCACTCCGTTCGGAATGACCCCATCTCAGTCATTTCGACCGGAGCCGAGCGACAGCGAGGCGGAGTGGAGAAATCCCTTTACGCAGACTGGTGCCATCACAATGCCACCGCATCCCATTCCGGCGCTGACTCGCCTTTGACTTTTGCAATCCCGCAATTATTTATCAAGAGGATGCCCCTGCCATTTGCCCGTTTTGCCCGCTATTACGACCGGTTCATGGAGAGGTATGTTGACTATCCGGAATGGGTGGATTATGTGGAGCGGATCTTCCGACGGTTCCGGCGCCAGCCGAAGAAACTGCTTGACCTCGCCTGCGGCACCGGCATCCCGACCGTCCTTTTTGCCCGCCGCGGCTATCAGGTGATCGGCATTGACCGCTCGGCCGAGATGCTGGCGGTGCTCGAGGCAAAGAAGGGCAGTCTGCCAATCACCGTGATCAACGCCGACATCCGGAAGTTTACCCTTGACACGCCGGTGGATGCGGCGATCTCCCTCTATGACAGCATCAACTATCTGCTGACCCCCGAGGAGCTGGAGCGCTGCTTTATTTGCGTGCACCGGGCGCTGGTGCCGGGCGGGCTCTTTGTCTTTGACCTGAACACCGTTTACGGACTGGAGAAGCAGTGGGGCAGCCGGACGATCACCCGGGAGAATGAGGAAATTATCTCCATCTGGCAGTGCCGGTTCGACCGCCAGACCATGCTCTCCACCCTCAGGCTCGTCTTCTGGGAGAAACTGCCCGACGGCACCACCGGTGAAAAGTATGAGGAGATTCATCAGGAGCGGGCATATACGACTGACGAGGTCCGGCAGGCACTGGAGCGGGCGGGTTTTTCCCGCTGCCGGTTCTTTCATCACGGCACCTTTCTGCCGGTGAGCCCATTCTCAGTGCGGATGATGGTGGTGGCGGAGAAGCCGCGCCGGCACCCGATGCCGGATTTGCAATCCCCCGGAAAGAAATTAAAATAAGCCGTGCGCTTCATTGCCGATCTCCATATCCATTCCCGTTTCTCCCGGGCAACCAGCTCGGATATGGACATCCCCGCAATCGCCCGGGCAGCAAAGCAGAAGGGCATCCAGCTGGTGGCAACCGGCGACTTCACCCATCCGGAATATTTTGAGTCGCTCAAGCAGCATCTCAGGGATGGCGGTAACGGGCTCTATCTCCACGATAACGTCCATTTCATCATCAATACCGAGGTCAATAACATCTACTCCTGGAACGGCAGACTGCGCCGGGTTCACAACCTGATCTATGTCCCGAGTCTGGAGAGTGCGGCCCGGGTCTCGGAAATGCTTGCCAGTTACGGCAAGCTTGATGCCGACGGCCGGCCGAGTGTCAGTATCTCCTGTCATGACATGGTGGCACGGATTCTCGAGCTGGAACCGAGGGCGTTTGTTGTTCCGGCGCACATCTGGACCCCGTGGTTTTCCCTTTACGGCTCCAACTCCGGCTTTGACTCCTTTGCCGACTGCTTCGGTGATCTGGCGGATGAGGTGTTTGCGGTCGAGACCGGCCTGTCATCCGACCCGCCGATGAACTGGCGCCTGTCGGAACTGGATAAAAAAACCCTGATCTCCAACTCCGACGCCCATTCTCCGAGCCGGCTTGGCCGGGAGGCAAATGTGTTTGACTGCGACCTCAGTTACGACACCATCCGGGAGGTGCTCAAAACCAGGGACAAAAACCGCCTGCTGTTTACAATTGAGTTCTTTCCGGAGGAGGGCAAGTATCACTACGATGGCCATCGCAACTGCGGTATCCGGCTCGCACCGGGCGAGTCCACCCTCTCGGGCGATGTCTGTCCGGTCTGCGGCCGGAAGCTGACAATCGGTGTCCTGCACCGGGTTGAACAGCTGGCAGACCGCAAACCGGAGGAGGTGCCCAAGGATATGATTCCCTTCAAGCATCTCGTGCCGCTGGAGGAGATCATCGCTGAGGCGCTGGAGCAGGGAAGGGACACCGCCGGCGTTGCCAAGAAGTATGAGGAGCTGATTAATGCCCTGGGACCGGAGTTTGAAATCCTGATGAATGTGCCGGTTGAGGAGATTGCCCGCTTCGGAGAGAAGATTGCGGAAGGAATTGACCGGATGCGCCGGGGTGAAATCACGGTGGAACCCGGTTTTGACGGGGTCTTCGGCACCGTTCAGGTCCTGCCCGGCACCCGCAGGGTCACCTTTGAGCCGGAACGGGGTGAAAAGGGTCAGCAGCTCCGGCTTTTCGGCTGATGGAACGGCTCTGGGCACCCTGGCGTGCGGAATACATCATGAAAAATCCTGCCTGTGAAAAGGGCGGTTGTCTGTTCTGCCGGCTCAAAAGAAGCAGAAATGACCGGGACAACCTCGTGCTCTTCCGGGGCAGAACCGCCCTGGTCGTCATGAACCGTTTCCCCTATAACAGCGGCCATCTGATGGTGGCACCACTGCGCCACACCGCCAGCATTGAACTGCTCAAACCCGGGGAGGCGGCAGAACTGCTTACCCTGATCGGCCGGTGTGTCCGGGCGCTGAAAAGGGAGTACAAACCGCAGGGGTTCAACATCGGCGCCAATCTCGGTGCGGTTGCCGGTGCCGGTGTCCCCGGACACCTCCATTTCCACATCGTGCCCCGGTGGCAGGGTGATACCAACTTCATGCCCCTGCTCGGTGAGACCAAGGTGGTCAGCGAGCATCTGCGCACCACCTATGACCGGCTCAAACCCCGTTTCCAGCGGTGAGATCATGGTGAAGGCGGTGGTCTTTGATGTTGACAATACGCTCGTGGACTTCAATAAGTGGAAGGAGGCGGCGGTTGATGCGGCGGTGATGGCGATGATCGACGCCGGGCTGGACCTGACGCCAGAGGCAGCAAAAAAGAAGATTTACGAAATCTATGAAGCCAAGGGGATTGAGTATCAGGAGGTGTTCAACGACTTTCTCAATCAGGTGCTCGGCTATATTGACTACCGGATTCTTGCCAGCGGTATCATCGCCTATCGCCGGGCACGGGAAGGGGCGCTTGTCCCCTATCCCCATGTCCACCTTGCCCTGCTCCGGCTCTTCCGGATGGGGCTGAAACTGGCGGTAATCTCAGATGCGCCCCGGCTTCAGGTCTGGATGCGACTCGTCTCGCTCAATGTTGACCGGTTCTTTGATGTTGTGGTCACCTTTGACGACACCGGCAAACGCAAGCCGGCACGGGAGCCGTTTGAAAAAGCGCTTGAGCTTCTGGAGGTTCAACCCCGGGAGGCGATCATGGTCGGCGACTGGGCAGAGCGGGACATCGTCGGCGCCAAGGAGCTGGGAATGATCACCGTCTTTGCCCGGTATGGTGATTCATTCGGCACCCTCAACTCCGGTGCCGATTATGAGATCAACGACATTCTGGAGCTGGTGCCGATCGTGGAAAACCTGAACCGTTAACCTGTGATCTCCGGTATCGGCATTGATCTGATTGAGGTGGCGCGCATCCGCCAGGCGCTGGAGCGGTTCGGCAGCCGGTTTCAGACCCGGGTCTTCACCCCCGCCGAAATCGCCTTCTGTGAAAGGCTGACCGACAAATACCCCTCCTATGCCGGCAGGTTTGCTGCCAAGGAGGCGTTCTCCAAGGCGCTCGGCACCGGACTCCGGGGTGCGATCTCCTGGCAGGAGATTGAAATCTGTGACAATGAACGCAGCCGGCCCTCAATCCGCGTCACCGGCCGGGCAAAGGAAATCCTGGCGGGACGCACCGTCCATCTGAGCCTGACCCATCTCAGGGATTATGCCGCCGCGGTGGTGGTAATCTGTGAATTACCGCAACGAGATTGACTTTTAACCCTTTTCAGTTATCCTCAAGCCCCGGATGTCAAGAAAAAAGGACCTGCTGATTGTCGAGTCGCCAACCAAGGCGCACACCATCACCCGGCTGCTCAGGGGCAGACTGCGCGTGCTCTCATCTAAGGGACATATTGCCGATCTGCCCAAATCCCGGCTCGGGGTGGACATTGAAAACGGGTTTGAACCGGAATACATCCGGATCCGGGGCAAGGCACCGGTTATCAATGAGCTGAAGTCTGCCGCCCGTCAGGCAAAGACGGTGTATCTCGGTACCGACCCGGACCGGGAAGGGGAGGCGATCGCCTATTCGGTGGCACAGGAGATTAAAAACGGTGCCCCGATCCGGCGCGTGCTTTTTTATGAAATCACTCCGAAAGGCATCACCGCCGCATTTAACGCTCCGGGCGAAATCGACCTGCGCAAGGTGGACTCACACCGGGCACGCAGGGTAATGGACCGGCTCGTCGGCTATCTGGTCTCACCCCTGCTCTGGCAGACGGTCAAGGCGGGCAAGTCTGCCGGCCGGGTCCAGACTGTGGCACTGCGGATGCTGGTGGAGCGGGAGCGGGAAATCCAGAAATTTGTGCCGCAGGAGTACTGGCTCATCCGGGCGATCTTTGCCACCGCAGAAGGAGAAAGGTTTGAAGCCCTGCTGGTGAAGATTGACGGTACCAATGTCCGGCTCACAAGCGCCGCTGAGGTGGATGTGGTGCGTGACGGCTGTCTCAACACCACATTCCGGATTGAAACGGTCAATGTCCGGGAAAAACACAAAAAACCGCTCCCGCCCTTTGTCACCGCCACCCTGCTCAAGGAGGCAGGACAGACGCTGGGTATGAGTTCGCGCCGGACAATGCAGATTGCCCAGCAGCTGTTTGAAGGGGTGGATCTGAAGAAGGAGACGGTAGGTCTGATCACCTATCCGCGGACCGACTCCTTCCGGACCGCCGAGGAGGTAATCGAGACCGCCCGCCGGCTCATTGCGGAAAAGTATGGCACCCAGTTTCTGCCCGAAACCCCGCGGCACTATCCGGACCGTAAGGGCACTCAGGGTGCGCACGAGGCAATCCGGCCCACCCGGCTGGAACTGACACCGGAATCGGTCCGGGAGTTTCTGACACCGGACCAGTTCAAGCTCTACAGTCTGATCTACCGCCGGTTTCTCGCCTCCCAGATGGCAGATGCGGTCTATCAGCAGACCGAACTGCTGGTCAGTGGTGGCAGATTCACCTTCCGGGCTGAAGGTATCAAAAGGCTGTTTCCCGGCTTCGAACAGGTGTATGGCGAACCGGAAAAGGAGAAAAGCCTGCCCGAACTGAAACCGGGTGACCCGGTTCAGCTGACTGAACTCATCCCTGAGCAGAAATGGACCCAGCCGCCGTCCCGCTACACCGAGGCGACCCTGATCAAACGGCTCGAAATCAACGGCATCGGCCGGCCTTCAACCTATGCCACCATCGTCCCCACCCTGCTGGAGCGCAGATATGTTGAGCGCCAGCAGGGCAGACTGGTTCCGACCGAACTGGGCACGATTGTCCATGACATCCTCATCCCGCGCTTTGCCAACATCTTTGAAATCGGCTTCACCCGCGAGATGGAAAAACAGCTCGACCTGATTGAGGAAGGGCTCGAAGACTGGCGCCAGGTAGTTGCCCGGTTTTACCAGCCGTTCAAGGAGGATCTGGATCAGGCGCTGGCAGAAACACCGGAAATCCGGGAGGACCTCGCCCGTGAACTGGAGACAAAATGTCCGAAATGCGGCAAACCGCTCGTCGAGCGCTGGGGCAGATACGGCAAGTTTGTCGCCTGCGCCGGTTATCCGCAGTGTGACTATGTTTTTAAACCCGAACCCAAAGTGCTGGAGGAAAAATGTCCGCAGTGCGGCAAACCGCTCGTCGAGCGCCAGGGCCGGTTCGGCAAATTCATCGCCTGCTCCGGCTATCCCGACTGCAGCTACATCAAGCGCGAACCCAAACCGCCACCCCGGCAGCTGGAGGAAAAATGTCCGCAGTGCGGCAAACCGCTCGTCGAGCGCCAGGGCCGGTTCGGCAAATTCATCGCCTGCTCCGGCTATCCCCAGTGCCGGTTTATTAAGAAGGAAAAAAGGAGGAAGGCGAAGGAAAAACAGGAGGAAAAGTGAAGTATCGGAAAAATGGCAGTTATTACCAGCTGCGACTGGAGCGGGACGAGGAGATCATACCCGCGCTGGAGCAGTTTGTCCGGAAGCTGAAACTGAAGTCCGGAATTGTCATCGGACTGGGCGCCGGCAGTGAACTGGAACTGGGCTGCTATGACCTCAAAACCAAAAAATACCACCGCCGTCATTTTCCGGGAGAGTATGAGATCTGCAGTCTGGTGGGCAATATCGCCTGGAGTGAAAAGGACCCGGTGCTTCATCTCCATGCGGTTATCAGTAACCGGCGTCTGACCACCTATTCCGGCCATCTGTTTGCGGGCAGGGTCGCCGCCACCTGTGAAATCGCAATCATTCCCGGGAGCGAAAAAATTCAGCGCCGGCTTGAACCTGATTCCGGACTGAAGCTCCTCCAGCTGTAGCTGTCGAGTATCACGGGCATCATATTGACTTTCAGTCCCCAAACAGTAAAAATCTATCTGCACAGCATGCAGGAGAGAAAGTATACCAAACCGGTGCCGGCAGGAGTTACGCCGGCAGAATTCGCCGCTGAACAATGGATAACATATTTGCCCCGCGCCTGAACCGCATCCCGCCCTATCTTTTTTCCGAACTGGACCGGCTCAAGGCACAGCTGGGACGCGGACTCATTGACCTGGGCGAGGGCAATCCGGATCTGCCTCCAGCCCGTGCCCTCCTTGCCCGATTACAGCAGGCATTGAAACGGCCGGAAAATCACCGCTATCCCACCTATGCGGGAAAACCTGCTGTCCGTTCCCGGCTTGCCGGATGGTATCACCAGCGGTTCGGGGTCCGGCTCGATCCGGAAAATGAGGTGCTGATGCTCCTCGGTTCCAAGGAAGGTGCTGCCCATCTCATCTGGGCGCTCTGTGGTGATGGTGACCAGGTAGGGGTCACCGATCCCGGTTATCCGGTCTACTTTAACAACACCCTGCTTGCCGGTGCCACACCGGTCTCAATTCCGCTGGAGGAAAAGAACCGCTTCCTGCCGGATCTCAATCTCATTGACCGGCTCGGACCCCGGCTCAAACTGCTCTGTCTGAACTTCCCCGGCAATCCCACCGCTGCGGTCGCACCACTGGAATTTTATCAGGAAGTGGTCCGGCTGGCGCTCAAGCACGGCTTCTATGTCATTAATGACAATGTCTATTCAGAACTCTGGTTTGACACCCCGCCGCCCAGTATCCTGCAGGTCCCGGATGCCCGGGGCTGTGCAATTGAGTTCCATTCCCTTAGCAAGACCTTCTCCATCCCCGGCTGGCGCATCGGGATGGCGGCCGGCAATCCGGATATCCTGAGGGCTCTGTTGAAAATCAAGCAGAATGTTGACTCCGGACCGTTTGGTGCGGTTCAGGATGCAGCCGCCTGGGCGCTGCAGAACTACCGCAAACTTGCCGAACCGGTCCGGCGTGCCTACGCCCGGCGGATGAAGGTCTTTGTCCGGGCGCTCCAGTCCGTTGGCTGGGAGCTGACACCACCCCGCGCCACCTTCTATCTCTGGGCAAGACTGCCTGAGCGCTGGCAGCAACAGGTAAACGGCTCCCGCTCCTTTGCCTTTGTCCTTGCCCTGCTTGAGAACTGCCGGGTGGTGGCAGCACCCGGTGCCGGCTTTGGCAGGTACGGTGAGGGTTATATCCGTTTTGCCCTGATCGCCGATGAAAAAAGGCTCAGGACCGCTGCCCGCCGGATCGGACGCTGGCTGAAGACAGTCTGAAGATGGCGCTGATAGTTCAGAAATACGGTGGCTCCTCAGTTGCAGATATCGAGCGGATCAGGAATGTCGCCCGCCGGATTGTTGCCCGGCGCCGGCGCGGGGATCGAATCGTTGTTGTTGTCTCGGCAATGGGTGAAACCACCGACCGGCTGATGGAGCTTGCCTGTAAGGTCAACCCCGAACCCAACCCGCGGGAGCTGGACATGCTCCTGACCGCGGGTGAGCGTCAGGCGATGGCGCTGCTGGCACTGGCAATCATGGGCTACGGGATTGAAGCCCAGTCCTTTACCGGCTCGCAGGTGGGCATCATCACCGACCGGTTTCACACCGATGCCCGGATTCAGGAAATCCGCCTGTTCCGGATTACCGATGCGCTCCGGGAAGGCAGAATTCCGATCGTCGCCGGCTTTCAGGGTATGAGCGAGGAACGGGAAATTACCACCCTGGGCCGGGGCGGTTCAGATGTGACCGCAGTGGCGCTTGCGGCTGCGCTCCGGGCTGATGGGTGTGAATTTTACAAGGATGTTGACGGCATCTTTACCGAAAACCCGTTCGAATTCCCTGCGGTCCGGCACGTTAAGGAAATCACCTTTACCGAACTGGCAGAGCTCGCCCAGGCCGGCTCCGAGGTAATTCACCCCCGTGCCTGCGCGCTGGCAGAGAAATACCGCGTGCCGTTAAAGATCAGCTCATCATTTAACCAAAAGCGAGGTACCATGGTCGTGGAAAAAAGAATGGTGAAGATGGAAAAGGCGTTTGTCCGGGCAATTGCCCATCAGCACAAGCTTGCCCGGATCGCTTTGATCGATGTGACGAAAAAACAGCGCTGTCTCCATCAGGTCATTACCCGGCTCGCTGCCGCCCGGATTCCGGTCCTCTTCTTCAGCCACGGCATCGCCCACAACAACCGCTTTGATCTCTCTTTCATCATCCCGGAACCGGACCGGAAACGGGCAGAGGAGATCCTGACCGGACTGCTGAATGAGGTCCGGGCAGCGAAGCTGGATATCGCTGATGACCTGGCATCGGTCTCACTCGTCGGACCGGGGGTCGGCAACGACCCGGAAATCATCTCGGGCACTCTTGACACTCTCCATCAGGCACAGATTCACCTTGAGGCGTTTGCCCTCAACGCCACCCGGCTTACCTGTTTTCTGCGCCGCTCCCAGCTCCGGCTGGCGATTACCGCCCTGCTCGCCCGTTTCCGCCTCACCCGGGAGTCATGATTATGGAATATCCGGAACCGGCAGAAAAGATTGAAACGGCGGCTCAGCCGCTGGAACCGGTAATTGAGGCGCTGCTCTTTGCTGCCGATACACCGGTTACCCTTGCCCGGCTGACAGAAATCACCGGTGCCGATGATACCGCTATTCGGGAAGCGATTGACCGGCTCAATCAGACCTATGCGGAAACCGGCAGAGCCTTCCGGATCTCCCGCGTCGCCCAGGGGTATCAGCTCTACACCCTGCCGGAATATGCGGACTGGATCCGCCGGCTCTATGCCCATACCCGGATTCAGCGTCTGTCCGCAGCCGCACTGGAGGTGCTGGCAATCATCGCCTATAAACAGCCGATCACCCGGCCGGAAATCGAGCAGCTGCGCGGAGTGGACTGCTCCGCACCCCTGCTGACCCTGCTCGAGCGGGGACTGATTGTTACCGCGGGCCGGGCACATCGTCCGGGTAATCCGTTTCTCTATCGCACCACCCGGGAGTTCCTGCGCTACTTCGGCCTGGAATCGCTTGATGATCTGCCCCGGCTTGAGGAGCTGGGCGAATTTCTCGCCGCCCGGGAACCGGAATCTGAATAACTCTGGCGGTAATGATCAAACCCGCCCGGCTGCTTATTGCGGTCCTTGCCCGCCAGCCGGAACTGATCAATACTGCGGAACCTGAGCTCATCTCTGCCTTTGGTCCGATCCTGCTCCGCAGCCCGGTCATCAACTGGAACTTCTCCCGTTACTATGAACCGGAAATGGGTCCGGACCTCGTCCGCCAGTGGCTGCTGTTTCAACCACCGGTTCTGCCTTACCAGTTAAGCCAGCTTAAGGACAAAACAATGGAAATTGAGGACCGGTTCCGGGATGAAAATGGTAATCGCCGGCTCAATCTTGATCCGGGGATTCTGACTCTTCACAACCTGGTGCTTGCCACCACCAAGGACTATTCCCACCGGATCGCCCTGACCCCGGAGCTGTATGCGGAAGTGACCCTCATCTTCCATCAGGGAAATTATCAGCCCCTGCCCTGGACCTATCCCGATTATAAAACCGAGACCTGCCTGAACTTTCTTTCGGCCTGCCGCCGGACACTGCTGGCGCCGGCTGAAAGCTGAACTACCGGTTCCGCTTCAGAAAACTTGCGATCCGCTCCAGGGCGGCGCCGATATTTTCAATTGAGTTGGCGTAGCTGAGCCGGAGAAAGCCGTCACCGAACTTGCCGAAACAGGTCCCGGCAAGACAGGCAACCCCCTCCTCCTCCAGCAGCCGGTCCGCCAGCACCTTGCAGTCCATACCGGTGCCCTCAATATTGGGAAACACATAGAAGGCACCCTGCGGCTTGGAACAGCGGAAGCCGGGCAGACGGTTGAGCCCGTCAACAATGAAGTCGCGGCGCCTTCTGAACTCCGCCACCATCCGCTCCACCGGCTCCCTTGGACCCTGCAGCGCTGCCAGACAGGCACGCTGGATAAAGGTGGCGGTGCAGGAGTTGATATTGGTCTCAATCCGCGCCATCTTCTCCGCCATGTCCTTCGGCATGATTCCATAGCCGATGCGCCAGCCGGTCATGGCAAAGGTCTTGGAAAACCCGTCCAGGATGATCAGTCGCGGGTGGACATCGGTGAACTGAGCGATCGATTCAAACGGCTGATCATAAACGATCTCGGAATAGATCTCATCCGCCAGAATCCAGACATTGTGCTTGAGTGCGGTATCGGCAATCAGCCGCAGGTCCTCGCGGGTCAGCACCCCGCCGGTCGGATTTGCCGGGGAGTTGATCACAATCAGCTTGGTCCGGCTGTTGACCATCTGTGCCAGCTCCTCCGCATCCAGACGGAAGTTGCGCTCCTCCCGCAACCGCACCGGCACCGGCCTGCCACCCATGTATTCAATCATTGATTCATAGATCGGAAAACCGGGATTGGGATAGATCACCTCATCACCCGTGTCCACGAGCGCCATGATTGCAAACGCCATCACCGGCTTGGCACCCGGTGTCACCACCACCTGCTCGGGAAAGAACTTCACGCCCCGCAGCCGGCCTGCATACTCAGCAATCGCCTCCCGGAGCTCGGGCAGACCGGCAGACGGACCGTAATGGGTCCAGCCCTCATCCAGCGCCTGCTTTGCCGCCGCCACAATGTGCTTTGGTGTGGCGAAATCGGGTTCGCCGATCTCCAGATGAATCACAGTGCGTGTGCACTCCAGCGCCTTAGCCCGGCAGAGCACATCAAAGGCGGTTTCGGTGCCCAGCCGTTCCATCCGGTTTGCCAGTCGCATACCGCCTCCTTCCTATGCGCTCTTTTCCTTTTTCGCCCGGGGCTTCCGGGTTGCAGTCCGCTTTCTGCCCTCCCCGGCTTTAGCCTCCTGCGCCGCAACCGGTGGTTGCTGTGCCCGTGCCAGCAGTTCCCGCGCCTTTGCTGCAATATGCTCGGCTGAAACCTCAAACTCCCACATCAGCTCCCACGGCTGACCCGACTCACCAAACCGGTCCTGCACGCCGATCGCTCCGAATGCCACCGGTCTGCCATAAAGTTCCGGCGCGGTATGCAGGACATAGGAGACCCGGTTTGCCAGCCCGCCGATCTGATGCTCCTCAGCGGTCAGAATCACGCCGGTTTCCACGGCTGCCTGGATGAGATACTTCTGGTTGGGAATCGTCTCATTCGGATGGGTTGTGGGGGACTTCAATGTATGAAGATTGATCACCCGGGTCTCGATCCCGAAATCCTCCTTCAGGATCCAGGCGGCACGCAGCGCCTCCGGCACCATCGGTCCGCAGGCAACAATCGTCAACTGCTCCTGCTCGTTCTCATACTGGTCTGCGGTCGTCACCTCGAAGGCGTCAATAAACTGCTCCTTTTCACCCCGGTAGCGGTAGATATTGGGCATGCCCCACACAAATGGCGTCCGCTCGCTCGTAACCACCGGCGTCGCTTCGCGCGCAAACCGGATGTACTTCGGACCTCTGATTTCAAACAGGAGATGGATGGTCGCCCGTTTGGTCTCAAGTGCATCCGCCGGCACGCACACATGCATATTCGGCAGTCCGCAGATCTGAAACAGATCCTCCAGCGCCTGATGAGTTGCGCCGTCCGGTCCGACCGAAACCCCGCCATGGGCACCGGCGATCAGGACATTGAAGTTGCCGTAACAGACCGTCGTCCGCAGCTGATCCAGATTTCTCCCCGCGGCAAAGACGCCATAGGTGCCGAAGACCGGCAGCTTTCCCTCCTTTGCCAGCCCGGCGGCAACATTGGTTCCCGACTGTTCCGCAATGCCGACCGAAATCCAGCGCTCCATCCGCTCCGGATGCTTCTCATAGAACCGCGAAATCGTGATTGAACTGGAGATATCCGCGCCGATACAGCAGACCCGCGGGTCATCGCCCTGCTCCTCCAGCGCCTCGCCGAAACCGAACCGGGTTGCCTTCATCTCCACCTTCATCTTCTCCTGCCGGTTCCAGAAATAGTCCCGGGAAAACTTGGGCACCTTGGCCATCAGCTTGGCGCTTGCCTCTGCCTGATACTCATCCGCCTTCTTCAGCAGCTTCTCATAATCAATCCGGTAGTGCAGTCCGAGCTCCTGCAGTCCCTTGACCATCTCCGCCTTGTTCGGTGCCTTGCCGTGCCAGCCGGCGACATTCTCCATGAAGGATACACCCTTGCCCTTGGTCGTATGGGCGATGATCACCGTCGGCTGACCCTTGTGATGGGCTGCCTTTTCAAATGCGGAGAGAATCTGATGCATATTATGACCGTCAATCTCAATCACATTCCAGCCGAATGAACGGTACTTGTCCGCAATCGGATCAATGTTCATCACATCCTTGACCCAGCCGTCAATCTGCAGCCGGTTCTTGTCCAGAATACAGCAGAGATTGTCAAGATGGAAGGCACCCGCCTCCATCACCGCCTCCCAGATCTGCCCCTCCTGATGCTCGCCATCACCGGTGATGCAGTAAACCCGGTAATCCTTCCGGTCGAGCCGGGCGGCAAGGGCAATCCCGACCGCCACCGAAAGCCCCTGTCCGAGCGAACCGGAGGAGATCTCCACCCCGGGCAGTTTCAGCCAGTGGGGATGCCCCTGATACGGAGCATAAAGCTTGCGCAACCGCACCACATCCTCAACCGGGAAATAACCCGCCATCCCCAGCCCGAGGTAAAGCGAGGGCGCCTTATGGCCTGTTGACCAGATAATCCGGTCCCGGTCCTCCCAGAACGGATTCTGCGGGTCATGCCGGGCAACCTGAAGATAGAGTGCGGCGGTGATATCCATGATTGACATCGTCCCGCCCGCATGGCCGGAACCGGCAGCACACAGCGCAATCAGATTGTAACCGCGCATCAGATTTGCCGCCTGAATCAGCTCGGCTGCGGTATAGGTCTTTCTTACCTGACCGGTCTTGGAATCAACAATCGGCATCAACCCTCCTTACCCTTCGGAATCTGCTGGTAATCCTCATAGAACTTCCTGATCCCGGCATCGGTCAGCGGATGCTGGACCATCTTCTTCAGCACATCATAGGGAATGGTGGCGATATGGGCACCTGCCCGCATCGCCTCAATCACATGCAGGGGATGGCGGATACTGGCGGCGATCACCTGCGTGGCAAAATCATAATACTCAATCATTCCGACGATGTCCCGGACCAGCTCCATGCCGTCATGGGAGATGTCATCCAGTCTGCCGATAAACGGCGAGATGAAGGTCGCACCGGCACGGCAGGCAAGGAGTGCCTGATTCGGAGAGAAGACGAGGGTCACATTGGTCATTATCTGCCGGCGTGCCAGCTCCCGCACCGCCTTCAGCCCCTCGATCCCCATCGGAATCTTGATTGTTACCTTTGCCGGATCCAGTCTTGCCCACTCCTCCGCTTCGCGGACCATACCGTCCGCATCCGGCGAGATTGCCTCTACCGATACCGGACCATCCACCACCCTGAGAATCTCCGCCACACACTCCCGGAACGGTTTACCGGCTTTCCTGACCAGCGTCGGATTGGTGGTTACGCCGTCAAGGATTCCCCAGCCTGCCACCTCCTGAATCTCACGAATATCGGCTGAGTCAATGAAAATCTTCATTATTATTCCTCCTGGTTATGGTTGAAATCATTGACTGCGGCTGAAACATGCAACCTCATAATAATTGCGGCTTAATTTTCACCAGCTGAATCTTTATTTGCTTCACAAGCTGCTAATCATAACCGATAATTGGAAGAAAATCAAATCAGGCATACCCCTTTTCCCGGGTTTTTATTCCAATTTATTGACAAATTAAAAAACCGGCTTATCATATTATGGCGGCGCTGAAAAGTTAACTGCTCATCAGCCCGGAGCGGCGCTCCCGGCTTCATTAATTTTACGCTCCGGTTGCTGGGCACCAAAGGAGGCTTTAAATGAAAAAAAATATAGTGCAATTATCCCGATTTATTCCGGTGCTGACATTGCTCGCACTTTTCCTGCCCGCTTCTGCCCAGCAGACCATCATCACCGAAAACTTCAACGGCACCTGGTCAACGGTCAACCCGCCTGCCGGCTGGACGATTGAATTCCGGGGCGACACCTCCAGAAATGACTGGCACCGTGCCCCGGATCTGGGGTTCAACCCCTGGTCTGCAAACCCGACCCCGTATGCCGCACTCGGCACCGGCAGTGAGGAGGAGATTGACGACTGGCTGATCACACCCTACCTTGACTTCACCGGCTGCTACAACATCACCCTCCGCTGTTCACTCGGGATTCAGCCCGGAACCGGCATCTCCGATGTCCGGATTTACGGCGCGGTGGACTCGGGCCAGTTCACAATTGAGATTGCCGACCTTACCGGCAGAACGATTGAACCCGGACTGGTGACCTATGACCTCAGCTGGGCGACCAACCGCCGTGGGGTCCGGATTGCCTTCGCCTGCCTCGGTGAATCAACCGCAATCCAGTGGTTTGTCATTGACAACTTCACCATCACCGCGGAACGCCGGGCAACCGATGTCGGCATCCTCCGCATCCTGGCACCGGCAGACACCGTTGACTCCGCCACCACCGTCAACCCTGCCTGCCGGGTTTACAACCCGTCAAACGGCACCGCCTCCTTCTGGACAATCTGCGAGATCGGCACCGCTTACCGTGACAGCTTCTATGTCACCAGCCTCAACGCCGGTGATTCAGCAACGGTCAACTTCCGCTCCTGGCGTGCGGACACCGCCGGAATCGTCACTGTCCGGTTCCAGACCCGCCTGCCCGATGACCTGAATCCGGAAAACGACACCGCCAGCCGGCGGGTATTCGTCAAACCGCCCTTCTACAACGATGTCGCCGCCATTGCCATTCTGGCACCGGCGGGTGTAGTGATGGAAACGACCACGGTCATCCCCCGGGGAGTAATCGCCAACCTTGCACCCCAGGCGGTCAACCTCAAAGCCTGGTTTGAAATCTCATTTTTCGGCTCCCCGCTCTACACCGACTCGGTCACTCACCGGCTGAACCCGAACCAGACCGACACCGTCAGCTTCTCCTCCTGGCTCGCCACCCCTGCCGGCACCTTCACCACCACCCTCTGGGTCAGTGCCACCCGTGACCTGAACCCGGAAAATGACCGGATCAACTCCACGGTAATTGTCCGCACCCCGAGCCATGATGTCGGCGTAACCACCATCCTGTCACCCGCCGACACCGTTCCGCCAGGACCGCTAACCCCGCAGGTTCAGATTGTCAACTTCGGCACCTTCACTGAGGCGAACTTCAAGGCGTTCTTTTCCGTCCTGCAGGGCACGACACCGGTCTTTACCGACTCCGCGGTCATTACCACCATTGCCCCCGGTGACACCGCACTGCTCACCTTCCGCACCTGGAATGCCGGCCGCGGCACCTACACCGTTGCCTGCTCCACCCGGCTCACCGGTGACAACGAACCCTATAACGACCGGTTCAGCAAGACGGTCTGGGTCCGCACCCTGCTTCATCCCGGCTGGCAGGAGCTCACCCCGCTTCCGACCGGGACAGCCGGCAAGCCGGTCAAGGATGGCGGTGCCATTGCCCTGCTCGGCAGTAAGGTCTATGTCCTGCGCGGCAACAAGACCAACGACTTCCTTGCCTATGACATTGAACAGGACTCCTGGTCCGTTCTGGACAACATCCCGCCCGGCACCGCCAACAAGGCGGTTTACAAGGGTGGTGCCCTCTGCGCCGACGGCATCCGCTACCTCTATGCGACCAAGGGCTACTCCACCTTCGGCTTCTTCCGCTACGATGCCTGGCTTGACACCTGGGAGTCAAGGAAGGATGTTCCGCCCGGCTCCACCGGCAAACCGCTCAAGGGCGGCACCAAGATGACCTATGTCCGCACCCCGCAGGGCGATTTCGTCTACCTGCTCAAGGGCTACAAAAACGAATTCTGGCGCTACAATGTGATTGCCGACTCCTGGGAGGCACAGCCTGAGGCACCGCTCGGACCATCGGGCAAAAACAGCTACAAGGAAGGCTCATTCATCGTCTTCGACGGCACCGGCACCATCTATGCGGTCAAGGCAAAATACGGCGAGGTGTTCGCATTTGATGTCAGCTCCGGGCAGTGGCTTGCCACCAGCTTCCGCAACTTCCCGGAGGCGGGCATGCTCGGCAAGAAGAAAAAGGTCAAGGATGGTGCGGGCGGCGCCTGGTGGAACGGTGCGATGTACTGCCTCAAGGGTGGCAACACCTGTGAATTCTGGCGCTTCAACCCCAGCCTGCCCGAACCCTGGACCGAACTGGACACCATACCTCAGCTCGGCACCACCGGCAAGAAAAAGCGGGTCAAGAGCGGTGGCGGGATCACCGGCATGGGCAACGGCATCTTCTTTGCCCTCAAGGGCAACAAGACGGTCGAATTCTGGTGCTACAAGAGTCCGGAAGCGGGTCCGGGTGTTACTGAACCGCCATCGGCACTGCCGGTCAGCACACCATTCCGGCTCGAACTCTACCCGAATCCGGCAGCGGGCAGGGTCAATATCCGCCTGAATACCCCGGTTACGGGTAATACCGTGCTCACCATCTCCGACCCGGCAGGCAGAATCCGGCAGAAGACGGTTACCCGCTCCTCCAGTCTGACCCTTGACCTCCACCGCCTACCACCGGGAATCTACTTTGTGCAGGCACAGCAGGCAGGAATGAAAACCACTGCCAAACTGCTCGTGCGCTGAAGAAAACTTCCGCACCGACACCGGGGTGTCCTTCAGGGCACCCCGGTTTTATTTCCCGCATTCTGCCCCTTCCGAGGTAAAAGGGAGAAATCCCTCTCTCCATTGCATTTTTCATTTTGCACTTTGCGTTTTGCATTGTAAAAGGGATTCCTCGACTCCGTTTCACTCCGCTCGGAATGACAGAAAAGAGGAAGGTCATTTCGACCGGAGCCGAGCACAGCGAGGCGGAGTGGAGAAATCCCTTAATAAAAAAGGGGCGTCCGGTCCGGACGCCCCGTATTTCTCAGGCCGGTCTACTCGCCGTAGCGGGCGATGATCTCCTCCCGCTTCTTCCCGAGGATTTCGTATTTCCTGCCAACCTTGACAAACGCCTCAATCGCCCGGTCAATATGCTCCTTGTCGTGGGCAGCGGACAGCTGCACCCGGATCCGCGCCTGACCCTTCGGCACCACCGGATAGAAGAACCCGATCACATAGATCCCCTCGTGATACAGATCCCGGGCAAAGTCCTGCGCCAGCTTCGCATTGTAGAGCATGATCGGCACAATCGGATGTTCACCCGGCTTGATGTCAAACCCCGCTTCGGTCATCTTCTGCCGGAAATACTTCGTATTCCACTCCAGCTTGTCCCGGCGCTCGGTCGTCTCCGACAGCAGTTCAATCACCCGCAGGGTTGCGGCGGCGACCACCGGACACAGCGTATTGGAAAACAGATAGGGCCTGGACCGCTGTCTTAAAATCTCCACGATCTCCTTCCGGGCTGCGGTCACTCCGCCTGAGGCACCGCCCATCGCCTTGCCGAAGGTGGTCGTAATGATATCCACCTTGCCCATCACCCCGCAGTGCTCGTGCGTCCCGCGTCCGGTCTTGCCCATGAACCCGGTCGCATGGGAGTCATCAATCATCACCAGCGCATCATACTTCTCCGCCAGCGGCACAATCTGATCCAGCTTTGCCACATCGCCGTCCATCGAGAAGGCGCCATCGGTGGCGATCATCACAAACCGGGCACCACCCGCCCGCGCCTGCTTCAGCTTCGCCTCCAGATCCGCCATATCCGCATGCTGATAGATCAGCCGCCGCTCCTTCGGCACCTTGCACAGCCGGATACCGTCAATGATTGAGGCGTGGTTCAGCTGGTCGGTAACGATTGCATCCTCCGGTCCCAGCAGCACCTCAAACAGCCCGCCGTTCGCATCAAAACAGGAGGAATAGAGAATCGCATCCTCCATTCCGAGAAACTCGGCGATTTTGCGCTCCAGCTGACGGTGCAGGCTCTGGGTTCCGCAGATGAACCGGACCGAGGACAGCCCGTAGCCCCATTTCTCCAGCGCCTCATGCGCCGCCTTGATCACCTCCGGATGGCTGGAAAGCCCGAGATAGTTATTGGCGCAGAAGTTGAGCACCTCCTTCTGCGGTGCCCCTTCCGGATACTCCACCTTAATCTGCGCCCCCTGCGGACCGTGAATATAGCGCTCTTCCTTATAGAGCCCCTGCTCCCGAACTGTCTTCAGTTCGTTCTGCAGGAACTCCCGGATTTTACCATATGCCATAAAAATACCTCCTTATGATTTCGGACTCTTCAATTCCTCAAGCACAATTGCCACCCCGGCAGAGGTGCCCAGCCGGGTTGCACCTGCTGCCAGCAGTGCCCCTGCCTGCTCCAGGGTCCTGATTCCGCCGGCAGCCTTAATCCCGATTCTGCCCCTGACCACGCCGGCAAGCAGTGCCACATCTTCAACCGTCGCCCCGCCCGGACCGAAACCGGTTGAGGTCTTGACAAAATCGGCACCGGACTCAAGCACCAGCCTTGCCGCCCGCACCTTCTCCTCATCGGTCAAAAGCCCGGTCTCAATTATTACCTTGACAATTCTTCTGCCTGCCGCCCGCTTCACCGCCTGAATATCTCTCAGCACCTCCGCATAGCGCCGCGCCCGCAGCAGTCCGATATTCATCACCATGTCAATCTCATTTGCGCCCGCCCGGACTGCCGCCCTTGTCTCCGCCACCTTGGCTTCAGTCAGCATTGCACCGAGCGGAAACCCGACCACCGAACACACCCCGACCCCGCTGTCTTCAAGCAGCCGGACCGCCAGCGGGACATAGCAGGAGTTGACACATACAGTCGCAAACCGGTAACGCCTCGCCTCCCGGCACAACTGCCGGATTTCAGCCGGTGTTGTCTCCGGTTTCAGCCGGGTGTGGTCAATGAAACGGGCAATTTCACTCATCCGGAACTGTAATTTTAGCCTCAGCCGGCAAAATGTCAAACACCTGCCACAGCACCCCTGTTCCGCAAACCCGCCCTCTCCTGCTTTTAACCCTGCGATAGTGGGAACTGCCCCCTCAGCAGGCACAGTCGGGCGTTCAACTCGCTAACACATTGAAAGTTTTAAATTTATCAGGCAGAACCCGTTTTCAGCAAATTTTCGCTGTGAATTTTACATTTTTCATTTTGCACTTTGCATTGTTTAAGCGATTCCTCGACTCCGTTTCACTCCGCTCGGAATGACCAGAAACGAGGACCGGAGCCGAGCCGGACACCCACCTCTGCCGTCATTTCGACCGAAGCCCGAAGGGCGGAGCGGAGAAATCCCTCAAAAATAAAGCGGGGGGCGATATCGCCCCCCGCAATCCGTTCGCAGTCGCTTACTGGACGATGAGCTTCTGGCTTGCGCTCCTGCCCGCCGCCTCGAACTTCACGAGGTAAATTCCGGCAGACAGATTCCGCAGATCCAGGCTCTTGGTGCCGGTGCCCTGCGCCACAAAGCCGAACTCCGCAACCGTCCGACCTGTGACATCAAACACCTTCACCTTCGCCTCGCCCGCCTGCGGCACACTGTAGGAGAGCATGCCATAGCCCTTCACCACCGGATTGGGCGCAACGCTGAAGCCGAACCGGACCGGTGTCACCGTCTGTCCCATCACACCCGAACGCTCGGGCGCAGAGGCAAACACCGTCGGCTCCTCAAAGTAGCGCCAGAACTCCATCGTCTTGCCGCCCTTGAGTGCGAAGAAGGCGCCATCACCGTTGCTCGCCAGTGAGCCACCGTTCTTCACCCGCTTCTTCTTGCCCGTGGTGCCAACTTCCGGTATCAGATCCAGCTCAGTCCAGCCGGTGCCGCCGCTGATGTCATACTTCCAGAACTCGCAGGTGTTACCGCCCTTGAGCGCATACAGGAACCCGTTGTAGTAGACGCCATCACTGCCGTCCTTGGGCTTCTTGTTCTTGCCGGTCCTGGTGCTCGGATACGGAATTCCAGGCAGTGCTGCACTGCTCCACTTGCTGCTGTCGAGCGCAAATGTCCACAGCTCGGAGTACTTCGCCTTGTGCGCATAGAGCGTGTTGACGCCGTCATAGGTAAGCCAGGAGCCCTTGTCCCACTTGGGCTTGGCGCCCGCGGGTGCCTGACCCAGCTCCTCCCAGGTGCCGGTCACCAGGTTGTATCTGCCGAAGTCCTGCTTGTAGCCCTTGAGCACATACACATAGGGCACACCGTCAACCTCGGCATACGCCAGGTCACCGCCACCCTTCGGGTTCTTGCCCGAGGTCCATGGCGGAATGTCGGGCAGGGCTTCCCAGCTGTTCGCGGCGATGTTGAAGCGGGAGAACTTGGCAGAGTTCTGTCCGTGCATCACATACACATAGCCGTTACCGTAGCAGCCATTGCCACCCTTGCCGATGATCGCCGGTGCAGCCGGCAGTGCAGTCCAGGTGTTGGTCTCAATGTCATACACATAGAAGTCGCCGGTCTTGTAGCCGCGTGCCGCATACAGCTTGCCACCATCCGGATCCTTGACCACAAATCCGCCATCCTTGACCTCACCGAGAATCGTCGCCATCTCCTTCCAGCCCGGCTCATACGGCACTCTGACGATGAAGCTGAACTGGACCGTGTCATTCGCATGGTTGTTATCCTGCGCATAGACGATGTAGGCAACCGCCAGATAGGAGCCGGTGTTGGCTGCGTTCCACTGGGTGCCAAACGCATGCTCAACCTCAGTACCCGGATCCAGCGTCAGCTGCTCGGTCTGGTCATAAACCGCGCTCATCGCTGAGTCATAAATCACATAGTGGACATCAACATTTGCCGCCTGATCACCGTAGTTCGCATACTTCGCGGTCGGCGTGATGACTGCGCCCCGGTTCACATTCCCGCTCGGCACTGTGATTGCGGTCGTCGCCACATCATACTTGTGGACATGGACCGAATCGGTCAGCAGGTCGTTCGCCGGGATCATATCGCCGGTCAGCCGGGTTGTGCACCGGACCTCAAAGTCACCCAGCTGGTTTGCGGTCCAGTTCGGGAACCCGGTAATCAACCGCTCCTCATCCGGCGTCAGACCGACCACCAGCCGCTGCTGGTTGTAGCTCGAGCCGATCTGGAGCTGGACATAGAAGGAGACGGTCGAAGTGCCGTTGTTCCGGACCCGGACCTGCGGTGCAATCACCGCACCGGAGTCCACATTGCCCACCGGCCGGACGATAGCGGTCGGCTGAACATCAACGAGATAGACATCAACTGAACCGGTCACGGTGTTGTTGCCCGGCACCTCATCACCGCTGAGCAGGGTGGTGGCGCTGGTCGCATAGGTGCCCTTCGCCATCGGTGTCCACTGATCAAAGCTGACGATTGCGGACTCACCCGGTGCCAGACCGGTCACCGACTGCGTATCCGCATAAACCGAGCCGATCCGGAACTCCACCGGGAAGCTCTGGGTGCCGGAACCGAAGTTCCAGACCTTTGCCTGCGGTGTAATCGCCACGCCGTAAGGAATGGAGCCGGTCGGTGACAGAATCTCGGTTGCTGCGACATCAACCGGCTTACGACAGCCGATACCCGCAACATTGTCAATCAGCCAGCCGTCATAGGTCACCGAGCCGTCCGTGCCGAACCGCCAGTGCACCTTGAATGATGTGCCGCTTGAGACCGGAATCTTGAACCGTGCAGCCTCCCAGCCCCAGGAGCCGGAATAGCCGTATTCGCCCAAGCCGTAGACCGTGCCGTAGTAGGCTCTTGTTCCATCCGGATAGAGCAGGGTCCAGGTCTGTCCGCCATCGGTTGAATACTTGAAGTTACCGCCGTCATAATAGGTCTCGCAATACATCCAGTGCATGAACATCACCACCGGTGTATCCGCAGTTGCGACCAGGTTGAAGGAAAGCAGGGTGTCATTGGCACTGTTCTGGTAATAACCGGACAGCACATCGCCCCAGCATTTCGGGCTGGAAGGCGGTGGTGTCCGGGAACCGCCAGACGGCTGACCCCACTGCCAGCCACCGGTACCCCGGAAGTTGCCGTTCGACGCATCAAACCGCTCCACAAAGTCCGCAACCATCGTTGTCTGGGTAATCCGGTCGTTGCTCGTGTTGCCATCACCCGACAGCTGAACCGAGCACCGGACCGCATACGAACCGCTGGCTGACGGCGTCCAGGTGGTAAATCCGGTAACATTGTAGGTGTCACCCGGTGCCAGCGTCTGGTTCACGGTCACGGTTGAAGTATAGGAACCGCCGATATCCAGCTTCACGCTGAAGCTGGAGACCGAGGCGGTGCCCACATTCTTCACCCAGACCGACGGGCTGACATTCTCACCCACCTCATGCAGACCGCTGGGCAGGGCGATTCTCCGCATCGCCAGGTCATAGGGCGAAGGTGGCAGACCCTTCCGGTAGTAAATCTCATAGTTCCCCGGATGCGTGCCAACCCAGACCACATGGACCGATGAGGAGTCTGCGCCCGAACCGCCATTATTGACCGAGGAGTAGTACTGATAATAGCTCGGGACATAGCAGACACGCTCATATGTGCCCCAGGTTCCGGAAACACTCCGCTCATTATACATTATACCATAGTAGGTCTCACTGCTGGACGCATAGCCGGTCCAGACCACATGCGCCCTGCCATCCTTGGTGTAATTCAGGCAGGTTCCGTAAGTACTGGCATAGACCAGCGTGTCATTGGCAATTTCATAGGCATTAGGCCAGGTGTCAGAAATTCCTGTGCCCATCCGCTCCTTGAACGCCACCGCATACCAGTAGTTGGGCATCGTATAGGTCCAGTAGGCAACCGCAGCCCGGTTGGTTCTCGGGTTGACTGCAACCGAAGGATAGTAGCAGTAGTAAGTATGCTTGGATGCATTCTGGACCGCACTCCAGGTGCTGCCGAACCGTGCCCGATACCATACCTGATAATAGGAGGTGTTGCCCGGCATATAGCCCATGAAGACGACATGGACACTGTTGTCCCTGCCACCCGCAACATCCGGTGCCATGTGATAATAACTGGTGGACTGGGAGTCAATCCAGACCCTCGGCTGCCATCCGCCCGAGGTCTTCTCCACATAACCAATCGCATATCCCACGCTTGAATAGTAGTTGTAATAGACCACATGGACATTGCCGTTCGGCGTGCAGGCGATTGCAGGATAGTATTTATACCACAGCAGTGTATCTGAGGTAATTCTTGTGCTTGTCAACTGCCATCCGCCATTGCCCGATGAAGTCGGGGTGCACATCTTGTAGGCGATGTAATAACCGGTCGGAGCAGATGAAACTTTGTAATGATACCAGACCACATGGACATTACCCGATGAGTCAACCGCAAGTGACGGATAGTAGGAATAACCGGAGGATGCCAGATCCGCTGAAATGCAGGTGTCTGAAGTCCAGCCCGAACCCGGATAATACCGCTTGTAATAAACCTGCGGTGAGTAGGTACCTGGTGTCTGATACGACATCCAGACCACATGCACCCTGCCTGACGGGTCAACCGCCACACCCTCCCGGCCGAAATACGAGACATAGTCCGTGACCGAGTTGGTGGTCAGCCGGACCGTATCCTGCCACTGGGCATCAGTCTCTGCCCAGGGCGGCGTCTGGGAGTTCTGCCACTCCACATACGCCTGGTCGGGTGGCTGCGGTGTTTTACCCGTATGGGTCACAGGTTGCACTGCCTCTTTTACTGGCAGGCCCGTCTCCGGGTCAAATTTCGGTGGCTGTGGCGCAAGCGCCAGTGCCACTGCTGCCAGCAGGAGCAGTGTCAGTGCTACCGCTTTACGCATACCTTGCCTCCTTTTTGTTTTACCATAATGTATGGCGCCCGTTTTCAGACAGAAAGCGCCTTACTTTCGGACGCCTTTACCCTGTACCTTTTTTATTCGGATGTCACCCACTCAGGTGGCACTAAAATTATACACCCCTGCCTGCCCGCTGTCAAGCAGAAAATTGACCCCGGAAAGTGATTCCTCGACTCCGCCCCTGCGGGGCGTCGCTCGGAATGACCAGAAACGAGGACCGGAGCCGCCGGCACACCTTTTTTCGGTCATTTCGACCGGAGCCCGAAGGGCGGAGCGGAGAAATCCCTTATTCTATCCAACCGCATTTTCCTTGACACCTCGCTTCACCGGCAATAAAATTGATAATTAACAATAAGGAGGTCACTTTGCGCAGAACCGTTTTAGCCCTTTGCCTCATTCTCGGGCTGGCAGGCATTGCCCCTGCCCAGATGAATATCACCGGCTATGTCACCACCGAAGCGATGCCGGTGGAAATTGATTCGGTCTATTTTGAATTCGGCTCCAACCGCATCTGGTTCACCACCCCGGGCTGGAACGCCAACCCGGGCGAGACCACATCCTTTGTCTTCCCCGAGTTCGCCGGCTGGCCCGCAATTATCAAAATGTCATTTAACACCGGCGGTATGCCCGGCTATGACAGCCTCTACCGTCCCCAGTCCGACTCCTGGTATCAGCTGCGCCCGCCCAATGAGCAGATTCGTTTCATGTTCCACGGCGAGGTGGGAATTCAGGAACAGAAACCGGTACCGGTTTACATCGGCATGAACGGTATTCTCGGTTATCAGCAACTGCTGAACTTTGTCACCAGCGGTGAGCTGGAACTGGTGAACCATCTGGGACAGCGGGTGGAACCGGTCAATCTCGCACCGGGCGTTTACTTCTACCGCTCTGCAGGCACCCGGGAATATCACCGCTTCCTGCTCGTCCGGTAAACCGCGGTTTTATGGATTAAAGGGCGGTCATCGACCGCCCTTTTTTATTATTTTGCCCCGGCGACCCCCTCAGTCATTTCGACTGAAGCGAAGCGGAATGGAGAAATCCCTCAAAAATAAAGCGGGGGGCGATATCGCCCCCCGCAATCCGTTCGCAGTCGCTTACTGGACGATGAGCTTCTGGCTTGCGCTCCTGCCCGCCGCCTCGAACTTCACGAGGTAGATGCCGGCAGACAGATTCCGCAGATCCAGGCTCTTGGTGCCGGTGCCCTGCGCCACAAAGCCGAACTCCGCAACCGTCCGACCCGTGACATCAAACACCTTCACCTTCGCCTCGCCCGCCTGCGGCACACTGTAGGAGAGCATGCCATAGCCCTTCACCAGCGGATTGGGCGTCAGCGTGAAGCCGAACCGTGCTGAACCGGTCTGCTCCGCCATCACACCCGAACGCTCGGGCGCAGAAGCGAATGCCGGCGGTTCCGCAACATAGCGCCAGAACTCGCTGGTCTTGCCACCCTTGAGGGCGTAGAAGATCCAGTTGCCGGCGCTGATAAACGAACCGCCCGCCTTCACCCGCTTCTTCTTGCCGGTGGAGCCGACTTCGGGCATCAGGTCGAGCTCAGTCCAGCCCGTTCCGCCCGCAACATCATCCCGCCACAGTTCGCAGGTGTTACCGCCCTTGAGCGCAAAGAGGTATCCCTGGAAGTAGGCGCCATCACTGCCGTCCTTGGGCTTCTTGTTCTTGCCGGTCTTGGAGCTGGCAGTCGGAATGCCCGGCAGGGATGCAGAACCCCACTGACCGGTCGTGACATCAAATGTCCACAGCTCGGAGTACTTCGCCTTGTGCGCATAGATCGTATTCGCACCGTCGTAGACCATCCAGGAGCCCTTGTCCCACTTGGGCTTGGCACCCGCCGGAGCTGCCGGCAGTGACTCCCAGGTGGAGGTCTGGACATTGAACCGGCCGAAGTCCTGCTTGTAACCCTTCAGCAGGTAGACATAGGGCACATCCTCAACCACCGCATACACCAGGTCACCGCCACCCTTCGGGTTCTTGCCCGAGGTCCATGCCGGAATGTCGGGCAGGGCTTCCCAGCTGTTCGCGGCGATGTTGTAGCGGGAGAACTTGGCGGTGTTCTGTCCGTGCATCACATAGACATAACCGCCGCCGTAACAGCCGTTGCCACCCTTGCCGATGATTGACGGCGCCGGTGCCAGTGCGGTCCAGGCACCCATTGTATCCGCATTCGGGTCATACTGATAGAAGTCGCCGGACTTGTAGCCGCGTGCCGCATAAACCAGGCCGTTCTCCTCGTTGTAGACCAGGAAACCGCCGTCCTTGACCTGATTGAGGATGGAAGCCATCTCCTTCCAGCCCGGCTGGACCGGTGGTCCACTGCTCACCCGGAACGAGCCCTGCTTGATGTCGTTTGCGGGATTGACATCACCGCCCGCAACCGTGGAGCACTTCACCGCATACTGACCCTCAGCGGTCGGCGTGTAGTTCGGGAAGGTGAACTGGATCTCCGCACCACCCGCCAGCGAGCCGCTCTGGGACTCCGCATAGACGCGGGTGCCGGACGGGTCATCAATCAGATACCAGGCGGTGAAGTTCATTGCGGTCGTGCCGTAGTTCTTCCAGGTTGCCTTCGGCGTCACCGGATTGCCCGGCTGACCGTATGCCGGCGCATCAATCGACTTCACACCCACATCACCCGACTGCAGGGTCTTGAAGATAATCGTGCCATACCAGGAAGGAACCAGCCAGGAGTCAGCCGGCATGCCCGCATTCCACCAGCCGAAGAACCGGTTGTTGTCCATCTCAAAGAACCAGAGATGGGCGGTGTCACCAGCCGGATTCATATTCAGCTGATAGGGCAGAACACCAAACGGCGTCTTGGTCTCAAACACCAGGTAGCCGTTGAATACGCCCGTCACCGACTGGGCACCCGGTGCCACACCCTGTGTTCCCGGACCGGACGGTGTAATCGGCCGGTAGAGGACCTCGTCTACTCCTGAACCGTTGACCCAGTACCAGTAGTTACCTTCAGAGTTGTCGGTTGCCCACTGACCGTCATTGTTCTCATCCAGATAGAAGCCGATCTGGTCGCCCAGATCCCGGGTGGTAGCAAGCGGCATCGCAAACGCCGCATACAGATAGTTGCCATCGTGCTTGAACCAGGCTTTTGCCGCATTCGGCGGATAGGGAGTGCCACCCCAGCCCCAGAAGTTGCTGGCGTTCACATAGTAGGCATCATCCCATTCACCCGGCGCAATGTAACCGTCAATGGAAGGTGTACTGCTGGAGCGGTAGGAGTAGATGGTGTCCAGCGTATAGAGCATATACATATGAATCGTATCATTGGCAGCAATCGCATCACCATCCAGCACGGTGTAGCTGGTCACAGTATAACCGCTCCAGAGTGCGCAGTTCGGAGTCCACGGGATGGAGAACTCAACCTCAACCTCTTCACCCGGATAGACCGAATCCACCAGCGCACCATCCTCATAGATTGTGACACCGGCAGAGTCAATCTTGAAGTTGACCGCAAAGTTGCCTTCCGCATTCAGACCGTAGTTCTTGACCTTGACCTTCGGGGTTACGGTTACGCCGTTCTGAACATTGGGTGAGGGGGGCTCAAGGATCGCCGAAACACCGACATCATGCGGTGGGGTGAACTGATTCCGGTAGTAGGTGTTGTTCGGAGTGCCCCAGTCACCATTATCATCACCCGCAACCTTTGCCAGCTCGTTTGACGCCTCCCAGCCGCACAGGAAGTTGCAGCGGGCAACGCCGGTGGAGGGTGGCGAAGGCAGCCAGGGCAGGGTTTCAAACTGACCGGTGCTCGGCTTAAACCGCCAGCCGCGCTTGTGCGCTCCACCACTCAGACTGGCAAATCCGCCCAGACGGTAGACCCATCCGCCCAGCTCCACGGTTCCGCCATTGAACCCGAGCGGATCCAGCTGGGTCGGCAGGTTGGACCAGGTAATCGAAAGCGGGTTGGAGGAGTTAATGACGCCCTTCCGTCCCGTGGTCCAGAGCACGCCACTCTGCCGGTCATACATATTGGTGATATAAATGGTATCACCAACAAGACAGGCAGAGCCCATGTCACCGGCCGCCGGCATTGAGGTTGCGGTCGCCCAGGTGTTGCGGTTCACATTGTAAACCTGCACCACATTGGAGCCGGAAAGGCTCGGACCGGCACCACCAAGGATGTAAATCAGCGAATCGTTCCAGATGCAGGAGCCATACGCAAGCGTAGCGCTGGACATCGTCGCCTTGGTCGCCCAGGTGTTGGTCGCAATGTCATACTCCCACATGTTGTTGTTGGCACTGCCGTTGTATCCGCCCGCAATGTAAATCTTGTTCAGGTGCCGGCAGTAGGAGCCTTCACCATCCAGCCAGGTCCGCTGACCGGGCATGTCCGCCATATTGGTCCAGGTGTTGGTTACCGGGTTGAACCGCTGGTTGTAGGCAACACCATAACCGCCGGACGGATCGCCACCGATCATATACATCATATTGTGCTCAATGTCATAGACATTGGCTGAGCACATCCGGTCTGCGTTCGAGCTCGGAGGTGGGTAGGACACCCAGTTACCATCGGTGCCACCGCCGATAATCTGCGGATGAGCCCCACCCGGCTGCCAGACCGTTGACTGGTCGCAGTCGGTCCGGGTGCAGGGCTCCGCATGGAATGCGGTTGGCGCCCAGTGGTAGTGCACCTTCTGGGCACTGATTACCGGTGATGCGGCAAAAACCGGGACCGCCAGCACCACCAGCAGCCAGCCCAGCATTCTTTTGTTACTCATCTTGCCTCCTTATTTGTGTTTTAGCCTGATGCCGGGTTCATCACTGACTATTAACAGACCTGCCTCTGCAGGCAGTGTAACCCTTACTGCAGTTTATTGCGGAGGTGAACCCAGCATTATTATTATAACAATCCACATTTTGCTGTCAAGCAGAAATTTTCCACCCGGCTGTTATTCCACCACCAGCTTCGCCCGCTGAATCTTGCCCGACTGGTTTACCTCCACAAGATAAACCCCGGAGTTTAAACCGTTAAAACGGTAACCAGCTGGAACCTGAATGTCTTCTGCCATAACCATCGCACCAGTAGCGTCATACACCTTTATCTGTGCCCTGCCTTCACCCGCAACCATCAGATTTACCCCTGCATTCCGGGGTGCGGGATTGGGCGCAAGTACTAGCCCCGGTGCCGGTTTCGGCAAAACCCTGCCTTCCGCAATTCCGGGTGCTGCTGAATCATACTTCACCGTAACGATATCATAGTTCATACTGGTAACACCCCAGTAGCAGACACCGGTTATAACCACCTGCCCCTGGTCATCCACCGCAATACCGACCCCCTGATCATCATTGTCATAGGGTGAGTTGTAGCGGGCACCCGTGCCTTCAAATACACCGGTGCTGGAATAGCGGATGTGGTAGAAATCAAACCGGCTATTGGCATCCTTGCTCGAACCCATCAGGTGAATCTTGCCCTGTCCGTCAAGTAAAATCTGGGAAGGCACATCATCCTTATTGAACTGTGAGTTGTGCACCCGCACCCAGAGCGTGTCGCCCGAGCTGGGGTTATAAGCCACCAGACCGTAATCGGAATTGCCACTGCGCATCACCTTGCCGAAGACATAAAGGGCGTTTGAACCCAGTGTCAGCCCGTATGCCTCAGCACCCGCATTGGCACCGGTGTAGGTCTTTGCCCACTGCTGGGCGCCATTGGCATCGTATTTTACCGTTACCCAGTTGAATCTGCCACCCGGTGGCGGTGCGGTGGCACTTTTACCGGTAACAAACACACTGCCATCACCCGCCACTGCCAGTCCGCTCGCTGCGTCCTCCGCATTACCGGAACCGTTATAGTATTCGGACCAGGCTTCTGCACCATTGGAGGTGTATTTGATGGTTACATAATCGGTATATGTGCCCTGCACACTGGAACCGGCAACATAAACTGTTCCACCCGGACCAAGCCCGATGCCTGCCGCCCCATCAGTGGCACCACCGTCAAAAATTGCAAACCACTCCCGGCTGCCACTGCTTGAGTATTTGATGGTTACGATGTCAGTCACATTATCGGCATTGGTCTCATTACCGGTGACATACACATTGCCCGCCTCGTCAACTGCAATGTCTACCGGTTCGTCCCCCTTGCCGGCACTCCCCTGATAGGTAGCACTCCAGGCATCGGTGCCATTGGCATTAATCTTCAGCGTCAGGATGTTATAATCCGGATAGGTGCCGGTGGTGCCGGTAACATAAACCGCACCGCTGGCATCCACCACCGCTGCCTTGGCGATGTCGTTGGAATAGCCGGAACCGGCAATCCGCCTTGCCCAGATGGAGTCACCATTGGGTGCATATTTGATAACAACAATGTCGTAAGCGGTGGTTGTGCCCGGGCTGGACCCGACAACAATCACATTTCTTCCCGCATCGGTCAGCACCGCACACACCATTTCGTCACTGTTCGCCGGTCCGTTATACCGGTTGACCCAGAGCGGAAAAGCGAAAACTGCCGTCCCCCAGAGCAGGACGACCAGAGCAAATACCTTGCGGTTCACATAGCCTCCTTTTTTATTCTTTGGGTGAAGATAATTGAATGACCAGTGCGAACAACACCGATAACCCTGCGGTAAATTTGACAATCTGGTCACTTTGTTTTACTATAACAGAAAAAGGAGGAAAATGCAAGCAAAACATTTCATATTTTTACCATTGATGGTAAACCTGATGCTGTTCACTGCCGGCTGTCCGAAAAAAAAGCCCGCAGTCCTGCCCGATTCCTCTGCTACCCAGCCCGCCTTCAAGTTTCAGAGTGTACTCGGTGAGATTTACCAGGGAGATGTTGCGGGCGTTGATCTTACCGGGCTGCCCAAGAAACTGCATTATCCCGGTGCCAAACCTGTTGCCCGCTACGGGAAATATGAACGGCCCCGCTGGGGATGCTCATATAACTTTGAAACCCCGGACAAGGCGGAAAAGGTCCTGAAATATTTTCAGGAACTGCTCAAGGAGTGGGAGATTGTTCAGCGGTTTGAAAAAGAAACATATACCATGCTGGTTTTCCGGGCTCCGGGTGATAAAGAGGTGGTGGAGCTCACCGTTACACCCAAGGAGGATAAGACCGTAATTGTTATTGGCCATACCTATAACTGACTGATTGGGATTTGTTTGACGAAACAGAGCAGTTTTATTATAATTTGTGATGGGAGGTGAATATGAAAAGGTTCGGTCATATCCTGGTTCTTACTCTCCTTTTTGCCTGCTGTTCTCAGGTTCTGGCACTGGTAGATGTCGCCGGTATCCTTGAAGCGGGCAATACCACTATTCAGGTAGACAGTATTATCTGGTATCTGACCACCAGCCCGTTTCCGATTCTGGAATCAACCCCGGGCTGGGAGGCGGTTTCCGGCACTTACGACACCTTTCAGCTCGAGCAGAAAACCAACTGGCCTCAGTGGTGTAAACTCTTCTACCGGGTTAACGGTATCCCATCGCAATTTAACCTCGATCCCTTACTCGCTGATACCTGGTATGAACTGCCTTCATATAATTTTCAGAACCCGAAAGTCCGGTTTGAAGATACGGTGCTGGTTGGCGTTGCCCAGCCCGAATCTCCCTTGCCACCAACAAGGCTGACGATTACACCCAATCCGGCAGCTGGCGGTTTTCTGTTGATAAACGCACCAGCACCTGCCAGCGGCAGTTTCCGGCTGGAAATCTATGACCTCGCCGGCAACCTGGTGTATGAAAATGAGTGGGAAAGTCTGGTTAATGTGCCGCTTCAGGCTGATATCTCCAGCCTGCGCACCGGTGTCTATCTGACCCGGATGACAACCGGCGCCGGCAGAAGAACCGGACAACTGGTAATTCTGCGTTAATCACCACTTTCAACCGTAAAGGGGGGCGTTCTGCCCCCTTTTTTATTTTCGCGGTGAATTTTCCCCTTTTTCCGGACTCTAACTGTATGGAAGCGAAAAAAGGACTGGTGCCAGCGGCAGCACCGGTCTGAAAAAATAAAACCTGCCGCAGAAAGGAGGTGATTTGATGGCAAACCTGACGCAACGGCTGGCAAAGTGGACGGTTAAGACCAGCCCGGAACGGATCAAGGCAATCCTGGAGGAACTGCGGAATACGATGACCGCCAATTTTCAGGCGGTCCTGCCCGACCTGATTGCCCTTGAGACCCGGACCAAGCAGGTGCTCAACGAGAACGGGGTTGCGACGATCGACAATCCCGCATATCTCGCCTTTGCCCGGGAGCTCTGGTCACTCCGCCGGCGCGAGTTTGCCGGTGATGCCCTGACGAAGGAAACCGCCATCCTGATGCAGAAGTGGGTTGCGCGGGGTCTCCAGCTGCCGGTGCTGGAACAGATCCGGGATCAGGTCCTGACCATCTCCGCACCCACGCCGTAAGCAGAAAAGCGGGCGGGTCGCTCTGACCCGCCCGCCCGATGTTTGACAACTCACAGTTTCTGCCTTAACATTATTGTTCAGGTATGCCAGGGAACAGAACTCAGTCCCGCTGCCGGCAGACCCGCTCCACCGGTGCCGGATTTACCACTGTGCGCGAGGCGCTGAAGGAGTTCCGTCAGGGCAGGATGCTGATTGTCGTTGATGATGAAGCCCGGGAGAATGAGGGGGATCTGGTCTGCGCCGCCGAAAAGATTACCCCCGCCAAGGTCAACTTCATGGCAAAATATGGCCGGGGTCTGATCTGCGTCGCCCTGACCGCTGACCGCGCCCGGGAGCTGGAGCTGGTACCCCAGACTCAGAACAGCACCGCTCTCCACGGCACCGCCTGGACTGTCTCGGTGGATGCGGTTAGAGGAACAACCACCGGTATCTCGGCACACGACCGGTCAATTACGATTAAGGCGCTGGTTGACCCCCAGACCAGACCTGAAGACCTTGCCCGGCCCGGACATATCTTTCCGCTGATCGCCCGGGAAGGCGGGGTGCTGGTGCGGGCAGGCCATACTGAGGCAGCGGTTGACCTTGCCCGGCTTGCCGGACTTCAGCCAGCAGGTGTGCTCTGCGAAATTATGGCTGACAATGGCAGGATGGCGCGCCTGCCCGAACTGCAGCGGCTGGCACGCCGGTTTGGACTTAAGATTCTGACCATCAAGGATTTAATTGAATACCGGCGCCAGCAGGAGATTCTGGTCCAGCGCCTGGTTGAGACCGAACTGCCAACCCGCTACGGCAACTTCCGGCTCATCGTCTATGAGGATAAGATCGAGGGCTATGCCCATCTGGCGCTGGTCAAGGGTGAGGTTGCGGGAAAGGAGCGGGTGCTGGTGCGGGTGCATTCCCAGTGCCTGACCGGCGATGTCCTCCACTCACTGCGCTGTGACTGCGGAGAACAGCTGGCAAAGGCGATGCAGATGATTGCTCAGGAGGGGTGCGGGGTCCTGCTTTATATGCGCCAGGAGGGCAGGGGGATCGGAATTACGAACAAAATCCGCGCCTATGCCCTGCAGGATCAGGGTCTGGATACGGTTGAAGCCAATCTGGCGCTGGGCTTTCCGCCCGACCTGCGGGATTACGGGATTGGCGCTCAGATTCTCTGTGACCTCGGCCTTTCCAGTATCCGGCTGCTGACCAACAATCCCCGCAAGGTGGTCGGGCTCGCCGGTTTTGGATTGAAGATTGTCGAACGGGTGCCGATTGTTGTGAAACCCAATCGGCGCAATCTGAAGTATCTGATAACCAAGCGGGATCGCCTGGGCCATATTCTGGGCGAGATTGAGAAAGGAGTGACAGATGGAAAGGCGTGAATTCAAGGGCAGGCTGGACGCCTCGGGCAAAACCTTCTGTCTCGTTGTCTCCCGGTTTAATGAGCTGATCAGCCGGGAACTGCTTGCCGGCGCACTGGACTGTCTGGAACGGCATAACGCCAAAGGGGCAGATGTTGTCTGGGTGCCGGGTTCGTTTGAAATACCACCGGTTGCCCTGAAGCTGGCACAGAGCAGAAAGTATGACGGGATTGTCGGACTGGGAGCGGTGATCCGGGGCGACACACCGCATGCGGAATACATCTCCTCCGAAGTTGCCAAGGGGCTGGCAAAGGTGGCAATGCAGACCGGGGTGCCGGTTACTTTCGGCATCATCACCGCCGACACGCTGGAGCAGGCACTGGAGCGGGCTGGCGCCAAGCAGGGGAATAAGGGCTGGAATGCCGCCCTTTCGGTGATCGAACTGGCAAATCTGAACCCGGGGCAGTAAACGGCTCTATCTGCCTTAAAGGTATGACCCAGCGCCGGCTGGCTCGGGAGAGTGCGGTGGAAATTCTCTACCGGCTGGAACTGGTTGGTGATGAACCGGAAACAACTATTCAGGAAATTCTGGTGCGTCGTAATCCATCCGAGGAGGCAGAAACCTATATGCGCCGTCTGATTACCACCATTGAGAACAACCGGGCTGAAATTGACGATACCCTGCGCCGTCATCTCCGGCGCTGGCGCCTGGAGCGCCTGACCTATCTCGACCGGGCGATTCTGCGGGTCGGCTGTGCCGAAATTCTGTATTTCAGTGATGTCCCGCCCAAGGTGGCAATCAATGAGGCGGTGGAGATTGCCAAGAAGTTCGGCGATGATCAGGCAGGGAAATTTGTTAACGGCGTGCTGGACAGTATTTACAAGGAGAAGTGCCTGCCGGCAAATCAGTAGGCGATGCGGATCGGCATCTTCAGTGATGTTCATTCCAATCTTGAAGCCCTGGTCGCAGTCCTGAGTTTCTTCCGGGAAAAGGAGGTCCAGTGGCTGCTGTGCTGTGGTGATGTTGTCGGCTACGGACCGAATCCCGAGAAATGCATTGAGCTGGTGCGTATCAGCCGGGCAAAAGTGGTCGCCGGTAATCATGACTGGGCGGTTGCGGGTCGAATTGGCATCGGCAGTTTCAATTCCATTGCTGCTCAGGCGGTCCGCTGGACCCAAACCCGGCTCAAGGAACAGGAAATTTCCTATCTGCGGAATCTGCCGCTGACCGAGGATGTCGGACCGTTCCATCTTGTCCATTCTGCACCATCATCACCCTCATTGTGGGAATATATTACTACGCTTGAAGATGCGGAGGAGGAGATGGGCAGTTTCATCGCCGATATCTGCTTCATCGGTCACACCCACATTCCCTTTGCGGTTGAACGGATATCCGGCAGGCAGGCGCGCATCATTACCGGGAGCTCTTTTGAGCTCCGTCCCGATGCCAAATATCTGATCAATGTCGGGAGTGTCGGTCAGCCGCGTAATGGCGATCCCCGTGCCTGCTGTCTCGTTATTGACTGGGATGAACGAAGGGCAGAATTTCACCGGCTGAAATACGATTTCACCATCACCCAGAAGAAAATCACCACCGCCGGACTGCCGGCATTCCTTGCTGAACGGCTGGCGACCGGCACCTGAAAAAAGTAAGGGGATGTGACACCGCACATCCCCCGTCTCAACAGCTCCCGGATATTAACGCAGCACCGCCGCCTTCTGGGCGTAAACACCTTCGCCGGTTACCAGCTGGAAAAGATAGATGCCGTTTGTCAGCTCCCGGGCATCAACATTCATCCGGACATAGTCGCCAAAATTGACCTGACGGCTTACTGTACTTACCAGCTGTCCGGAGAGGCTGTAAACCCGCAGTTCCACACCACCCGTTACCGGTGCGGTAAATTCCACCAGCGCCCGGCTGCTGAACGGATTGGGCGTAATCCGCAGGGCATAAGGTCGCCGGCTTTCAGCTGCCACTGGCGGCTGTTCCACCCCGGGCAACCGCTCACCAAACCAGTCAAAGATTCTCCGGATCAGGGTCCAGCGCTGGAGATAGCGGTTGGAATGGTCAATCGCCTCAAACGGCACCGAGAAGAAGACCAGCCGGTAGTTGCCCGAGTAGCGAATCATCGGCACCGCGGTCGTATCCGGATAGTCCCGGTAGCGGGCGCAGGCAACCGCCTCACCCAGCGCCCGGATTGCATCGCTGGAACGGGCGTTGTTCGCTCCACCACCGCCCGCGGTCACCATCGTATCACCGCGCGTCAGCGGATCGCCGACAATTCCCGGCAGATAGGGCTTGCCGGTCGAGTCCGCAACATATTCACATTTGAGATAGTTGCTCAGAAAGGCACTGCCGTTCAGCTCATAGGCGATGTTCTGCCCGGAAAGGATCAGTTTGCCGCCGTTGTCCAGATATGACGCCAGATTTGCCTGATCGGTCGGCGTCAGCGTGCTGGTCCGGGTATCACCGGTGAACCAGATGACCACCGGATAATGGCGCAGGGTGTCCGCTGAAGGTGAACCCGAGGTCTGAACCGAATAGACATCATAGAGCAGACGGTTGGAATCGCAGGCGGAGGTGTAGTAGCGCTCATAGTTCTGCCCCGCATCATCATCAACGATCAGCACCCGCGGACTGCCGGACTGGGCAGCAAAGTTGGTGTCCGGATATGCCGGCTCCGGACTGGCGCTCACGGTGAGAAAGAACCGGAGCATCTCCGGCGGTGCCGCCGGGCTGATCTGAAAGACAAAGGAATCGGCAGAGCAGTTGCCACTGCCCCCTCCCGGAATATCCGGGAAGGTTGCCGTTCCCTTGACAATTGTAACATCAGTGCCCAGGACCCCGAGTGTCGCCTGAACATTGGTTGCGGTGCGCCACCCCGGACTGTTGGCATAGGTGACAATCAGCGCCACCGTTTCGCCCGGGTCCGGCCTGCCATTACCGCCACCGTCGTTGAACCGCCAGCCGGTCAGCTTCAGGTTGCAGTAATACTGCGGGAGCACGACATTCGCCATTGACACCCTGCCTGCACCCAGCTTGCCCTGAACATAGAGCGGGTCGGGCATGGAATCGCAGGCATCATGGAGCAGCTGGATACAGGTGGCATTGGAAACCGTGGAGTCATAGGACTTGATCCAGCAGGCAACGCCCGCCGCCAGCGGACAGGACATTGAGGTGCCGTCAAGCGAGGCATATGAACCGACCAGCCGGGGCACCGTGGAGTAAATCCCTTCACCCGGCGCGGTTACATCCACCCAGGTGCCGTAATTGGACCAGGAGGTCTTGGTGTCATTTCTGCCAGAAGCGGCGACATTTTCCACCCCGTTATAGCAGGCAGGATAGCGCATCGCCTCCACACCTTCGTTGCCCGCCGAGCCGAAGAGCACCAGCCCTGAATCCCAGGCATACTGGCAGGCGTCTGCCATCGGCTGATAGGGAGAAGCGGAACCGAAACTCATGGAAATTGACCAGGCGTTCATCGGCACCAGATAGTAGATCGCTCCGATCGCCGCATATATGCTGATTCCGCCCTCCTGTCCGCAGCGCAGTGCCATCGAACGGCTGTTCCAGGTGGTACCGGCGACACCAACTCCGTTGTTGGTTACCGCATTGGTAATTCCCCAACAGTGGGTACCGTGCTCATTTGTGCCGTAAGGCATGGGAATCGCATCTCCGGTAACAAAATCCCAGCCCACCACATCATCCGCATAACCGTTCATGTCCTGATCCACCCCGTCCAGGTCGCCGTCAGGATAGGGCAGAGTATCAAACCGGCCATTGCCGTTCACATCCTCGGGCGTATTGATCCAGAGGTTCGCCTCAATGTCAGGATGGAAAAGGTCCAGCCCGTCATCCAGAACACAGTTGACCACCCGGGTTCTGCCCTTGGCAACACCCCAGGCAAAGGGCGCCCCGAGGTTGACAAAATGCCACTGCCGGCTGTATTCCGGATCATTCGGCACCTCATCAAAGCGCATATACCCGTTCGGGCAGACATAATCCACCTCCGACAGCCGCTCATAATCGGCTGCCACCGGTGTGATGTCCTGATTGACATCAAACTGAATCAGATACTGCAGATCGCAGCCGTATTTCATTGCAATCGGGTCCACGGTCGGCCGGCGCCAGAGCGGTGCGATCAGTTTGACCCCCCACTTCCGGTTCAGCTCGTCCAGTGCCGGAATTCCGAACAGTGCCACTCCATCCTTTTCGCTCAAGCTAACCTGTCCGCGCATTTCCGGCTTCAGCTCAATAATCAGCTGACCGGCAAGATGCTCCTCGCCGTCCGCACTCCGGACCACCGGCCGCAGCAGATCGGGCCAGCTGCCTTGAGCAGACACTACCATCACTGCTGCTGCCACCAGGGCTAATACTCTGATTCTCATCTGTTTCCTCCTGTTAATCAAAATCTAAAATTGCCACCTGTTCCCATTACTGGTCAGGTGCCAGCAGTCATTCCGTTTCCACTCTCCCATTTGTTCTGGCTGAGTGAAACGCCGGAATTCTCAGCTTTAATCATAGAGAATGCCGGAATGAAGTCAACAACTTGCCGGACCGCCGGCGGAAAAAACCGCTAATCGCCGGACGGTTTGTCCGCCGCGATGATCAGCTGTTCGGGCAGACCGGAAAGGTTGGGCATCTCCCACCGCTGCCGGGCATCGCCCACCTCCTCAATGCCCGTAACCCGGAACCCGGCACGGTTGAGAAAGAAGAAGTGATCCGAAATGGTCCAGCGGAACTCAAAGCGCCGGGAGGTAAGACCGGCCGGAGTTTCATCCGGCATGCCCGGATAGCGGAACTCCTCCTCTGCCTCCTCTCTCGGCTTCTGACGCTCAAAATAGGAATGCGCGACCCGTGGCTGCCCCGGCTCCTGTTTCCAGATGCGCCGGAACGGATGATACTCGTTGATGATCAGCCTGCCGCCGGGAGTCAGAATCCGGAACACCTCAAGATAAAAATCACCCAGATTCTCAATGCCGGCACTCAGCTGGGCAGCATAGGCGATGTCACACCAGCCCTCACCCAGTGCAGAAAGCTTCCCGAACTCCGCCTCACGGAACTCCAGCTCCACCCCGACAATCTGTGCCCGGACCATAACCACATCCAGCCCGCTGTTTGTCGGATCAACCACCGTCACCTTTGCCCCCATCGCTGCCAGCGCGAGGGGCACCATGCCCTCACCCGCGCCCAGCACCACCACCCGCCGGCCTGCTACCACACCCAGAAACTCCAGCTCTGCCTGGTTGAGCACCAGCGCCGGCATCACCACCACCCGGCGCCAGATATCGCTGTCCTCAGGGTTACGCTCCCAGGAAGGAGCAACCGGAATGTAATCCCGCCGCTCCATTTTTCTACCGGTATTCCACCAGGAGCTCGTCACCGGCACCGGTGGACCGCTTTACCACTCCCACATCCGGTGCCAGCCACTCAACCCAGTTGATAACGGTGGTATCTTCGCTGACAATCGTTTCGGTAAACTCCAGCCGGTAGCAGTCCTCAAATTCACCTGCCGGCACGGTCACCGTTTCAATCTCCCCCACCCGGATATCCAGGAGATGGGTAAAGGCAATTGTATCCGGACCGGAAATCAGGGTGGTGTCAAACCGGTCCTGATACCGGTTACCGAGAACCGGCGGGAGCCAGTAAAGTAACCCGAAACGGAACTCAACCGTATCCTCCCCTCCCGGTCTGGGCCTGGTGGTAACGATCAGCTTTCTGACCTCGTTCGGGCTGGTGATATAGTACTCGGGAGCAAAATTCCGGTCCACCTGAATGCATCCCCGGTTGAGCACCGCAGTATCACCCCGCACCTCCACATAGACTGTATCATTTCCGAGCGCATACTTCCAGCTCCTGCCCGCACTCAGGGGAAAATAATTTCTGCCTGCCCGGAACAGAACCCGCTCCGAACAGCCGGCAATCAGCCCGACGAGCAGTAATAACAGCCCGGATACCGCCACCATCACCCCGGTCTTTCTCCCGCTAAAAGGCATAACCCACCTCCACCCGCAGCATCGGAATATAGGTCAGCAGCGGGCGGTCTGCCCTGCCTTCCATAAAGATGATATTATCCAGTCCCGCACTCACCCGGCTTTTACCTTCGTGCTGAATAACCTTCATTGCCAGATGAATATCCGGTGTCCTGCCCGTTTCCCGGCCGGTGTTGAAGCTGCGCTGAAGGATGCTGTAACCGGCACCCGCCCCGGCGCTGATGCCCCAGTTCATCCGGTGTAAAAACTCATAATCATAAGCCAGCGCCACATCATGCACCCTCAGCTCATACGGAACGCTCACCTGACCCGGAAAGGTAAAATATGAATATCCCAGCTCCAGCCGGTGCCGGTTCAGCGAATACCCCGCCTGTAAACCGATCGTTGTGCCGGAACGGAGCGTGCGGTTGACTCCGCCGGTGGGAAATGCAATCCCCACCCGGCCACCGATATCCAGCCCGCTGCACAGAAGAGTTAAAATTACTGTCAGATTGACCACAAAAGAACTTTATCCCCGAATTCGGCTTTTGTCAAGAAATCTCCAGCATTCGCTTCAGCGCCCGCTGTGCCCGTTCTGCCACGATCGCCGGTATCTCCACCTCGGGAACCACCCCCTGCAGTGCCGCCTTCACATCATCAAGGCTGGTTAGTTTCATATTCCGGCAGATGGCGGTCCGGCGCAGCGGATAGCAGTGGCAATCCGGGTACTCGCGCCGGATCCGGTTGCACATCCCGGCTTCGGTACCGAGTACCAGCTCCTTCACCTCACGGGCAATCCGGACCATCCCGCTCGTCGATGCCACCCGGTCGGCGACCTGAATCACCTCCAGCGGACATTCCGGATGGACCACCACCAGCGCACCGGGATGTTCAATGCGCGCCCGCCTGACATCCTCAACCGTAAACTGGGCATGGACATAGCAGAACCCCTCCCAGGGAATGATCTCCCTTCCTGTCTCCTGTTCCACCCAGCGTGCCAGATTCCGGTCCGGCACGAAGAGAATTTTTGGGGACCTGGGCAGAGACTGAACGACCCGCACCGCATTGGCTGAGGTACAGCAGATATCCGCCTCTGCCTTGACTTCTGCCGGCGTATTCACATAGGCTACCACCAGTACATCTCCCAGCTCCTGCCGGCGCCGGCGCAGCGCTTCAGCAGTAATCATGTTCGCCATCTGGCATCCTGCCTTGGGATCGGCAAGTACCACTGGTCGCCCGGGATTGACCAGTTTAGCGTTCTCCGCCATGAACCGCACCCCGCAGAAGACAATCAGCGCACTCTCCACCCGGGCAGCCGCCTGCGCCAGCTCGAGCGAATCACCGATAAAATCTGCCACCTCATAGATCTCGGGCAGCTGATAATTGTGCGCCAGAATCACCGCCCGCTGCTTCTGTTTCAGCTGTCTGATTTCCGCAATCAGCCGTTCCTGCTCACCACTTTCCGCCACTCTTTACCTCCGGGGACGCCGTGTTACCGCCGGCGTCCAGAAACGGTCCTCCTCCAGTATATGCACCACCTCAATCCCCTGTCGCGCCAGTTCCTCCGCGATAATCAGCCGGTGGCACCGCTCGGGCAGATAACAGGAGCAGACAATACAGCACACCCGGACCGGCACCTTGCCGGCAATAATCTTCAGCCCCCGGCGCACCTGCTCCCGGTTCAGCCACTCCTTCAGACTGTCCCGGACTGCTCCCACCCCTTCCGGTGGCGCCAGCTCGTTTCCCAGATACAGGTAATTGACCCTGTTGGCTGAACACAGCGCCTCCATCCCCGCCCGGCTGTAGTCGGTCTTTTCCGCACCGAAGAAACTTGGTGGATTAACCGGTGCCGCAGGCAGATTGGCACGAATGTCAAACAGCACCTGAATGCCGAACTTGGTCAGCAGCCGGCTGAACTCAAACCCGGGCCGGCGGCCGATTCCCAGTGTATAAAGCCTCATTCCGCCTCCGACACCGGGGTCAGATTTTCCGGCTCCCGCCGCATCAGCCGGATCGGACCGAACTCCTCCTGCTGTTCCACCCGCACCTCTCCCAGCCGTACCAGTTCCAGCAGTGCCAGAAATGTCACAACAATTTCTCCCAGTGTTGCCCCGCTTACCGCCTCCTCAAACTCAACCACCGCCCGCTCCTCTAAAAGCTGCCTCAACCCTTCTATCTTGTCTTCGATTCTGATTTCCCGCGGGGTAATCGTCAGCCGCGGTTCGGGTTTGAGCCGTGCCAGCAGCCGGCTGAAGGCACGGGTCAGTACTGCAATGTCTTCCCCTTCAGCCCGGGCCACAGGCGGTGACTCCCCCCGGCGCGGAAAGCGCTGCCGCTGTTCCGCCTCTCTCCGAGCAAGGAGCCGTGCCGCACTCTGAAACTGCCGGTAGGCATCCAGGATCTGTTCGAGGGAAACCTGTGGTGTTGACAGATCCTCTTCTTCGGTCCGGGGCAGCAGTGCCCGCACTTTGAGCCGCACCAGCACCGCCGCCATTGTCAGAAAATCACCCGCCACCTCAAGATTCAGCGCTGTGCTGTTGCGGAGCATTGCCAGATAGTCGTCGGTCAGCCGGGCAATGGGAATGTCAAGGATATCCAGCTCATTCTTCCGCACCAGATAGAGCAGCAGCTCCACCGGGCCTTCAAAAATATCCAGCCGGACCTGTGCTACTTCACTCATAACCTAAAGACTCACCAGCTCATACTCCCTTTTTCCCAGCCCCAGCTCCACCGCCCGTTCCAGCAGCACCTGATAATTGAGGTGGGGATACAGCCGTCTGATTTCAACCCCAACCCGGTCCAGCGCCGCCTGATCACAGGCAACCGGGTCCAGCGAGGCAAATACTCCAACATCAGGTATTACCGGCTCCTCGGTCTGGGGATAACAGTCGCAGTTCGGCGTAACCTTCAGCACAAAGTTGAAGTGAATCGCTACCCGGCCGGCAAGGATCGCCTGGCAGTAGTCTGCCATTTTCTCCTGCACCGACTCGGACGCCTCATCCCAGTTCAGCTTGATCGCCCCCGAGGGACACACAGCCACACACCCGCCGCAGCCGGTACAGGACCGGCCGATCTTCGCCACATACTCGACAAAACCGATCGCATCATGCGGACAGTAGTCAACACAGGTACCGCAACTCACACACTTGTTCTTGTCAACATAGGGTTTGGAACTGGAATGCATCGCCAGCTTGCCCGCCTTGGCTGCCAGACCCATCGCCAGATTCTTCAGCGTTCCACCATAGCCGACAACAAAATGGCCCTTGAAATGAGCAAGGTTGATCAGATACCGGTAATAGCGCAGCCCCGAAGCCAGATACGCCTCGGCCACCCGTCCGTTCGGCACCGGCACCGCATAAAACTTCTCACCATATTCACCGTCAAGAATTTCAACCGGTGCCAGCACCCGCTCCGGAACAAATCCATGCTCATGCGCCACCTTGATATGCTCACTTGCCCGCTGCCGCCTGCCCCGGTAAAGCGAAGTGGTCTCAATCAGCGCCGGCTGAAGATTGAAGTAAGTAGTGGTAATCACTACCCGGCGCACATACTCCGGGTCAATATGATTGGTGTTCCCCGCTTCACCGAAATGGACTTTGATGCCCACCCGCTTTCTCGGCTTCACCATCTCAAAAAACCCGGAATTCTTCAGTACCACCCCCAGTCCGTCCAGCACCCGCTCCTTCGGTAAAAACCACACCCTCGCTCTGCTCATCGCCACACACCACTGATTCTGCAACCGCAGAAACGGCATCTGCCATTCGCGATATTGTTTTCCGTCACCGTAAACCCCTGACGCCCGATCAGTTTCTTACCGCAGTCCGGACAGTAGGTGTTCTCATCGGGATGGCCCGGCACATTGCCGACATACACATATTTGAGTCCGGTACGCCGTGCCATCCGCACCGCCCGTTCCAGCGTTGCCACCGGTGTTGCCGGACTGTTGAGCAGTTTATAATCGGGGTGAAACCGGGTAAAATGTACCGGAATTGTGTCCCCCAGACTGTCCCGGATCCACTCACACATCCGCCGGATGGTTGTGCTGTCATCGTTGAATCCGGGGACCACCAGATTCACCAGCTCCAGATGCACTCCGCTTTGGGCAACCGTCCGGCATGCCGACAGCACCGGGGCAAGCGTTGAACCACACACCCGCTCATAAAACTCCGGTGTAAACCCCTTGAGGTCAATCTTGATTGCGTCCACCACCCGGCACAGCGACTCCAGCGGCTGCGGATTCACATATCCACCGGAGACAACTGCAGTTCTGATACCCCTTGACCGCGCCTGCCGGGCAATATCGTACATATACTCATAAAACACCACCGGCTCCGTATAGGTAAAACAGATAACCGGCAGTTTCAGCCGTTCTGCCAGTGCCACCACCTCCTCCGGACTCATCGTTTCTGCCGGTACATCCTCCGGTTTTGCCTGAGAGATCTCCCAGTTCTGACAGTACCGGCAGCGCTGATTACACCCGACCGTTGCCAGCGTCAGCCTTTCCCTGCCGGGCAGAAAATGGAAAAAAGGCGCCTTTTCAATCGGCTCGCGGTTAATGGAACAGGGCCGGCCGTAGACCAGAGAATAGAGCACCCCGTTTCTGTTCTCCCGGACCCGGCAGAACCCCCTTTTCCCGGAAGGAATCACGCAGCGCCGCGGGCACAGCTCACACTGGACAACGTGGTTATCCAGCTTCCGGTACCACATCGCCTCCCTGCCCCCGCTGTGCTGCCCGATCTTTGAGTCCACTGCCGGTATTGTCCCGACCAGAATCAGCAGAAAAACCGCCAGCCCGGCTTTCAAACAACCTCTCACCATGAGACTCAATTAACCGCCAGTCCGATTACCAGCCCGGTAATTGCACCCAGTCCGAAAAGCCCGAAGACCGAACCGCCGAAAAGCCATTTCGCCCGCCGGGCACTCTGCTCCATGGTCCGGGCGCTGATCTCCACTTTAGTCTCCATTGCCGGCAGAATCTCCACCCGGGCTGAGGCAGCGTCAATCCGCGCCAGCGTCCACAGTGCGGCAAGCCGTCGTCCCGGTGCTGCGGTTCGCACCGTCTGATAAAGCCGCTCCAGACTGTCATTGGAAACCACGGTCACCCAGTAATTTCCCGGCTCAAGCTGATACCGCATCAGCGGTGTTATTCCGACACTCTCCCCTTCAACATACACCGGCATCCCGGCAGGCTGGGAATTCACCGACAGAAACCCGGGACTTGCCAGCCCGGAAACCAATCCTGCAAAAATTAACAGGCTCATCATAATAAAAAGACTATCCAAAAAAATCCTGCTGTCAAAACGGTAAACGGCATCCCGCATCCGTCAGTGCTAAAATTTGATTGACAACCCTGCACCCTTTGCGGTATAATTATTCTGGTATGCAGTGCCCATGGCGGTAATAATTAAGGAGGCTTGAAAAAATGGCTGATGAACAGACACCGATTGAAGAAAGCGGAGCCGCATTAGAGCAGAAATACGGCGTGCCGTTTATTGATTTAACCAGCTTTAAACTGGACTCCGAGGTCCTTCAGCTGTTCCCGGAGGAGTTTCTCCGCAACAACAAGCTCATTCCCCTTTTCCGTTCGGGTAACACGCTGGCAGTCGCCATGGTTGACCCGGGTGATATCTACACCATTGACGAGGTCCGGCGGATGACCGGGATGGAGGTGGAGCCGATGGTCTGCCGCGAGCTGGACCTCTATCAGGCGCTTAACCAGTATTACGCCGCACCCGAACCGTCCGACCTGCCCGATGAACCGGAAATCACCAGCCTTGATGATCTGCCCGTGGAAGAAGGCGACAGCGCCGCAGTGGCGGAAATGAGTGCCGAACCGAAGAAACTGGAGGAGCTCGCCTCCGAAGCACCGGTGGTCCGCTGGGTGAACCAGATGATCATCCGGGCGGTCCGGGAGCGTGCCAGTGACATTCACATTGAGCCGACCCGTGAAGGCCTGCGGGTCCGGTTCCGGATCGACGGTATTCTCCACCCGATCGTCTCTCCGAAAAAGGCGCTCCAGCTGGCGGTGGTCTCCCGAATCAAGATCATGTCCAAGATGAATATTGCGGAAAAGCGGGTACCGCAGGATGGCCGTTACGGTGCAATTGTTGACGGCCGGGAGATTGACTTCCGGGTCTCCACCTTCCCGACCACCTACGGCGAAAAGGTGGTGATGCGTATCCTCGACCGCATGCGTCTGCTCTCACTGGACGAACTGGGTCTGGTGGACGAAAGCTATCAGGCGCTCCGGGAGATGATCGCCAAACCGCACGGCGTGATTCTGATCACCGGTCCGACCGGCTCGGGCAAATCAACCACCGTCTACGCCATTCTGCAGGAAATCCGCTCTGCCGACACTAACATTATCACCATTGAGGACCCGGTGGAATACGACCTGGATGAAATCTGCCAGTCCCAGGTCAACGAGCGTGCCGGCTACACCTATCTCGTCGGCCTCCGGCACATCCTGCGTCAGGACCCGGATGTGATCATGATCGGTGAAATCCGTGATGCGGAAACCGCCGGTGTTGCCATCCGTGCCGCTCTGACCGGTCAGCTCGTATTCTCCACCATTCACACCAATGACGCACCGGGCACGGTCACCCGTCTGATTGACATGGGTATTGAGCCCTTCCTCGTTGCCTCCGGTCTGGAAGGTGTTGTGGCACAGCGGCTCGTCCGGCGGATCTGTCCCAAATGCAAATACCCCTATGACCCGCCGGCAAAGATGCTGGAGGAACTGGAACTGCCACCGGGCACCAAATTTTACAAGGGCAAGGGGTGTGAGCACTGCCGGAACACCGGTTTCCGGGGCCGGATCGGCATCTTTGAAGTCATGAAGATGAATGACCGCATCCGCGAACTGGTAGTCACCCGGCCGCCGACCTCGGCAATCCGTGCTCTGGCACGGGAGTACGGCATGCGCACCCTCTGGGAGGACGGAATCCGGAAGGTGGTTGCGGGCATCACAACAATTGAAGAGGTTATGGAAGAAGCGGAAAAGGTTGATTAAAAATCTATTAAGGAGGCATTATGCCCATTTTCCGTTACAAGGTCCGGGACAAGGATGGTAAAATCCTTTCCGGCACCATTGAGGGCACCGATGTTGCCAGCATCACCGAGAAACTGGAAACCTACGGCTATGTTCCGATCACAATCCGGGAAGAAAAGGGCAAGGTAGCAGCCGGTCCCCAGTTCAACCTCAACGCCCTGTTTGAACGGGTCAAGCCGGTTGACCTGATCAACTTCACCCGCCAGTTCGTCACCCTGCACCGTGCCGGCCTGCCGATGCTCACCGCCATCACCGCCCTGCAGGCGCAGACCAAGTCCAAGGCGCTCGTCCGGGCGCTGGATGCGATCCGCAAGGACCTGATGGGTGGCGCCTCGCTCTCGGTGGCGATGGCAAAGCACCCCCGGGTGTTCAACGAGCTTTATGTCAACTCCATCTGGGCGGGGGAAACGGGCGGTGTGCTCGACGACATCCTGGACCGGCTGGTCATGCTCCTGGAACACGACCGCAAGCTCAAGTCCGATGTCGGCAGTGCCATGCGCTATCCGATCATCCTGATGGTGTTCTTTATCATCGCAGTTGCGGTCCTGGCAACATTCGTCTTGCCGAAATTCGTCTCCCTCTTGGCAACCGTCGGCGGCAAGATGCCGCTGCCGACCCAGATCCTGATCATGGTTACCAACTTCATGGGTAAATACTGGTATCTGCTCGTCCTGCTCGTTGCCGCGGTCGTTGTCCTCTTCTACATGTTCATCCGGACCAGTGTCGGCAGGATGTGGTGGGACCGGCTCAAGCTCCGGCTGCCGATCTTCGGGCCGATCATCTACAAAATGGCACTCTCCCGGTTTGCCCGGATGTTTGAAACCCTGGACCGCACCGGTCTGCCGATCCTGCGCAGCCTCAACCTCGTTTCCAAGACAATCGGCAATGTCTATCTGGCACAGGCGGTCGATAAACTGGCGGAAAGTGTCCGCCGGGGCCGGGGTATTGCTGCCCCGATGCGCGAACTGGGGGTCTTTCCGCCGATGGTGGTCCAGATGGTTGCCACCGGCGAGGAGTCCGGCGCTCTGGATGACATGCTCAAGCAGATCTCCGACTACTTTGACAGCGAAGTGGAGTATGCGGTCAAGAACCTCACTGGTATGATTGAACCGATCCTCATTCTCTTCATGGGTGTCGGCGCGGTATTTCTGATCGTTGCCATCCTCATGCCCTACATGGCAATTCTCACCAGCTTCGGCTCCTCGGGCGGCTACGGCGTGCACTGAAATCAATCTGTAAAAAATGCCGGCTCGGGAAACCGAGCCGGCTTAATTTTTGGGGGCGAATTCAATCAGACATCCAGATTCTCCACCTTGTGCGCATTCTTCTCAATAAACTCCCGTCTTGGCTCCACATCCTCCCCCATCAGCATCCGGAAAACCGCATCCGCCTCGGTCGCATCCTCCATCGTCACCTGCTTCAGAGTCCGGGTCTCGGGATTCATGGTTGTCGCCCAGAGCTGTTCCGGATTCATCTCCCCCAGCCCCTTGAACCGGGCGATCTCCAGGCTGTCCGATTTGAGTTTCCTGCGGAAATTCTCCAGCTCCTCATCGCTGTAGAAGTAATGTTCCTGCTTGCCGTGCCGGACCCGGTAAAGCGGTGGCTGGGCGATATAGAGATAACCCGCCTCAATCAGCGGCTGCATGAACCGGTAGAAGAAGGTCAAAAGCAGAATTCTGATGTGTGAGCCGTCAACATCGGCATCGGTCATGATGACAATCCGGTGATAGCGTGCCTTTGCGGGATCAAAGTCGTCCTCGCCGACACCCGCGCCGATTGCGGAGATGATTGCCCGGATCTCATTGTTGGAGAGAATCCGGTTCAAACCCGACTTCTCCACATTGAGAATCTTGCCCCGCAGCGGCAGCACCGCCTGAAACCGCCGGTCCCGTCCCTGCTTGGCTGATCCGCCCGCCGAGTCACCTTCAACGATGAACAGTTCGCTCTCCGCCGGGTCCTCAGACGCACAGTCCGCCAGCTTGCCGGGCAGGGTGTCCGACTCCAAAAGCGAACGGCGCCGGGCGAGCTCCCGTGCCTTGCGCGCTGCCAGCCGTGCCTTCGCCGCCGCAATCACCTTCTCGACAATCCGGTTTGCCACCCGCGGATTCTCCTCAAAATAGGCGGACAGCCGGTCATTGACCACCGTCTCCACCACGCTCTTGGCTTCACTGTTGCCCAGTTTGGTCTTGGTCTGACCCTCAAACTGCGGGTCGGGAATTTTTACCGAAACGACCGCAGTCAGTCCCTCCCGCGTATCCTCACCGGCAAGCTCAATTCCCTCCTTGAGCGCCCCGCTCTTGCGCGCATAGTCATTGATACAGCGGGTGAGCGCCGCCTTGAACCCGGAAAGATGGGTTCCGCCCTCATGGGTGTTGATCGTATTGGCAAAGGAGAAGATGCTCTCCACATAGCCGTCGTTATACTCAAACGCAACCTCAACCTCCATTCCGTTACGCTGTTCCTCAATCACGATCGGCTTATGCAGCCGGTTCCGCCCCTGATCCAGATAGGTGACAAAGTCCGCCAGCCCGCCCGGAAAGTGAAATGTCTCCTCCTTGCCTGAGGGCTCATCCACCAGTCTGATCGTCAGGTTCTTGTTCAGATAGGCAAGCTCCCGGAGCCGGGTCGCCAGAATGTCATAGCTGAACTCCACCTTCCTGAAGATTCTGGCATCGGGCTTGAAGGTAATCTTCGTCCCGCGCTTTTTTGTCTTGCCGGTAACTTTCAGCTCGCTCTTGACATTTCCCCGCTCAAACTCCATCCGGTAGACCTTGCCGTCGCGATAGACCTCGGCGATCAGATACTCGGACAGGGCGTTGACAACCGAAACCCCGACCCCGTGCAGCCCGCCCGAAATCTGATAGACCTTGTGCTCAAACTTTGCCCCGGAATGGAGCACGGTCAGCACCACCTCCAGCGCCGGCTTCTTCTCAATCGGATGGATGTCCACCGGTATCCCCCGGCCGTTGTCCTCAACTGAAACCTCAGTTTCGCTGTGCAGGGTGACGGTAATCAGGTCGCAGTAGCCGGCAAGCGCCTCATCGATCGCATTGTCCACCACCTCAAAGATCAGATGGTGCAGACCCCGGGTCCCGACATCGCCGATATACATTGCCGGCCGGTGCCGGACCGCCTCCAGCCCTTTCAGAACATGAATCTGTGCTGCATTGTAGGTTTCTGCCATTACTGTTATCTTATCAAACTGGCGGGTAAAAATCAAGTGGCAGAGCTAACGCCTCAGCACCAGCCGGATTTCGGTTATCAGTCCGGCGCCGATGTGCTCCGCCACCTTCTTCAGAATTTCATTCTTGAGGTAAAACAGCTGGGTCATCCAGGCGGGCGAGTCCACCGCTACGAGCAAAGTTTTCTCTTCCACCCCCACTGCGCTCGCATGCCGGGCAATTGCCGGTCCGACAATCTCGGACCATTCAGCAACCGCCTGATACGCCGCCACCTTCTCTGCCAGTCCGATCTCCCTCAGCACTGCGGGCAGGCTTTCCGAAATACTCTTGAAACTGGTTCGGCGTTTACCGCCCATGACTTTATAATTACCAATTTCCAGCCCGTTTCAAGTCCGGCATAAAAAAAGGGCAGGGTAAAAACCCTGCCCTGAGTTGTCAATCCTTCTTCAGTGCGTGACCACAATCGTGCCGGTTTCACTGCCGCCTTCTGCTTCAAACCGGAAGAGGTAAACACCGGCCGGCACCTGTGCGCAGTTCCAGACTGCACCCGTTGCACCCCGGAGCCGGCTCACCTCTCTGCCCGTAATGTCCCGGATTACCAGTTCGGCACTGCCGGAAACCGGCTTTGCCCAGCTCAGGTGTGCGGATCTCTGCGCCGGATTCGGACTCACCCGCACTAAACTCCGGCTCAGACCGGTTCTCCCCTCAGCAATACCGGTGGTATTGTCCCAGGAGTCAAACCACAGGTTCAGAGGCCCGACCCCGGCATAGAGGACGGTGGAATAGTTGTTGCTGCCCGAGGTTTTCCAGCCCGCTGCCGGTGCAAAGTTGCCGGTGTGCCGGTAGTCATTCACCCTGATCGGCATCGTCCAGTTGGTATCACCCGAACACCAGGTGAACATCAGCGACTCTGAAGGCACAATCGCATAGGCAACGGTCGGGGCTCCGCCGTTATGCAGGGTGGCAATGCTTGGCATCTGCTCATCATTGTCCGTATCCAGATGGCCGATCCCGGCATCGCCACCATAGGAGAAGACGGTATCATTCCCCATCGTGTAGTAATAGAAGATACCAAGTCCCTTGCCGTTAAACGGGTCCATATCCCGGACATGAACAAGCCAGAGTGTCTGACTGCCGCTCAGGGCACCGAGCACACCGTCAAACACCCGCACCGTCGGACCCCCCACCTGCCTTGACTGCTCCCAGCTTCCGCCCCGGTCGGTGCTGCGCTTGATCCGGAACGCCGCCGAGTCCACCGAGCTCATCCGCCGGTCAAGAAATGAAACATGAACCCGGTTGTTGTAGCCGACCGCCACATCCGGCTTGGGCGGAACCCGGGTGTCAACCACAAATGTCCCCGGCGAGACCCAGTTCTTGCCGTAATCGGTAGAACGGAAAAGCCCGACATTGTATTGACCATTGCGATACTCATAGGTGACATAAAGATAATAGGGGTTACCGTTGTCCCGGCAGGCGGCAAGGTTGACAACCGTATCGGCATCCGCCTTGACCGGAAAGATCGCTGACCCTGATGTCAATCCGAACCGGGCACAGTAGATATCACCGTTGTTGGCGGAGGTGCGCAGAAACAGAAAGACAAAGCTGGAATCACCCTCTGCCACCACCAGTTCCGGTGATGACAGCACATTGCCCGAATGGACAACCCCGTTCCAGTTGCTCCAGGTGCTGCCGTGATCAGTGGAACGGTAGATGCGCATCGTGTCGCCGTTGGGGGCCACAAACGCCGCAAAAAGGGTGCCGGTCGAGGTCTGGTCATAGGCGATCATCCGCTCACTGCCAGGCGAAGACGGCGACCGCAGACTGCCGCTGTAAACCTGAATGTCCTGACCCCAGAGCGGTCTCGGCTCTGCCGGATTGCCCTGATCACTCATTTCCAAAACCTGCGGCGGTTCACCCTGTGCCGGTGCTGCCGGAGTCTCAACCGTCCCGGGCGGGACATCCAGCTCATTCACCATTCGGGTCGGCATTGCCGATTCTGAAGACCTTGGATTGGAAAATGCCGGAATATCATCCGGACGGTCAGCACCGGAACCATTGCGCTCCGGTGTTACTGCCAGGGCGATGCTCAGCATCAGCCCCAGAGTCAGTATTACTATTTTTTTAGCCATTGCTACTCCTTGGTTAATTTTACCCGGCGCAACATCTCAACCTCAAAGGTGAAAATCACGGCGGGCAGAATCATTATAACACTTTCCCGCATTTTGTCAATAATAAACCAGTTCCCCTATATATTTAGAGTCCGAAGCCGGGCGGAATTTCACACCCGGTTTGATCTGCCAGATCAGTAACCCGCAGTTTTTCATGAGCTTGGGGAAAAAAATTAATGCCTGATGCCGGCAGGAGAGGGGGCAGTTCCCGTGACGGTAAGGACATCACCATCCCCAAATTCTGAAACTGTATTATTGACTTTTAACCGGCTTATCATATAATTCAGTCTTAAAACATTTGCACAGACCGAACTGCAGTAAAAGGAGTTCATATGGCACATAAAAAAGGCGGTGGCACAGCCAAGAACGGCCGGAACAGTCCGGGTCAGCGGCTGGGGATCAAGGCATTTGCCAGCGAACGGGTACGGACCGGTGCGATCATCGTTCGCCAGCGCGGAACGAAGTTTCTGCCGGGCAGAAATGTCGCCCGCGGTGGTGATGACAGCCTTTATGCCCTGACCGACGGGATTGTCCGGTTTGAGTGGGTGAACCGGAACAAACAGCGGGTATCGGTGCTTCCGCTGTCAAACTGAAATGAAGATCAAGTGGCTCGGTCATGCGGCGTTTGCCCTGACCGCCGCTGACGGCACCAAGCTTATCACCGACCCCTATGTGCCCGGCGCCTATGACGGTGCGGTCAGTTATGACCGGATTACTGAGCGGGCTGATGCTGCCACGGTCAGCCATGACCACGCGGACCACAACGGCGCGGAACTCCTGCCCGGCAGACCGCCGGCGCTGAAGGGAACCGGACCGTTCACGGTCAAGTCGTTAAGGATCACCGGCGTGGAAACCTTCCACGATCCGTCCGGCGGTGCGGAGCGGGGGAAAAATACCATCTTCATCATTGAGATTGACAACCTGCGGATTGTCCACTGCGGTGACCTCGGGCATCTGCCTGATGAAGCAACAGTCAAGGCGCTGGGCAGGGTTGACATCCTGCTTGTGCCGGTGGGAGGACTGTTCACAATTGACGCCAAGGGAGCGGTCAAGCTGGTGGAGCGGGTGAAGCCCAGACTGGTGATTCCGATGCATTACAAGACCCACAAGCTCGGCTTCCAGATCGCCGGGGTTGAGGAGTTTGCCCGGCTCGCCCCGCAGGTCCGGCGGCTCGGCAGATCCGAGATTGAGATTACCGCAGAAAATCTGCCTCAGGAGACTGAAACCTGGATTCTGGAGCCGGCACTCTGATGCGTCTCATCCCGTTTGATCAGATTCGCGACACGGTTGCCCGGCTGTGCATTGAGGCAAACTGCATCCTCGGTGAAGATGTGGTCCGGGCGCTGGCAAAGGGACGGGAGATTGAAGAGAGCCCGACCGGCCGGGAGATCCTAAACCAGCTGCTGGAAAATCAGCAGATCGCCCGTGAGGAGATGATGCCCATCTGTCAGGACACCGGCTGGGCGGTCGTCTGGCTGGAACTTGGTTCGCAGGTAAAAATTGATGGCGGAGAGCTTTACGATGCGATCCAGGCCGGGGTCGCCAAGGGTTATACCGAAGGTTATCTGCGCAAGTCAATTGTTGCCGACCCGCTCCGGCGCAAGAATACCGGTGATAACACCCCGGCAATCATCTACACTGAAATTGTCCCGGGTGACCGGCTGAAGATCACCGTCCAGCCCAAGGGCGGCGGCAGTGAAAACATGAGTGAAATCAAAATGCTCTCCGCCGCTGACGGGGTGGCGGGAATCAGGAAATTTGTTGTTGACCGGGTGTGGCGCTCGCAGGCAAACCCCTGCCCGCCGGTGATTGTCGGTGTCGGTCTGGGCGGCACATTTGAAAAATGCGCCCTCCTGGCAAAACGGGCGCTGCTGCGGGAAATCGGCTCAGTGCACCCGGACCCTTTCTATGCACAGCTGGAGCAGGAACTGCTGGAAGAAATCAACAAACTGGGCATCGGTCCCCAGGGGCTGGGCGGAAGGGTTACCGCACTGGCGGTATTCATTGAAGCCTTCCCCTGCCACATCGCCACCCTGCCCTGTGCGGTCAACATCAACTGCCATGCCGCCCGGCATAAAAGTGCGGTAATTTGAATCATGAGTCAGATCAAGAATATTATCACTCCGCTCACCGACGAGGTGGTTAAAAACCTGCACGCCGGTGATGCGGTGACCATTACCGGCAGCATCTATACCGCCCGCGACCTCGCCCACCAGCGGCTGGTGGCTGTGCTCCAGAATAACGAAACTCTGCCCTTTGATCTCCGCGGGGCGGTGATCTACTATGTCGGACCCAGCCCGGCAAAACCGGGCAGACCGATCGGCTCCTGCGGACCGACCACCTCCTACCGGATGGATGCGTATACACCAGCTCTCCTTGCCGCCGGACTCAAGGGCATGATCGGCAAGGGCAACCGCTCGCCCGCGGTGATTGACGCCCTGAAAAAATACTGCGGAGTCTACTTTGCTGCGGTCGGTGGCGCCGCAGCACTGCTGGCACAGCGGGTGCGTTCAGCCCGGGTCATCGCCTATGAGGAGCTGGGACCGGAAGCCCTGCAGGAGCTGGTAGTGGAAAATCTGCCGGTGATCGTGGTCAACGACTGTTATGGAGCTGACCTTTATCAGGAGGGCGTGCGCCGCTACAAAAAGGAGGGGTGAAAGATGGCAAAACGGGCATTGAAAACGGGCAAAAAGAAACCGGTTGAGGCTCAGCCCGCAGGAGAATTTGTTACCATCTATGTGATGGGTGAAGCCTATCGGGTACCGAAGGAGCTGACGATCATGAAGGCGATGGAGTATGCGGGCTACCGGTTCATCCGGGGCTGTGGCTGCCGGGGCGGATTCTGCGGTGCCTGTGGCACCGTTTACCGGACCCGCGACTCCTATAAACTCAAGGTCGGACTCGCCTGCCAGACGGTGGTTGAGGACGGAATGTATCTCACTCAGATCCCCTTCTATCCCGCCAACAAGAAGGAGTATGATATCAGCCAGCTCCAGCCCGATACTCAGGTACTGGTCCGGCATTATCCGGAGCTGATGCGCTGTATTGCCTGCAACTCCTGCACCAAGATCTGCCCGCAGGATATCGATGTCATGGGTTATATCCAGGCGGCAATCCGCGGTGACATCGCCCGCGTTGCCGACATGTCGTTTGACTGCATCATGTGCGGACTGTGCGCCAGCCGCTGTCCGGCGGAAATCGTCCATTACAATGTCGCCCTGCTGGCACGCCGGCTCTACGGTGCAAAAATCGCGCCCCGGGCAGCACACCTCGCCCGCCGGCTGGAGGAAATCCGGTCCGGAAAGTTTGAGCCCGGTCTCGATAAACTGGTGCAGATGAGCGAAACGGAACTTTCCCGCCTTTATTACCAGGAACGGGACATTGAACCGGAATAGGAGGCTTGAATGTACCCACCGTCAATGCAGGAGTCAATCCGGAAACTGGAAGCGACCCGGCAGGAACGCATCCGGCAGGGCAAGATTCCCCTGCTTGATGCTGAGGCGAAAAAGGCACTGCTCAAATCCTTCCATCCTGACTACATTGAGACCAGCATGCGGCAACTGCAGGTCGGTCCGAACAAAGGTGACCGGACCCCGCATGAACTCGCGGATGTGCTGGAAGCCTGGCCGCTCGTTGACCCGAAACGGTTTGATACTGAACACCCGAAATTCACGGTTGATGTGCTGGTGATCGGTGGCGGCGGTGCGGGTGTTGCCGCTGCCCTGACAGCTCAGGAAAACGGTGCCCGGGTACTGCTGACCACCAAGCTCCGGCTCGGCGATGCCAACACGATGATGGCGCAGGGCGGAATTCAGGCTGCGGACAAGGAAAACGACTCCCCGGAACGCCATTATCTGGATGTCCTCGGTGGCGGCCATTTCAAGAACATCCCGGAACTGGCACGGGCGCTCGTCACCGATGCCCCCGGCATCATCGCCTGGCTTGAGGAGCTGGGGGTGATGTTTGACAAACAGCCCGATGGCACGATGATCACCATCCACGGCGGCGGCACCTCGAGAAAGAGGATGCATGCCTGCCGGGACTACACCGGCGCCGAGATCATGCGCACACTGCGGGATGAACTCCGCAACCGCCGGATTGAGGTGCTGGAATTCTGCGCTGCACTTGAACTTTTAACCGACGACCAGGGTGCGTGCTGCGGTGCGGCGTTTGTCAATCTGGATACGAATGAACTGTTTACCGTCCGGGCAAAAACGGTCATCCTTGCCACCGGCGGCTGCGGCCGGCTCCACATTCAGGGCTTCCCCTGCACCAACCATTACGGCGCTACCGCTGACGGCCTGGTCCTCGCCTATCGGGCTGGTGCCCGGCTGGTATTCATTGACACCATCCAGTATCACCCGACCGGTGTCGCCTATCCGGAGCAGATTGTCGGCCAGCTGATCACCGAAAAGGTGCGCGGGCTGGGTGCCCATCTGGTAAATGTCCACGGCAACCGGTTCATCTACGAGCTGGAAAGCCGGGACATCACCGCCTCGGCGATCATCCGCGAATGCACCGAACGGGGCAACGGCGTGGCGACACCAACGGGCAGGGTGGGCGTCTGGCTTGACACTCCCCTGATTGAAATCCTCAAGGGTGAAGGTGCGGTCAAGAAGAACCTGCCCGCGATGTATCACCAGTTTGCCCGGTTCGGTATCTATATGGACAAGGAGCCGATCCTCACCTATCCGACCCAGCACTACCAGAACGGCGGGATCCTGATCAACGATCAGGGCGAAACCGGGGTGAAAAACCTTTATGCTGCGGGTGAGGTTGCCGGTGGTATCCACGGCCGGAACCGGCTCATGGGCAACTCCCTGCTGGACATCCTGGTCTTCGGCCGAAGGGCGGGCAGGTCGGCAGCGGAAAAATCAAAAATTGTCACCCTTGACCAGCCCGCAGGATTTCATCACCTGCAGAAATTTCAGGCTGAACTTAAAACCGCCGGCATTCCGCGGGACCGCTGCGCCCCGATTCTCTTCCCGGAATACCGCCGGCCTGAACTGCAGACGCCGTTTGCCTTTGCTGGCTGATCATCACCGGAAATAAAAACTGGGCCGTGCAGGACTCGAACCTGCGGCCACCGGGTTAAAAACCAGGTGCTCTGCCAACTGAGCTAACGGCCCGAACTTTACTATGCAGTGCCGGAGGCCGGAGTCGAACCGGCACGACCCTGACGGGTCAAGGGATTTTAAGTCCCTTGCGTCTGCCCATTCCGCCACCCCGGCGCCCCAGTTTCAAGAGGCGGCACGGGGATTTGCACCCCGGAATTGCGGTTTTGCAGACCGCTGCCTTGCTGCTTGGCTATGCCGCCAGATTATGATGAAAAAAGCGGGAGACGGGATTTGAACCCGCGACCCCCACCTTGGCAAGGTGATGCTCTACCAGCTGAGCTACTCCCGCATCTGGCCCCAACCGGAGTCGAACCGGTGCCTTCACCTTGAAAGAGTGATGTCCTAAACCGCTAGACGATGGGGCCGGTCCAGTCTCTACCGCCCTATTAAATATAACCATCAGACCTGGCTCCGTCAATAACTTCTGACCAGCCGCCAGTCCCTCGTCTCCGGCTGCTCGGTAATCTTGTCCCACAGCTCCTGAAACAGCGTCTGCTGTCGTGACTGGACATAGTTTTCCCGGTTCAGCACCGGCCGCTCATTCGCCTGCTTACTGTCACAACGGATAATATAATACCCCCAGTTGGTCATGATCGGTCCCGCGATCTCACCCGGCTCCAGCGCCAGCGCCGCACCGACAAACTCCGCACCCCGTCTTCCCCGTGCCATGATATCGGTAGTTCCATTAATCACTTCATGAATCAGTTCCACCCGCGGGTTCTGAGCCGCATAATCTTCCAGACTCTTACCCTGCTTCAGTGCCTCACGTGCTGCATTTGCCATTTCACCACACAGTTTCTTTTCCCGCTCCTGACGCAGCCGCCATTTCACCGCCTCCTTCACCTGCTCAAATGGCACCGGCTGTACCGGCACAATCCGCTCCAGCCGGAACACATAGTAGCCATAAGGACCACGCATCGGTACCGGCATGATCTCGCCAACCTTTGCATCTGCTGCCCACGCCACCAGCTCACCCGGATTGTAAATCTGCACACTCCAGTTGAGCCGTTTCCTGCCCACAACCCGTGCCGGGGTCTGTCCCACCATCAGATTCATCCGCAGTGCCACCGAATCAAATTCACCAGCCGCCGTCTGTTCCATAAACTCCCGGATTTTATCCTGGACCGCCAGCTCCCGCGCCTCATCCGGCTTTACCCGGGTCCGGATGCGCCGGACCCAGAAGGTATCATTCCGGGCACTGTCCAGCAGAATGATCTGCCAGCCATTGCCGGTTGCCAGCGGCCTGGTGAAACTGCCCGGCTTGAGCCGGCGGACAATCGACTCCACGGGTGGTGCAAACTGCTGCCCTGTAAAGGCAACCGATACTGTATCCGGTTCATAATCGCCAAACATCAGCCCTGCCATCTCAAAGCTGTCCCGCAGACTGCCGGTATCGGCAGCCAGCAGCCGGCGATATGCCTCATCAATCCTTGTCCGCGCCGCCTGCGTATCCTCAGGGGTGATGGTAAAGGGGAAGAAGGCAAACTTCAGCTCCCGGATTTCCTCCTTCGGCTGAAAGTCCCGGCGGTGCTTATTGTAATACGCCCGCAGTTCGGCTTCAGAGGGTTCATAGTTCCGCTCCGAATCGCTGAGCGCCGTCGGCCCGATATACAATGCGGTCACAGTTGCCACAGTATTCGCCAGATTCACCGTCTGCTCCACCTCGTTTCTGGGCACAATGATGGCACCGGCGACATAAAGCTGAAGCTTCTGGGGCCGGAGCTGCTCGTAAATCTCCCGGGCATACTGGGCAAAGAAAGGACGGTTGTTCGGATTGGCAAGCGCCTGCCGGTACTTGTTCGTATCAAATTTGCCATCCGTCATCAGGTCCGGATGATTCAAAAGCCCCTGAGGCGGAAAATTACTGATGATCCATTCCAGTTCACCCTCGGTAATGTCCAGTTTGGTCTGTTTGAAAATTTTCGCCCAGGTAAGTTCGGTCTCCAGATGGTTCCAGGCCAGATGCTCAATCCGGGTTTCATCTTCATTCGTCAGGTCACGAAACATACTGTCTTTGTGATATTTACCGGCAATATACTGCCGCACCTGCCGGTATTCCTCAAGGCTTACTTTATAATCCCCAACCTGACCGACCACCCCCGGAGGGATATTGCGCCGGGACCCGCGCTCGCTCCGGCGGATCAGATTCCAGACTTCGCTCATCAGAAAACCGGCGATAAATGTCACCGCCACAATAATCATGATCACCTTTACTCTCTTCCGCAATGTGCTCAGCATAATGGTCTATTTTAATGAAAATTCACTCCCAAGTCAATTTGGCAAGCTTACCTTTCCCACGGTTGTTGACTTTTACCTTCACCAGCCTAATATACTGTTTCAGCAATGAATGAGCAGTTAAACGAGGTTCTACCCCTCGTCACCAAACCAGTCCGCTACACCGGCGGCGAATACAACGCCTATTATACCGGGTCGGGCAGTGAGCAGGTCCGCTGGGTGCTGGCAATGCCCGAGGTTTATGAAATCGGCATGTCCAATTACGGGCTCAGGATACTGTATTCCATCCTCAACCGGCTGGATGGGGTCAGCTGTCAGCGCTGTTATGTTCCCTGGCCCGACTTTGGCGATCTGCTCCGGGCAAGACAACTGCCACTTTATGCCCTGGAATCAGGACAGCCCCTGAACGAGTTTGACATCATCGGTGTTTCGCTCCAGAGCGAACTTTCCTACACCAATCTCCTCTATCTCCTGGATCTCGCCCGTGTCCCGCGACACCGTTCTGACCGGGGCAATTCCGATCCGCTCATTGTTGCCGGCGGACCCTGCACCGTTAATCCGCTGCCACTTGTGGATTTTGTTGATGTGTTTGTCATCGGCGACGGCGAGGATGCGGTGCGGGAGATCAGTGCGGTGTATGCCGACTGGAACCGTAAAAACCGGGACGAACTTTTATCCCGCCTTGCCCGGCTCCGGGGTCTGTTTGTCCCCGGCTATACCGATATCCGGAACCAGCAGGTGGAACGCCGTATTGTAACTCAGCTCCGGGAGGAAGACTTTCCTTTTCCGCCCATTGTCCCGATCTGTGAAATCACCCACGACCGCCTCACCGTGGAGATCGCCCGCGGCTGTGGCCGGGGTTGCCGGTTCTGCCAGGCAGGAATGATCAACCGTCCCGTCCGGTTCCGGGATGTGGACCAGATCGTCCGGCTGGCGGAACGGGGAATCCGTGCCTCCGGGTGGGAGGAGGTTTCACTCCTTGCCCTCTCAGCACTTGACTACCCTTATCTCTTGGAGCTGGTTCAGCGGCTGAACCAGCGTCTGTTCGGACGCCGGGTCTCCATCTCTCTGCCATCAACCCGGGGTGAGGACTTCACACCGGAGCTGGCAATCAACCTGCAGGAGGTAAAAAAAGCCGGCTTGACCTTTGCGCCGGAAACCGCCTCTTCCCGGCTCCGCTCATTCATCAACAAGAATATTTCTGAAGTAAAAATTCTGGAATCAATCCGCAATGCTCTGGATGCCGGCTGGGGCGGGATCAAACTCTATTTCATGATTGGACTGCCGGATGAAACCGACGAGGATGTCCGTGAGATCGCCCGGTTCGTCCTCGAAATCGCCCGGCTGTGCCGGAGCCGGACTGTGCGCTTCAACCTCACCCCGTTCATCCCCAAACCCCACACCCCGCTGCAGTGGGCAGGATTCGCTGATATCTCCGAAACCAGGGAAAAAATTACTCTGCTCAAGGAGATGCTCTCAAGGCGCAATATCAAGCCCAAATGGGAGAATCCGGAATGTTCCTGGGTTCAGGCGCTGCTTGCCCGGGGAGATGAAAAACTGGGTCCGGTGATTGAACGGGTATATGAAGCCGGAGGTATCTATCAGGAATGGACCGAGTTCTTCAATTTCACCCGCTGGCAGGAGGCACTTGCCGCCTGCGCTGTCGATCCTACTCCCTACCTTAAGGAGCAGCACCCGGCAACACCACTCCCCTGGGAATTCATCAATGTCGGAGTCAGCCGGCAGTTTCTTCTTCAGGAGTTTGAACGGGCAAAGGCCGGGGTTGAAACTCCGGACTGTCTGACAGGAGGCTGCACCGGCTGCGGCGCCTGCAATAGCCCCGGACCAGAACGTCCGCATCCGCCATCGAGTACAGCCGATACATCCGGTTTCGGACACCTCCATATCGGGACGATAGAACAGCTGAAAAAGCGGTTACGGTTGAAATATGTTGTGGATGAACCGTTTCGCTTTGCCGCACATCTTGATCGAGTCCGCGCCTTCTACCGTTCACTGCGCCGGAGCGAACTTCCGGTTATTTACACCCGCGGCTTTGCCCCAAAACCGATGCTCTCCTTCGGACCACCCCTGCCGGTCGGCGTACTTTCGGATGGCGAATATGTCGATCTGTTTCTTGACTTTCAGTATTCGGGTAACATCGCCCGGGACCTCGGACCGTTTCTGCCCCGTGGCATCCGGATCGTTGCCGCCCAAGCGGTTCCCCGAAGCACACCATCCCTCGGTGAACTGATCAATCTCGGCCGGTATGAAATCCGGATTCCACCGGCACTCACCCTGCCTGAAAACCAGCCGCTTCCAGCCGGGGTCCGCCGCCTTCAGGTACGGTCCGATCGCTCCCTGCTGCTTGATCTGACCATCGCACCGGGAGTTAAACTGTTTCCGGTGCTGGCAGCACTCCTGGGCATCACCGAATCTGAAGCAAGAGTTCTGAAGGTAAAACGCCTGGACTGTCTCATTTTTTCCGACGGCTCGCTGCGGACTCCGTTGGGCGAAAACATCACTTGATCGGGGAGGAAAAAATGAAAGTAAAAACGAAAATTGTCATCAGTGCCAATGAATGGGAAACCAGAGTTGCGGTCTTTGAACAGGACCGGCTGGTTGAGTTTTACATTGAACGGGCAGAACAGCAGAATCTCGTCGGCCGGATTTACAAGGGACGGGTAGAAAATGTGGTCAAGGGCCTGCGTGGTGCCTTTGTCAATATTGGTTTGCGCAAGAACGGTTTTCTCCCCCTGACCGAAATTCCGGAGTTCGATATCCTGGAGGGTGATGAAATTGAAGAAGCGGACAGTGGCACCAGCCGGAGCCGGGTACCGGAAAAACTGCCCGCCCGCACTATCACCCTGCGCGAAGGTGAGGAAATTCTGGTTCAGGTCGTCAAGGACCCGTTTGCGGAAAAGGGTGCCCGACTGACATCGCTGGTCTCGGTCCCCGGCCGTTATCTCGTTTACTTCCCAAATGCTCAGCGAATCGGCATCTCCCGCCGGATTGCCGACCGCCGGGAACGGAGCCGGTTGCGCGACGCGGTCCGGCAGTTCAAGAACCCGCAGGCCGGTCTGATCATCCGCACCGTAGCCCAGGAGGCTTCGGTTGATGACCTGAGGCGGGAATACCAGGAGCTGGAACGAACCTGGGAGGAAATCAGGCAGAAGGCGGAACAGCACAGTGCACCGGCACTGCTTTATGAAGAACCCTCAATCGCCCTCAAGGTCGTGCGTGATCTCCTGAGCGAGCAGGTGGAAAAGGTGCTGGTGGACTACGAACCGGTCTATCAGCAGCTGCTCAGCTATGTCAGCCGGGTAGCACCCCGTTTCCGGCGCCGGATTGAACATTATCAGGGTGAAGTCCCGCTTCTGGAATTCACCGGTGTTGAGGCAGAACTGGAACGGCTGTTTCACAAACGCATCTGGCTCAAGGGGGGTGGTTTCATTACTATCGACCAGACTGAGGCGATGGTCGCTATTGATGTCAATACCGGCCGGTCCGCTCAGGAGGAGGACCCGGAAAAGCTGATCTTCGAGACCAACCTGGAAGCGGCCGCGGAAATCGCCCGCCAGATCCGGCTGCGCGATCTCGCCGGATTGATCATCATTGACTTCATCGACATGCAGGATCCGAAAAATACCGAACGGGTGGTACAGGAACTGAAAAATCATCTGGCACACGACCGGGCAAAATCGGATTTTTCCAAAATGAGCCGGTTCGGACTGCTGGAGATGACCCGGGAACGGACCCGTCCCGGAATGATGTATCTGCTCTTTGAAACCTGTCCGGTCTGTCAGGGATCAGGCCGGGTGCGCTCCCGGTCTGAAGTGGCAATGCGGATTGAACGCCTCATCCTCACCCGGCTCCCCAAACTCCGGGGTCGAAAGGTCCGCATTCTCGCTTCCCCCTTGATGACCGAATTCCTCACTACCGAATGGTTCGAACGGCTTTCTGAGTTTGCCCGGCGCTACGAACTGGCGATTGATGTCAAAACCGATTACCAGCTGGCGCCAACCGAATTCAAGCTTCTTACTGAATCCGGTTAAACACCGATATCATAAACTTTCTGGCGCGAACGGGCGCCCGCCACCAGCCGGACCGCGGACTTTGGTACCCGGAAAAAGGTGGCGAGCATTTCTGCGGCTGCCCGGTTCGCCCTGCCCTCAACCGGTGGTTCCCGAACTGCAACTGTCAGGCTTCCATCCGGATTACGCACAACCTGGTTCTTGGCGGAACCGGGCTTCACCCGAACCCTGACCCGCACCATTTACAATTCCTGAAACCGCAGAATCGGCACCCGGACCGGATTGATATTTATCAGATCACTCTTGAACCTATCCTTGAGCTCCTGCTTCTTCCCGGCGTTCCAGCCGGAAACCCGGGAAAAGTATCCGGTCACGCGCGTGATGTGATCTACTTCGGCTGAATGGCAGTAGGGACAGGTGGAATTAAGACCCCGGCTCGTCCGGTGACACCGGGCACAGGTTGTGAACTCGGGTGAAAAGGCAATCTGGGCATTCCGGGTCCGGTGATAGGTCTTGAGCACGAAATTGGCAATCGCCTCCTTCGGTGGCCGGGAATCTGCCAGCCAGACATGAGTCAGCGCGCCCGCCTCAATCATATCGTGAAACTTGCCTTCAAGGTAAACCCGTTCAATCGGATCGATCGCCGCTCCGATGTTCAGATAGGTGGAGTTCGTATAGTAAACCGCTCCGGACTGAAGGTCTCCCTTGACTACCTGCTGTGCCTGCTCCGGATAGAGCTCCAGATCCAGCTTTGCCAGCCGGAACGCTGTTGACTCAGCCGGCGTCTGCTCGATAACCAGTCGCATTTTGTGTTCCGCTGCCAAGCGCCGGCACTCCAGATTGAGGAACGCCATCACCTTCAAACCGAACCTGAACGCCTCCTCGCTTTCATGGAGCTCCTTGCCCAAGTGATACTGCACCATCTCATTCAAACCCAAAACGCCGACAAGATAGGTCACCCGGTGCATCCGCAGATAGGGTTCGCCATCCGCATCCATGGTCAGCAGCGCAAGCGGTCCTTCTGACTTCAGTGCCAGAAGCTTTTCAATGAAAGTCCGCTTCTCCTCGTGCGCCCGGGCAACCATCTCCATCCGCTCCCGCAGAAGTGAAAACAGCACCTCATCATCATGATTGGCAAGAAAAGCCACCCGGGGCAGATTGATCGTCACATTCTGCAGCGCACAGTAGCGCATCTTCCAGGGAGTTCTGGCATCATTCATATCATGCTCATCCAGCTTGAAACTGAGCCGGCAGCACTCACTGATCTTGGCAGTTTTGCCCCGGTCAAAGACAAAATAGGTATTACCCTTCTCGGCAGCGACATCGGCGATGTGATTGAGAAAATCCTGATAGCCAGGGGTCTTAAAGAAGTTCTCGGTGATGTGCACGAGCGGTTTGGGGAAGAAAAACGGCCGACCGGAGCCGTCGCCGTCCCGGTAGACATCAAAGATCGCCCAGACGAACCGCTGTGCCTCGTTCAGATAATCACCATATTTCTTGCCGGTATACTCACCACCAGGGCCGATTGCCGGCACCTCGGCAAAATGCGCCGGCATCTCCCAGTAAAGATTAATGTCGGAAAAGATCGCCTGTCCACCCCGGGCGACATTCTGCTGTGAATACTCAAAAACCAGCATCTGCGCCAGCTGGTGAATATCCCTGTCGCTCATCCCGACCAGAAATGGTGCAAAAAATATGTTAACCGCATCCCAGCCGATTGCCCCGGCAAAGTGTCCCTGCAGCGCCGCAGAAAACTTGACCATATGTGCCAGCAGTGTCTCCGGATGGCGTGCCGGCTTTGCCATTGATAACGCATTCGGCAGATTGAGTCCGAACTTCTTCACATACTCCAGCGACTGCCCGGAGCAATAAGGTCGATTGATAAAACCAAGATCATGCAGATGGATATCACCACGGGTGTGAGCGTCGGCAATGTCGGCATCAAATACCGAACTCAGGGCAAACTGTTTCAATGTCCACTCGGCAAGGGTCATATTCGTTGCCTCGGGATTGTGCGGGGTATTTGCATTCTCCCGGTTCTTGTAGAGAATCAGGTTCTCCACATCAGCAATCGGTACCCCCAGTCGGGCATGGCGGCGTCGCGCCTCCTCCAGCCCCCGCTCCACCAGTTTGGCGTTCACCAGCTCCCGCACCAAGCTTGAAGTTACCCGCCGGACATTGGCATTAACAATCGTCTCCTCAACCTCACGGGCAATCTCCTCGGCAATTTCCGGTTCCAGCCCGGCCTCACGCACCAGCGCCCGGCTGATCCGGGAGCGGTCCCACTGCCGGATCGTATCATCGGACGAACGGACGAACAGGGCAAATTCGGTCGTATCCCGCTTGCCAAAAAGCATGGGCTTAACCCGCACCGCCTCCAGTCGCCTTGCCCGCGCCCGCTCCTCCCGTTTCAGAATATACGCTTTGGCAGTCTGAGCATGACCATATTCCACCAGTACCTTTTCCACCGCATCACCAATCTCCTCAACCGTCGGAATGTGAGGACCGCGCTGGGCATAAAGATACTCTACCACCCGTTCCGCCAGCCAGCGCGCCCGATTATAATCCTCGCCTCCAACCGAACGGGCGGCATTGAAGATCGACCCGGCAAGTTTGTCAATGTCAAAATCAACCAGCTCGCCGGAACGCTTCTGGACCTTGCGAAAATACCATTTCCTGCCGGTCTCTCCCTCAGACGGCTTCCCCCCCGCTGCCGGCAGCCGTGAATGCGGGAACTTGTACTCCTGATGATTATTCTCCTCTGACACCTCTTGCCTCCTTCCTGATTTTCCTCAGTTCTTCCACAAACTGTTCCGGACTGGTAAACTGCCGGTAGACCGAAGCAAACCGGACATAGGCTACCGGGTCAATTCCAATCAACTGCTCAAGCACCAGCTCACCGATCTCAGCCGAACTCACCTCAACTCTACCCTCCTCCTCCAGCCGGCGTTCCAACGCATCAACCAACCGTTCGATTTCGTTTCTGCCTACCGGCCGCTTCCGACAGGCAAGCACAATCCCGTTAACCACCTTCTGCCGGTCATAAGGCTCGTGCCTCCCATCCCGCTTGATCACCATCAACGGCATTCTCTCCACATACTCATATGTCGTAAACCGCCTGCCACACTTCAAACACTCCCTTCTGCGCCGGATCGCACTTCCATCCTGAACCGGCCTGGAATCCAAAACCTTATCCTCTTCGCTTGAGCAGTAAGGACACTTCATATAGATCAATAATATGTTACACCACAATATATAGCGTGTCAATTATAATAAATAATCAGTTCCGATTCTGTAACTTATTGAAAAAAAATCATTTTTATTAATATTGCCGAATACTCCGGCAGAAAGATAAATCACAGGACTATCAAGATGGATTTTATACAAATTTATAGATATTATTTGTTATCCACAGGTTTATCCACATCTTTTCAACATTAATTCAACTTTTACTCTGCAAGATGATCATAGCCGGTAATTTTTAATGGAACTACCTCCTCCCCCTCCTTAATAAACAAACCTTTACCTTCTCTCACATGGCCAATCCTTGTAATCTTCACATTCTTAATCATCTGAGGCAAGTTCCTTCTGCTGGTAAACAGCAGCTCATAATCCTCGCCTGCACTCAAGGCAAACTCCAGCGGATTCTTTCTCAGCTGCTGACACAATTTAATTGTAACAGGATGTAACGGCAGCTGGTCCGGGTCAATCACGATTTTCACTCGACTCAGAACGCTCAGCTGCCGGGCATCACTCCCCAAACCGTCTGAAGTATCAATCAATGCCGAAATCCTCAACCCCAGCGCGCGCATCACCTGGGCTCTTGGTACGGGACAGAGGTGGCGCTGAACCGCCAGTCGTATTCCTGCGGTACCTGCCGGCAATCTGACTCTTCCGGCAAGTATCAGCCTGCCGGTCTCGGCAAGTCCGGCATAACCGGTCAGATAGAGGAAATCACCGGGTTGCGCCCCGGAACGGAGCAGAGGTACCGCTGCCCTGCCCAATGCAGTTAGTGTTATCACCAGCCGGTCAAGAGCGATGATATCTCCGCCACCGATCTCACACCCCATCTCTTTGCATATCCGCTCCAGCCCCCGATACAACTGCCTTATCGCACGCAAATCGGTTTCCCGTGGCACCGCCAGCCCCACCACCAGCACCTTGGGTTCACCGCCCATCGCCACTACATCAGAAAGCGCAGCACATGCACATCTTGTCCCCACATCATAATAACTCATATAACTTAAATCAAAATGTACCCCTTCCGCATAGGTGTCTGTAGTCAGGACCGTATTCCCATCCTTCAGAATCAGGGCGTCATCACCAATCCCGAGCTGAAGATTGCCCCGGCTGTGGATCTGCCGCTGAATTATCCGGATCAACCCCTGTTCTCCTAACTGGTTAATTCGCACTAGCTATGATATCAAAAACCGGCTTAACGGGCAAGAAGAAAAAAACGCTTCAGCATTGACACGAGCGCAGCTGCTGTTATCATATTCGACAGGATGGAATCCCTGACGATTAATACCCGGAAACGTACCGAACTGATCGACATCACAGCGCAGGTTGCCCGGCTCGTAGAAAAGAGCGGCATTCGCTCCGGTGTCTGCATCCTTTATGTTCCCCATACGACCGCGGGCATTACGATCAACGAAAGTTATGACCCGGATGTGACTGAAGATATCACTGCGCTGCTCAACCGGCTCGTTCCGCCGGATCGGTCCTACCGGCACACCGAAGGCAACGCCGATGCCCATATTAAATCGGTGCTCGTCGGCTGCTCTTTGGTAATACCGGTTGAAGACCATCGGCTAACGCTGGGCCGCTGGCAGGGAATATTTTTCTGCGAATTCGATGGACCCAGAACCCGGGAATGCCGGGTAAAAATTATCAGTGATCAGAAATAAATCTAAAGCACAGGAGGAAAAATGACGCACAAAAAACTTTTTGTCCCCGGACCAACCGAGGTGCGGGAAGAAATCCTGAAGGCTCAGGCACAGTGGATGATCGGCCACCGATCCAAGGAGTTTGGTGACCTCAACCACCGGTGTATAGAAAAGACCCGCCAGATACTCAAAACCAAGAATTATGTCTTCTGGTGGACTGCCTCCGGAACCGGACTGATGGAAGGTGCTATCCGCAATGTTGTCCGTAAAAAGGTACTCCATACCATTAATGGCGCCTTTTCCGACCGCTGGTTCAAAATCTCACAGGCGTGCGGCAAAGAACCGGGCGCGGTGCGGGTGGAATGGGGTAAGGCGGTCCGGCCGGAACTGGTTGATGCCGAACTTGCTAAGGGAGGATACGAAGCGGTAACCATCACCCAGAACGAAACCTCAACCGGTGTGCGGGCACCGATTGAGGAGCTCGCCACCATGATCCGGGAAAAATATCCCGATGTCCTGATTCTAGTCGATGCGGTCTCAAGTTTGATGGGCGACTGGTTTGACATTGACCGGCTTGGTCTGGATGTGGTGGTTGCATCAAGCCAGAAGTGCGTGGCACTGCCCCCGGGTCTGGCGGTGGCGATCGTTTCCCCCCGGGCAATGGAAAAATGCCGGACAATTCCCGATCGTGGCTACTACTTCGACTACGAGGCGATGCTCAAGCGCTATGAAAAGGACCACCAGACGCCCACCACACCTGCAATCTCCCTTTTCTGGGCACTGGACAAGGAACTGGACTACATCCTTGCCGAAGGCATGGAAAAAAGGTATCAGCGCCATCTGGAAATGGCAAAATTCACCCGGGAATGGGCGAAAAAATACTTTGCGGTATTCCCGGAGCCGGGCTACGAATCGGTCACCCTCACCACCGTTACTAATACCCGGGGTATCAGCGTCAAAGATCTGAACACCGCTCTCGGCGAGCGGGGCATGCAGATTTCAAACGGCTACGGTGACCTCAAGGAAAAAACCTTCCGGATTGCCCATATGGGGGATCTGACCTTAAACGATATGCAGGAAGTTACGCAGGCGATCGTTGACATTCTGAAACTGTGAACCGCTGGTTCGGGCTCGGGCTGGTACTGATTGCCACCAGTCTCGCTCAACCGGTCCTGAACCGGACCCAGGTGCGTGCCCGGTTCCAGCCCGAGCCCTACACTGATGCCCGCTATATCCGGCTGGCGGGCGGCATTATTATTGATATCCGCAGCGCCACTCCGCCAGCTGAAATCTCATCCCGCTACTGGCTTCTGCACTTTACTGCTCCAATTTACAACCACTGGCTCGCCACACTGAACAACCGCGGATTTGTCCCGGTCGCCTATCTTGCCTATCAAACACTGGTTGTGCGGGCACCTGCCAGTTGCACCCCTGATTCTATCGCCCGGCTCTGTCAGTCTCTGCCGATTGACTGGCATGGGCCATTTCTTCCGGAATACAAACTTGCCCCGGAATTCCGAAAACTGGGTGCCCGCGTCACCCGGCTGACCTGTGCCTGCTGGAAACCGGCAAGAACCGAAACACTCGATCTTTCGGCGCTCGACCCGGATGATCGCAGTCGCCGGCTCGAAAGCCTCGCTACCCGGGATGAGATTTTCTGGATTCAAGCCCGGGGAAAGCCCGTATCATTCAATCGCAATGTGCAGTGGGTCCTCCAGTCCGGCTGGGACAGCACCATTCCTGACCCGGCTGGAAGCCGGCGCATCTGGCGTTGGGGCATCCGGGGACAGAACATGCTCATCGGGCTGTTTGACTCCGGAATCAACACTGAACATGACATGTTCTTTGACCCCTATTTCCCCCTGACTCAGCCGGGCATCTATCCTGATCACCGCAAGATTACCGCCTATAAACTTTACTATAATGCTGCATTCGGCGACGCCCCTGGTGCCAACTATCACGGATCAGCAGTTGCGGGCACTCTCGCCGGCGAGGATTCTATCAACGGTAACGAAAGCGATCTTGAGGGCATGGCACCTGATGCCCGGATCTATTTCCTGGATATCGGCACCGCCAGCGGTCAGTATATCTATTCTGATGACCTGACCGAAATGCTCGATTCAGTCCGGCTCGGTCTCGGCATTCCGGAACCGGTCCGTCAGGTATCCGGCTCCTTCGGCACCATGGATTACCTTTCCGAATACCGGCTGGCAGATGCCTCTCTGGATGCGGTCTGCTGGCAGGACAAGAAATTTCTGGTAATCTGGGCTGCAGGCAACGGTGGCGGTACCCGTTACAAACTCGGTCACCCCGCCTGTGCAAAAAATGCACTCACCGTCGGCGGCTGTGGCAATGGCACCAGGGCGAATTTGATTTACTCCCTCTCCTCTGCCGGTCCAACCCGTGACAACCGGCTCAAACCCAATCTTGTGGCACCGGCAGAGAGCATCTGGACCGTTTATGGTGGCGGGATCAACTCCTACCGGGTCCGGGAAGGAACCAGCTTTGCTGCACCATCAGTCAGCGGTGCGCTCACTCTGCTCCGTCAGTACCTGAAAGAAGGCTGGTACCCGACCGGTCAGCCAGACCCGGAACACTCCATTTGCGAACCCAGTTCGGCGCTGATGCGGGCATTAGCCATTACTGCTGCCGACACAAATGTCGGCCGGGAAACCATCCCGGACATCCGCACCGGCTGGGGCAGACTGAACCTATCCCGGGTTATGCACTTTCCGGACGACTCGCTCAGTCTGGTGTTTGTGGACGAAACCCTGGGGCTGGCAACCGGAGAATATGATGAATATGAGATTACCATTAACCGCCGGGAACCGCTGCGTGTAGTTTTAACCTGGACCGACACAGCGGCCATGCCCAACGCCGAAATCGCCATTGTTAACGACCTGAATCTCGAACTGGAAAGCCCGGACCACAACCGCTACCGTGGTAATCAGCTCGCATTAAACCAGTCGATTCCCAATCCCGTGCTTTGGGACGAGCGTAATGTTGAGGAACTGATTCAACTCGCCCGGCCCATAACCGGCACCTGGAAAATCCGGGTTTACGCACGCAACATCTATACTGCCCGTCAACCCTATGCGCTTGTGGTCCACGCGGGAATACAGGGGACCCCGGGAATCAGGGAAATGCCGGAAACGGTTCAGCTGCCAGCCCGCATCTGCCGGCTCGGTCAGATTCAAATGTTAATTCCACCAAAAACCCGGTTCCGTCTCTGGTCGATCACCGGCACGCTGGTTGCTGATGTCTTTAACAATCAACTTCAGCCCTGCTATTGGAAAGCTCCAAACACACCGGCTGGCGTTTACGTCCTCCAGACAGTAACTTCAAACTCAGTCCAGACTGGCAAAATCATTCTCCTGAAATAACATTCAGCAAACACTCGGGCAGAGCTATTATCTTTTGACTTCTGAGCCCTGCCCGCTTAAAATAAGTTTAAAACAGGAAAGGAGTTTAAATTGAATACCGCTGATTACATTCAACTTGAAGAAAAATATTCCGCACACAATTATCACCCTCTGCCGGTCGTGCTCTGCAAAGGTGAAGGGGTCTGGGTGGAAGATGTTGAAGGCAGGCGTTACCTCGATATGCTTTCCGCCTATTCGGCACTCAACCAGGGACATCGCCACCCGCGCATCATTCAGACCCTGATTGAACAGGCAAACCGGCTGACCCTGACCTCACGGGCGTTTCACACTGATCAGCTCGGTCCGCTCTGCCAGCTGCTTTGTGAGATCACGGGGCAGGAACAGGTGCTTTTGATGAACTCGGGTGCAGAGGCGGTGGAGACCGCAATCAAGTGCGCCCGGCGCTGGGGCTACACGAAAAAGGGAGTTCCGCCGGACCGGGCAGAAATCATTGTCTGCGCCAACAATTTTCACGGTCGGACGACCACGATCATCAGTTTCTCCACCGAAGCGCTCTATCGCGACGGTTTCGGACCTTTTACCCCGGGCTTCAAAATCATCCCCTACGACAACCCTGATGCACTCGAACAGGCAATTAACAAAAACACGGTCGCCTTCCTGGTGGAGCCAATTCAGGGTGAAGCCGGAATTATTGTCCCCCGTCACGGCTATCTGCAGCGTGCCCGTGTCATCTGTCATCAGCACAACATCCTCTTCATCCTTGATGAAATCCAGACCGGTTTGGGCAGAACCGGACGACTCTTCTGTTACCAGTATGAAGATGTCCGACCTGATGTCCTGATTTTAGGCAAGGCGCTGGGCGGGGGCTGCATACCAATCTCCGCAGTTCTTACCTCCCGTGAAATCATGAGCGTATTTGTGCCGGGTAACCACGGCTCAACCTTTGGCGGCAATCCCCTCGCCTGCGCGGTTGCCCGGACCGCTGTCAGTGTAATTCTGGAAGAAAAGCTACCCGAACGGTCATCAGAACTGGGAACATATTTTCAGAGCCGGCTGAAAGCACTGAACTCCTCAAAAGTTAAGGAAATCCGGGGACGGGGGCTCTTCATCGGAGTAGAGCTCAAACCCGAGGCCGGCACCGCCCGGGAATACTGCGAAAAACTGCTCCGGCTCGGCATCCTTGCCAAGGACACCCACGAGCAGGTGATCCGGTTTGCACCCCCGCTCGTAATCACCCGGGAGGAAATCGACTGGGCGCTGGAACGAATCGCTCAGGCACTTGCATAACTTTTTATGCGGCTCCTTGCATTGCACCATCCTGCCGATCTCAATTCAGAACTCGCCCGGGTGGGTGTTGACCAATGCGCATGGACGATCTTCTCCCAGAAAGCCGAGGTAATTCCGCTCAAAATCACCGGTATCTCGGTGGCAGCCGGCAACATTCTCAAGCAGACCGCCCTTGTCTGCGGCGCTGACTGCGCCCTGCACCGGGATGCCATCTCCGGAAGGGTGAAAAAAACTGATGCGATCCTCTTTGCCACCCCGCGCCAGTATGAACAGATCTGCCTCCGGCTGAAGCAACAGCCGGATTGTGCTGCCCGGCTCATCCCCGAGATCCGGACCCTGCTTGCTGCTGCCCGCCAGCCGCAGCGCCGGGTTAAACTCGGCCGCAAAACCCTGACGCTCAACCGCACCCTGATCATGGGTATACTCAACATAACCCCCGACTCCTTCTATGACGGCGGCCGGTATCTCAACCCGCATGCGGCACTGGAACGGGCACATCAGCTGGTGGAAGATGGTGCGGACATTCTGGATATCGGTGCCGAATCCACCCGCCCCGGTGCAGCACCGGTAACTCCGGAAGAACAGCTGAAACGGATCCTGCCCGTGCTCAAACCGCTGGTAAAAAAGACCCGGGTGCCGATCTCGATTGATACAACCAGCTCCCGTGTTGCTGAAACCGTGCTTGCCGAAGGTGCCGTACTCATTAACGATATCTCCGGGCTGAAGTTTGATCCCGCACTTGCCCGGGTCTGCGCCCGATACAATGCCGGCTTAGTCCTGATGCACATCCGCGGCACCCCCCGCACCATGCAGCGCAATCCGGTCTATAAAGACCTGATGGCGGAAATTACCGGCGAACTCCAGAAATCAATTCATCAGGCGCTTGAAGCCGGCGTCGCCTTTGAAAACCTGCTCGTTGATCCTGGTATCGGCTTTGGTAAAAAGCCGGAACACAATCTTGAAATCCTCCGCCGCCTTGCTGAACTGCGCACCCTGAACCGGCCGATTGTAATCGGACCCTCGCGGAAATCATTCATCGGCCATATCCTCAACCTCCCTCCGGAAGAACGGCTCGAAGGCACCATCACCAGCTGTATTGTCGGAGCACTCAACGGCGCCAGTATCGTCCGGGTTCATGATGTTCTCCCGGTCCGCCGGGCGCTGCAGGTGCTGGCAGCGATTCAGTCCGGGGGGAGCTGACTGTGATTTCCTTTATCCGTATCCGGCCGGTTGATATTATTGACATCCTGCTGGTTACAGTCGCCACCTACTACTTCCTGCGCTTTATCCGCGGCACCCGGGCAATCCGCATGCTCTATGCCCTGCTCTTCCTTGTACTTGTCGGCACGATCGCCCGGTGGCTTGACTTCAAGGCACTCGGGCTGATCATCAGCTCCCTGACCACCGTCTGGCTGGTGGCGTTTGTCATTCTCTTCCAGCCGGAAATCCGTAACCTCCTCTCCAGGTTCGGCCGTGCCCGCCCGATCCGTTTTCTCTTTCGCCCGGCCGCCGATTCAACTCTGGTTGAAGAGCTGGTCGCCGCTGCCGCCCAGTTAAGGGAGCGGAAAATCGGTGCCCTGATTGTCGTGGAACAGGAGATCGGACTGCGCGAATACACTGAAACCGGCAGCCGGCTTGAAGCCCGGGTCTCCGCACCACTGCTGGTCTCAATCTTCACTCCGCCTTCACCGCTCCATGACGGTGCGGTCATCATCTCCGGCAACCAGATCATCGCTGCCGGCTGCACCCTGCCGCTGGGTGAAGCCGAACCCGGACTGGGAATGCGCCATCGGGCTGCTGCCGGTATCACTACCCTGACCGATGCGGTCGCCATTGTCGTCTCAGAGACCACCGGCAACATCACCTTTGCCCGCCGGGGTCGGCTGTTAATCAATTTGACACCATCGCAATTGAAGTATAATTTAATGCAGGCAATTTTGAAGGTATAATGAACAAAGGAGCTTGAAAGATGAATGAATCACGCTGGCGCCTGGTTATTTTTCTGCTGGTATTTCTGGTGGTTCTGGGCGTCTATCTCTACAGTGTTGCGCCCACCGCATCCTTCTGGGACTGTGCCGAACTGATCGCTGTCTCCTACATTGCGGGTATTCCTCATCCGCCCGGCACACCGCTGTTTGTCATGCTGGGCAGAATCTTCACTATGCTGCCAATCGGCCGGGAAATCGCCTTCCGGGTGAATCTCATACCTGCCCTGTTCGGTGCCTTCTCCTGCGGACTGCTCTATCTCATTGTCATCAAGATTCTTGCTATCAACGCCGCCACAGAAAAGGACCGGCGCCCGTGGTTACCGCACATTGCCGGTGTCTTCGGTGCCCTGATGTGCGGGTTTGCCTACTCCTACTGGGATAACTGTGTCGAGGCTGAAGTCTACGGTCCCTGTGTGGTCATCGCCCTCACTGTGCTCTACCTGGCGCTCGTCTGGCGCGAAGGCCGGGAAAAGGGGACCGGTGACAACCGTCAGATTCTTGCCGCCATCTTTCTGCTGTTTGTCGCCACCGGCATCCACTTCACCCCGATGCTGGTGGTCTTTGCGGTGCTCATCTTCGCCCTGCTCGTTGACCGGCAGGCGGTAATTCATCTGCGCTTCATTGAATTCATGGTCGGCTACCTGCTGATCCTGACCGTGAATGAAATGGGACTTTCTGCCGGCACCTTCATCGTTGTGCCCCTGATCCTCGCCGGCACCTATTATGCCATCCGGATCATGGAGCGCTCGGAAAGGAATCTTACTCTCCTCTACGGACTGGGAATTCTGGCTGGCGTCTTCCTCGTCGCCTACATCGGTGCCGGACAGAAGCTCATGGATGATATTGTCCTCTTCCTCGCCTCCCCGACCGTTGCCTTCATTGAGCGCTGGTTCCGCTCTCCGGTGCTGGTAGTCCTCTTCATCCTCGGCTACGGCGGCTACCTCTACTGGCTCCACACCCGGAAGAAACTGCGTGCCGGCTATGTCGGTCTGCTTCTCGGACTGGTCCTGCTTGCCGGCACAGTCCAGTTCATCATGCTCATCCGTGCCCGCCACTATCCGACAATCAACGAAGTGGAACCGGCACGCTGGCGGGACTTCGTCAGCGTGCTCAAGCGGGAGCAGTATGACCCGATGCGCCTGTTTCCGCGCAAAACCCAGTTTCTCACCGAAGATGAATGGCGGGCTAACCGCAATCCGGTCTTTGATGTCTTCCGCGCCTACATTGAGCAGATCGCCTTTTACACCCGCTACTTCCTCTGGCAGTGGGGCAATGAGCGCTTTCTGGATGTCCTCTTTACCAACATCCCCCGCATCTTTCTCCGGCTCTCCTGGCAGGGAATACTGGGACTGATTCCTCCGCTGCTCGGCATCTGGGGTATGGTCCATCAGTTCAAGCGGGACAAGAAATCCTTCGCCCTGATCTTTGTTGCCTTCATCGTCGCCTCACTCGGACTGCTCACCTATCTCAATCTGAAATTTTCCCCTTCCGACCCCAGACCCGAGCTCAAGTTCCGGGAGGTGCGCGAGCGTGACTACTTCTTTGCCTTCTCATTTGTCTTCTACACCATCTTCATCGGTAATGGCGCCTATGCCCTGCTCAAATGGCTTGATGCGGAACTGAAGGATAAAAAATTTGCCCCGATGCCCGTTGTTGCCGGCCTCGTCCTTACCTTCGGATTTGTCCCGATGCTGCTCAATTACAAGACCGTCACCCGGCGCCACAACTGGATTCCCGCCGAATACGGCTATAACATGCTCGTCTGCTGTGAGGGGGATAAGGCGGTCGTTTTCACCAACGGTGATAACGACACCTTTCCGCTCTGGTTCATGCAGACCGTGCCCTCCATCGTGGCGGGCAACGATCCCAACTTCGGCAAGAATGTGGCAGTCGCCAACCTGTCACTGCTCAACACCCCCTGGTACTGCAAACAGCTCAAGCGCTGGGGGGCACCGATCTCCTTCAGCGAGGAGGAGATTGACCGTCTGCCTCAGGGCTTTGTGACCAAAAACAACCGGGTGGTTCTGCTCAAGGACATCATGATCCGCAACATCGTTGCCACCGCCGGCGGAGTGAGGCTTATCTGGCCTCAGGACTATGAGTCCACACCGCAGGAGTTCATGGCGAAGGTATTCGGGTCCGGTTATCAGCCCCGCAGTCCGGTCTATTTCGCCACCACTGTCTCCCCCGACAATATGCAGGATGTCCAGCCTTATCTGCGGCTTGAAGGTCTGGTCCAGCGGGTCGTCGGCGAACGGGAAAAGATTCCGGGTGAAGGACAGATTGACACTGCCCGCACCCGCCGGCTCCTGTTTGAGCAGTTCAAGATGAAATCGATGCTCGACCCGCGCGTGGAGAAGGATGAAAATACCCGCGGCCTGCTCATCACCTACGCCCATTCCTACCTCCTTCTGGCAATGGAATACGCCCGCACCGGCAACTATGCCGCTGCCTGCTCAACACTGCAACCGGCACTCCGTTTCGAACTGGAAGCACCGCAGAAGATGCTTCTCTTCTATCACTACTCCCGCTTCTCAGCACTGAGCAGCAACTACTCCGCGGCACTGATGGCGGTCGATTCGGCACTCGCCTATGCCGGCGAAGACCCCAGACTCCGGCTCGAACTGATACTCCAGCGCGGTCTGATCGCTCAGGGTATGGGCAACTACCCGGAGGCAGAGAAGATGTTCCAGCAGGCGCGGGCAATGTACCCGGATGAATGGCAGCTCGTCAATGTCCTCTACCGGCTCTATGTTGACGACCTGCACGACTATAACCGCGCCCGCACGCTGCTTACTGACTGGCTCCGGCGTCATCCTGCCGACTCCAATGCCGCCCGGCTGCTGCACGCACTGCCTTAAACTGGATGCATGAGTTTGCCATTACCAGCAGCCTGATCAGTCAGGTAATCAGGGAGGCGGAAAAAAACGGCGCCCGCCGAATCCGGCGGATCACCCTGCTGATCGGCGAACATTCCTCCGTTGTCCCCGAATGTGTCCGGTTTTACTTTAACCGGCTCAAGGATCACCCGCTGCTGAAGAGTGCCGAGCTGGAATTCAGACCGGTCCCGCTCCGCCTGCGCTGTCCGAAATGCGGGCAGGAGTTCGGCTCGATCGAAGAGATGTGCAGCTGCAATGCCGGTGCTGAAATCACCGGCGGTGATGAACTGACCGTAGAAAGCATGGAAATTGAATAGGGAGGATTTATGAATGCAATACTTGTAATCCTGATTGCCCTGCAACCGGGACTGAAGATTGAGTTCACCGGACCGGAAACAGAAGTCCCGGGTATGCTCACCATCACTCCGGCAGACCTGCCGGCAGAGCTGCCGGCAACCGACGAGCTGCGGGTCATGCCCGGCTGGCCGAAAAAGGTAACCTACAATCCCCAGTTCGGACCGGCACGGGGAATCACCCTTGCCGATCTTGACGCTGACGGCCGGCAGGAGGTGATCATGCCTTCAACCGCCGGACAGCTCCATGTCTGGCGTTATGATGGCAGCTATTATCCCGGCTGGCCGAAAAGTTTTTCCTATATGGGCCAGTATGCGGCGGCAGCAGCCGATATCGACCGGGATGGCCTGATTGAGATTGCCATCTGTACCCGGGGCATGACCAGCGGCGGTGCGGTCTATGTCTATGACCGCAACGGCAATGTCAAGCCCGGATTTCCCTTCAACGGTCTGGTCAACGGCAACTTTGCCGATTCCCCCACGCTGGCAGACATCGACGGCGACGACACGCTGGAAATCATCGCCGGAGAACGGGACTGGCCGATCGGCCATCTCCATGTCCTGCGCCACAACGGCACCCGCCAGCCCGGGGCCTGGCCCTGTTCACTTGACCATGTGCCCGCACTCGGTGCTGCGGTTGGCGACATCAACCTTGACGGCCAGCAGGAAATCGTCTACGCCTCCTATAACTCACTCTATGTCCTGCATCCTGACGGCACCGTTCTGCCCGGCTGGCCCGTCACAAGCCCCAACGGTGCCAAGTTCTCCTACCAGTCACCCGCACTTGCCGACCTCGATGGCGACGACACGCTGGAAATCATCGTCGCCATGCATCAGGGAACCCAGGGTGTCTATGTCTTCCGCCACAACGGCACCATTATGAACGGCTGGCCCTGCCCCTTCCCGCGCTGGACCTACTGTCCGCCCACGGTTGCTGACCTGTATCTCAACGGTGAGCTCAACGTACTGTGCGGTCTGTCCGGTGTGGTCAGTGGTGGTGCCTCGGTACTCTATGCCCTGAGTGCTGACGGCTCAATCCTGCCCGGTTTCCCGGTGTTTCAGCCCAACGGCGATGCGGCTGAGGGCAATATCACCGTTGCCGACATTGACGGGGACGGCGACATGGAAATAATTTTTACCAGCAACCTGCTCTCCAACACCGACACCCTCGGCTACCTCTTTGCCGTGCACCATGACGGCACCCCGGTCTCCGGCTGGCCCCTGCGGCCAAGGGGCTGGACCTATCTCAACGGTGCCACCGTTGCGGATGTTGACGGCGATGACACGATGGACATCGTTGCCGTCTCCTATGATAACGCCAATACGATGAGCGTCACCATCTGGGAGACCGATGTCCCCTGGTCCCGGACCTGCTGGCAGTGGCCCACCTACCAGTTTGACATGCAGCGCACCGGTCTTTACCGCTATCCCGTCACCGGCATCAGTGAACACCACCATAATCTTCCGGGAAACTTCCGGCTGGTGCCGGGCGTTGCCCGTACGGGCGAATACATCCGGTTCCAGCCGGCACCGATGAAATCGCTGCCGGTCCGGCTTTATGACCATACCGGTGCCCGCATTTACGGTCTCACCGCCAAAACCGATGGATTCGTGCTTCCTCCCCGCCTCGCACCCGGCATCTACTTTGTTCAGGCCGGAACCGGTCAATTCTGCCAGAAACTGCTGATTACCAGATAGACCGCATAAATAAAAAATTGAGGGGGTGTCCGGCCGGACACCCCCTTTGGTTTTAACTGACCGGACTCAGCGCTTGATCACCAGTTTCTGGGTTTCAACGCCACCGGGTGCAGTAACCTTCACCAGGTATACTCCGCAGGCGAGCCGGCTCGCATCCCAGCGCAGCTCCAGCCTGCCCGGTTCCAGCTGCCGGTCAAGAAGACCGGCAACCTGCCGGCCGGTGATGTCATAGAGTGCAACCTGCACCCGTCCTGCCTGATTCAGGTTGTAACTCAGGTACAGCATTCCGGAAAGCGGATTGGGAACAATTCTGATACCGGCAAATTCCGGACTCCGCTGACCCCCCTCCTCCGCCTGAATCCCGAGGTAGTTGTCATACCACGACTGGGCGCTGTCCGCATTGGCTTCAAAATCGGCGGCTGAGGTGCCACCGACAAAGGCGAATGCTACCCGCTGGCTCTCTCCCGGATTCAGACTGAACGGACCGGCTGAAACACCGATCGACCAGTCATAATTCCGGTTGGAGTTCCGCTGGACAATCGTGCCATTCAGAATCCGGAACTTCATCCCCTCGGTCATCGCCGAATCGGGATAAACATAGCGCGCATGGTCAATCGCACACAGGTTGGCAAAAGACTGCGGCTCAAGGATCTTCACCCCGACACAGGGGTTGGCGCTGGATGCGGAGCGCATGTAGCTGAACCGCTTGGTCTCATTGCTTGTCACCGTATTCTGGGTCGGATCTGCTCCGACATCAAAGTCGGCAAAGATACCGGCATAAAGCCCGTTCACCGCACTTGAGCCCTGATTCTGAATATCATATACCAGCACGACAAAATCATCATAGCCGGGCTGTGCCGACATATAGCTGTTCTGGGTTATGCGCAGGTTCTTGGGGGTTGAATGGGCAGCATCACTCAGGACCGCCCGGAACTGCTCGTCGCCCGACTGCGGCGGGAAGATCATCCGCACACTGTCCACGAGCCGGAAGTCGGTATTGATACTGGATGCCGGCCGGCCGTAGAACCGGTCCACGACATAACTCTCGCTGTTACCCACCAGCAGACTTGAATAGTAAAGGTGGCTGGCACTCGTCTTCGGGTAGCAGAACCCGGCACCCAGATCCAGACTCGGCGGTTCGGTGAATCCGATTGAACCGAGCGCGGTTACGCTCAGTTTGCAGTTGCCGGTATCATGATTGACCCAGAGCTGTCCCGGCTGCTGCGGTGTCCCAACCGTCAGGCTGAATGTGGGATTCCAGCTGCCTTCGTTGCTGGTGATGTTGAGGGTGAAACTGACCTGACTGCCGGGCGGTGTTGAGGCGCTGGCGGTCAACCGGTAGCGGTCGCCCCGGGCGGTGTCATTTGCATTCAGCGTCCCGTAACTGGCGGTGGAATCGCTCATCGTGATATATCCTGAAGCGGTGCGCAGTCTGCCAGCAACATTTGTTGCCGGCGCACTGCCGATATTTTTCACCGTCACATAGAGATCAGCGGTCTCGCCCGGGTCGAGCTGATTGTTGCCCCCGTCATCAACAAAGGTCCGGATGATCGTGATATACGGCTGAGGTGTGCCCGGCACCACCACCACCGTCTTCTCCACCGGCAGATACTGCTTGCGGCTGACCGTCAGATACATCGTCCCCGTGGTCAACGGATTGATGGTCACCGTCGCAATCCCGCTGCCGTTCGTATACCCGACCTCGTGCACCTCTCCCGGCTTGTAACAGCAGACCAGCGCGCCGACCACCGGCGAACCGCCACTCGTCACCGTCACCTGAAAACTCTGGGCACCGGTCGTCACCGTATCCCGGTTCTGGACGCTCATCGTGCCCGGCACTCCGTTCCACATCGGCAGTGCCGGATCTCCGAACAGATTCAGCTCATAATAACACCAGCGCCACACCGCCTGACTCTGGGCGATATAACCGTAGACACTCTTGCTTGAGCAGTGATTTCTGCCAATCTCCACCGTATCGCCGATGAAGTAATAGTCGTAGAAAATGCAGTCCAGTTTCTCACTCGGTCCCATGGTCGGCGGCGTGCCCCAGCCGTAACGGGAGTTCATGATTGTCGCCACCGCCCCGCCGTAAGCGTTGTTCATCAGCGCCTCAGCCAGACAGTCCTCAGCCTCAAAATTGCCCGAGATGCAGGCGATCGAATTCAGAATCACCGGCCGGGTCGAGTTGGTCTGACCGCTCGCAGTGCTGGTCGTATAAATCGGGGTTCCGCTCTCAGTATAAAACCCGTAATCATCTCCGTGGGCAGCAGCATGGCAGAAATGATACCCCCGGTTGATTGAATCCCGCATCGGTGTGGTTGTGGTCGGATTGGCAATGTAGGCATCGGTCCAGCCGGATGGGGTCTTCGCTGCGATTGTCTCCGAGACCACCCGGCCCGAGTAGCCGGATGAGGACCAGAGCATCACATAGGGCAGCAGCATCCGCTGGAGATAGTCGGTGGTCGGAGTCTTCTCATAAAACAGCGTCTTGCTGATAAAGGTGTTCACCTGAGTTGCATTGTCCACCGATGCCCGGCCGATGAACAGATCATAGAACAGATCCACCGTATCTCCGCTCATCTCGCCGAAGATGTTGTTCCGGTTGCCGTCCCAGGACCACTGCAGGTCCGCATAATAGAGATCGGCCGGAATGTCATCGGTAGTAGTTCCGACCACACACCTTGCCCGGCGTGCCGGCACCAGTGAATTGTCTCCCGCCAGCAGGACATAGATCAGCCCGTGATTGGTCCAGTAATCAATAATGAAATTTCTGATCTTCTCCTGCAGGTCCCGTCCCGGATAACGGGCGCTGATCGAGTCGGTGCGGAAGATGCGGGTGTAGAGCCCCTTCTTCGTCCGCCAGTCGGCAAGCGACTGAAAAGTGCTCGCCAGCGATCCGCTGGTGATAATCGCATAGTCACAGTCCAGCTGGTCGGTCTGCCGGATTTCAGGTGCGAATCCGCCTACATCCTCCGGATTGACCACGACACTGCGCACCGCGGGCGCAAACGCCGCCAGCTGGCGCTCGGAAAGCCGCACCGGACTGACCGCCCCTTCCTGATAGCTGACCCTCACCTGCAGCCGCTTGTAAAGTGTCAGCCTGCCGCTTGCCGGCTCATACTGGAGGGGATAGACTCCAAAACCGCACACCCGCCAGCCCATCATCGCGCCGGTATAGCCGTTCCAGTCATAGACCCTGCCTGGAAACGGTTCACTGCGGGAATAAACCTCTGGGTCCGGCGGGACAAACCCGGGCTGGCTCTTTGATGACAGTACCACCGGCTCCTGTGCCGGATGAACACGGTAGGAACCGGCAAGCACCTCAACTTCAACCGGAATTACCTCGATCCCGGTTACTGTCGCATTTGCCGGAATGGCCAGATTCACCGGCACAACCGGCAGTGCCGGCCTGCCCGGTTCGGTGATTGAACCGGCATTTCTCAGCTGAACCACATCATAGCCGTTGGCACTGGTAATGATCAGCTCAGTTGGACTGAACTCCAGTGTCTTCGTAATCGTGCCGGCAAAAAGGAAAACCGGCACCAGCAGTACCGCATACCTTTTCATTCTGCACTCCTTACGGTTGACTTAAATTGCCAAAGAAAAATCTGATTTCCCGCTCCACATCCTCAGCCGGATTGGCAGCATGGACCGCATTCTGCCGGACCGAAGAGCCGAACCGCTGCCGGAGTGTGCCGTCAGCCGCCCTTGCCGGATCGGTCGCACCGGCAAGCTCCCTTACCCGCTGCCGGGCGTTCTCACCCTCAACCAGCAGGGCAACCACCGGACCGGAAATGATGAACTCCACCAGCCCGGCAAAAAACTCCTTGCCCCGGTGGATGGCATAGAACTCCTCTGCCTCAGTTCGGGAGAGCCGGCGCATCACCAGACCGGCGATCTTCAGTCCGGCGCGCTCAATCGTGGTGATGATCTCACCGATCACCCCCCTTGCCACCGCATCCGGCTTGATCACGAGCAGCGTCTGCTCCACAAATAGAAATTTTAACCGGTGGTAAACAGAAGTCAATTGCATAAACCCACCTGCCGGAAAAGCCCATCTACAGTTAGAGTCAGTTCCAGCGTCTGATTTCACACCCTCCTGATGGCAAAAACTGGCACCTTTCAGTTAAATTTTGAATCTGCTGACAGTTAGTAACTCGATCGCCGCTGGCGGCCAGGCCCGGGGGCAGTTCCCCTTACCCTACCCGCTCCGGTATAATATCCGGTTGTACCTAATGATTAATGACATCCGGAGCTGTGTCAGGTGACGCTGGTTTATCCCAGCAGCTGGAATCACTTGTGGCATCCCGACCGCTCCTGCTTGACAGGTTTTAACTGAAGATTATGCTTGACTATGGTCTGTGTCTATGAGGATGAGAACTGGGGTAATTTCTATCCACTGATTCAGCTCCGGCCTGTCTTTGACCTGCTGTTCGGCTGCCGGACTCTCTTGGAGAAGCTGCGCCGCCGCTACCCGAAGGAAAGCTTCAACCTCTGGGTCCGGGATGAGCTCGCCGAACTGGTGCAGGAACAGCATCCCGACTGCCTGGTCAACCAGCCGGTCCAGCCACCAGTGCTGTTTATCTCCGCAAGTGCGGTCCTGCTGGAAAAAATGCCGGTCAGCGGTCCGGAGGAGCTGTTTGTTGCCGAAAAACGCATCGCCGGTTTCCGGCTCAGTCAGCCCCGCTCCTGGAAACCGGGCTTTTTGGGCCGGGTCCAGCTCAACCTGCCGGAAAGGGAGGTAAAAGCCCGGGTTTATGCCTATATCTGGGAGCTGATCCGCGACAATCCCGAGGAACTGAAACGGGAGCTTAAAACCTCAGCCCGCCGGTCCGCAGGTGTCTTCAGAAACCGTTCTGCCCGGGTGCACCGCTCAGCGGTCATCCTGAGCGAGCAGGGTCCGGTTTATCTGGATGCGGGCTGTGAGGTCCGTCCCTTTTCTCTGATTGAGGGTCCATGCTATGTCGGACCGGGCACGGTGATTGACGGCGCCCGGGTCCGGCCCGGCTGTTCGTTCGGACCGCGGTGCAAGATCGGCGGCGAGGTGGAGTGTTCAATCTTCCAGGGTTATGCCAACAAGCACCATGATGGTTTTATCGGCCACAGTTATGTCGGCGCGTGGGTCAATCTCGGTGCGCTGACCACCTGCTCCGACCTGAAAAACAACTACCATCCGGTCCGGCTCCAGCTCAAAAGCCGTTCGATTGACACCGGCATGCTGAAGCTCGGCTGTCTTGTCGGTGACCATGTCAAGACCGCAATCGGCACAATGATTCCCACCGGTGCGGTGCTGGGCACCTTTGCCAGCTGGTTTGAACCCGGGCCCGCACCGAAACAGCTCGGGACATTCGCCTGGGGCAGAACCGGCAGGTGGCGCCGGGAGGAGATTCTGGACTGTGCCCGCCGGGTGATGGCACGGCGGGATGTCGTCCCGGGCCCGGCATACGAGAAACTGCTCTTGAAAATTTTTGAACTCGGCATGACCGATGAGTTTCTGTCTCGGCGCTGACATCGGCGGGACCAATATCAGAATCGGACTGGTGGATGAGGAGGGCAGGATCGTTGCCCGGCGCCGGCTGCGCACCGACCCGCAGGCTCCGCCCGGTACAGTGCTGGAACGGCTCGCCCGCACCGCCCTGGCAATGGCAGAGAAGCACGAGGTCGCCAGTTTCGGAATCGGCATTGCCGGACTGGTTGATCACCGTGACGGACTTGTCTTTACCTCTCCGAACCTCCCTGCCTGGGAACGCGTGCCGGTCAAGGACATACTCTCCCGCCTGACCCGGCTGCCGGTCTTCTGCGCCAATGACGCCAATGTGGTGGCGCTCGGTGAATGGCTCTTCGGCGCTGCCCGGGGCAGTACCGATGTACTGGTGATTACCCTCGGGACCGGTGTCGGCACCGGCATCATTGCTGAAGGCCGGCTGCTCTTGGGAGCAAACCATTATGCCGGCGAACTGGGCCATACCGTGATCTTTCCGAACGGCGTTTCCTGTCCCTGCGGCAACCGCGGCTGTCTGGAGCGGTATGTGGGCGCGGAGGCAATCGTGCACCGCTGTCGACGCCTGCTCCGGCTCCAGCAGCACCGGCTGGCATCAAACCGGAATCAGCTGACCCTGTTCGGCGGTGCCAGCGAACAGCAGAGCCTGCTTTTTGACCTGATCAACTACGACTACCGGCGTCTGACTCCGAAGGAGATCGGTATTGCCGCCCGCAAGGGGGACCGGCTCGCCCTGGAGGTCGTGGAAGAAACCGGCAGACTGCTCGGGCTGGGAATTTATAATGCGATCATGATTCTTGACCCGGAAATAATTGTGCTCGGCGGCGGAATCAGCCGGCTCGGCAGACCGCTGCTGCGTGCGGTCCAGAAATCGGTTAACTCCCGGCTCTACGGCGCCAACCGCAGCTTCCGGATTGTCCTCTCAAAACTGGTTGATGATGCCGGCATCCTCGGTGCCAGCCGGCTGGGTCAGATTTTCTCCGCTTCAGACTAAATTTTCTGCCAGAGAAACTCCCAGAGCGAAACTCCGCGCACCCGCTTCTCCATGATGAAACTGCCCTCAATGATAAAGGGCCGGAACTCCTGGGCATAATACAGCCGGCGCTGGTTCGGGTCCCGGGCATAGAAGCGCATCCCCTCATTCACAATCCGGCGCAGGGTATTGTCATATTTACCGTCCATGGTCCTGAACCCCATCTTGATCAGGGTCACGAGCATCGCCACATGCCGGGGATAGGCGACCACCGAATAACCCCGGTTCTTTCTGCACAGCGCCAGCACCAGCTCGACCATGAACTGGGAGTAGTTACCGCCGCGGAACTTGGGCCGCATGTATGCCCGGGTGAGCTCCCAGCGGTCCAGATCCCGGCCTTCGGCATCAAGCCAGCGCGGGTCAATCCGGTCATAGCCCATCCACTCCTCACCCGAACGCCGGCTGCCGATGTAAACCTCAAGGATGTGCTCATCCGAGATCGGATCATGATAACGGCGGACACAGAACCAGTGGTCATCAACCACAATCTCGGGCTTGGGTGCCACCAGTTTCGCCTCGGGACGGGACATGATGTAACTTCTCGTCGACTCGTCGGTCTCGCACGGAATCTGATCCACAATCCGTTTGATCCAGTTCCGGTACTGTCTGGGTGTAATCATTGCTTCTCTCCGAACAGCTGCTTCAGTTTCTGCTCCAGCTCCTGTTCATCATTGACGAGCACCTTGCGCGGCTTGGAACCGGCATGCGGTCCGACAATCCCGGCCCGCTCCAGCTGGTCAATGATTCTGCCCGCCCGTGCCCACCCGACATCCAGGCGCCGCTGGAGCATCGAAACCGACGCCTCCCGGTGAATCACCACCTGGCGCGCCGCCTCGGCAAAGTACTCATCATATTCATTGCCATTACCGGCATCAGCCCGGCGCTCGGCACGCACCGCCGCCAGCTCCTCCTCAAGCGGTTCATAATAACGCCGCTGCAGCAGACTGTCAACAATCTCCGCCGGCAGGATTTCCCGCAGAAGCTCCAGCTTTCTGCCTCTTGCCCGCCGCGGGTCATAAAGCACCTCCACGACATCCGCCTCAACCAGCGCCTGTGCCTTTTCCGCCGCATCCTCCACCAGTTCACTCAGCAGTCCGGTCAGATAGCGCACCGCCCACAGCTCCACCACCTGCTTTGCCGCCCGCTCCGAGACAAAACAGCCGTGAAGCCGGACCGCTTCACCCTTGCCCGGCGGCAGAAAGAGCATATCGCCCCGTCCCAGGAGCGACTCGGCACCGTTGGCATCAAGGATCGTCCGTGAATCCACCTTGGTTGCCACCTGAAAGGCAATCCGGCACGGGAAGTTCGCCTTGATCAGCCCGGTGATCACATCCACCGAGGGCCGCTGGGTTGCCAGCACAAGATGAATCCCGACCGCCCTTGACATCTGGGCGAGCCGGATGATCCGCGCCTCAATCTCCGCCGGTGCCCGCTGCATCAGATCCGCCAGCTCGTCAATGATCACCACGATATACGGCTTTTTCCTCTTGCCCACCTCTTCACAGCAGGCATTGAAACTGGTGATATCCCGGACCCCGAGCTCGGCAAACTCGCTGTAGCGGGCTTCCATGATTTCCACAATCCTGGTCAGCTCATCCACCACCCGCTCCGGGTCAATCGTCGTCCGGGACAGAAGGTGCGGAATCGGATTGTAGATCGGCAGTTCCAGCTGCTTGGGGTCGATTGTAAGAAACCGGACCTCCTCCGGCGTCGAACGGTAGATAATCGACATGATGATCGTATTGATGCAGACCGACTTCCCGGAACCGGTGGTGCCGGCGATCAAAACATGGGGCATCTGCCGCAGATCAGCACAGTATGGTTCACCGGTGATGGTCGTGCCGAGCGCAAAACCCAGTGGTGAGTCGAGCTGGCGGAAGGCATCACTGGTCAGCACCTCCTTCAGATAGACGGTCCGCCGGCTCTTGTTCGGAATCTCCACCCCGACCGCACTCTTGCCCGGAATCGGCGCCAGAATCCGGACCCGCTCCGCGGAAAGCGCCAGCGCAATGTCGTCCGCCAGACTCTCAATCCCGCCACAGCGGACTCCGGGCGCCGGCTCAAGTTCAAACCGGGTGATCAGCGGTCCGGAAAGGATGGCGGTCAATTTGCCGTCCACCCCGAACTCACGGAGCTTTTTCATCAGCAGCTCCCCCTCCGCCTGTGCCTCAGCCGGATCCTTGAATATCTTGTCCTGCGGTCCGGGCTGATCCAGCCGCGCCAGAAACTCCTGCTGAAAATCGTCAAGATTGATCCTGACCGGTTTTTTTACCGGCTTCGGTGCGGTGATTACAACAGGCGGCTCGACTTCTGCGGTCTCGACTGCCGGTGTTTCACCCGCCGGCTCCGGAGGCGGCTGGACCGGGACTTCCGGCGCCGGCATCCGCGGACGCCGGCGCAGGCGTTCAACCAGCCATGAACCTGCCGCTTTCAGCCACCGGTGGGAAAAGGACATGCTCAAGCCGGAAAAGGCAAGGAGGATCAGCAGGCCGGTAACCAGCAGAATCAGCGTCCCGATACTCCCGACCAGCAGATTCAGTCCGCGCACCACCGCCTGCCCGCATCTGCCCGCGAGCCGTTCCGGTGCACCGAGCCAGGCGGTAAAAAACTCAAGGAAAAACCCGTAAATCACAATCAGAACCGGCAGCACCAGATCCTTTCTTCTGATCCGGCGGAACCAGAGCACAAAACCGAAGTAAAACGCCAGCCCCACGAACATCAGGCTGCCGAGCCCGAAAACCGCGGTCAGCAGCCGGGCAGTGAGTCTGCCGGCAGCACCGCCGAAGTTGTCAACGCCGGCAAGCGGACCCTCCAGCCGGCAGTCAGCCGGATTGCCCGTGCCCCCATAATAGGAGAGAATTACCGCCCCGATGAAGACCCCGGCCACAAGCAGCACAAACGACCAGAACCGGCGCCAGGAGCGTACCCGGGAAAGCCACATCCCCACCGCCATACCCGCCAGAACCGGCAAGATCAGGGCAAAACCGCCGGTAAGCCGGAAAAACCAGCCTGCCAGCAGTTTTCCCAGTGCGCCCGTCGAACCACCAAAAAGAAAGGTAACCAGCGTTGCCCCGGTGTAAAGCACAAGAGCAACCGCCAGCACCTGCAGGGCAAACCGGCGCACCCGGTTTCCTTTACTCCTTGCCATTGACAACCCGCCTCTTCCGGCTTTTCATACCCTTACACCTCAACTCAGAACCACTGCCCCTGACCGGTAAAAATCCGTGCGGTGAGCCAGACGAGCGGCAGCAGCAGATAGCGGAAGACCGGAAGCCCGAATACAAAGATTAAAATCATGCTCACAAAACCCAGCCGTTCCAGCTGACCGTATCGGGCAGCCAGCTCCGGCGGTAAAAGATAATAAACAAGCCGGGAGCCGTCAAGCGGGGGAATCGGCATCAGATTGAAAAAGCCGAGAATCAGGTTGTAGACCACGAAATAACCTGCCAGGCGCAGAAAGAAGCCTCCCACCCCGAAAACTCCCAAGAGCCGGAAAACCAAGCCGGCAGCACCGGCGGTAAGAAAGTTCGCCAGCGGACCGGCAAGCGAAGCGATCGCCAGGTCGCGCAGCGGATAGCGGAAGTTTGCCGGATTGATCGGCACCGGCTTTGCCCAGCCGAACCGCGTCCAGGGCAGAAGCAAAAGCAGTGTACCGAGGGGATCCAGATGCTTGAGCGGATTCAGCGTCAACCGCCCTTCCTCTTTCGCAGTCGGGTCTCCCAGAATCAGCGCTGCATAACCATGACTGAACTCATGAATTGTGAGCCCGAACAGGATCGCCGGCACCGAAAGAAAGAGCCCCTCGATATCAAACATTGCAGCTCTGAAGCCGGTGGACCAGTGCCAGCTCCTCATCCCGGCTTTTCACCCTCCGGTCCAGCCGTGCCACCAGCAGCCGCTCGAGCATTCTGCCCATCTGCGGTCCGGGTTTGACTCCGGCCGCAATCAGGTCCGCTGCCTGCAGCTGCGGTTGAACATGCATCAGCTCGTCAAGATAAAGCCGGAGCCGGCTCCGGACCGGACCCGGACTGAGCACCGCCAGAATCTCAAGCGCCCGCACCGGTACGCCCCGCAACAGCTGATAAATTGAGGAACGCCGGCGCACCCGGCTCAAGCGCTCAAGCAGGACGTTGCGGTTCATCAGCGCCTCACGGGCTGCCCGCTCCTCCCGGGTAATCGGAAATCGTTCGTTAACCGGCAGCCGGCTCAGAAGGTAAATCATCAGCAACTCCTCACCGGCACCGGAATGAACGAGCGCTGCCAGTTCATTAAGGACCTGCCTGACCGGGACACCAAAAAACTCCGGACCGGATGATTTCGGGAAGCACGCTGCCAGGACCCCTTCCCGGATTACCGCCTCCAGCATCTTCAGTGCATTTCTTTCCCGGCAGATACAGCGCAGTTCATAGAGAATCCGCTCCGGTGTCAGGAGTGCCGGATAGCCCGCGGCAATCGCCTGGCGCATCAGATGCAATGTTCCGGACTCAATCTCAAACCCGAACCGGACCGCAAAGCGGATCGCCCGGAAGATCCGGGTTGGATCATCAATGAAACTGAGCGGATGGATAATCCGGATCAGCCGGTGCTTCAGATCCGAAGCACCGCCGGTCGGGTCAATTACCGTTCCCGTCTCCGGACCGGACAGAACCAGCGCCAGCGCATTCACAGTAAAGTCCCGCCGCCTCAGATCCGCTTCAATCCCCGCAGGCCGGATCTCGGGCAGGACTGCGGGTTGAGGATAGCTTTCCTCCCGCGTATGCGCAATGTCCACCCGCAGTTCGGGCAGCATCAGCGTGCCGGTCAGAAACTGATGATGAAAAACATACCTGCCACCGGTGCGGTTCTGGAGTTCCTTGAGCAGACCCAGGAGCCCCTTACCCGTACTCCTCAGGTCCACCGCAATGTCCCAGTCACGGTTTGCCTCAGACAAAGCGCCGGCGTCAAGCAGAAGGTCGCGCACCAGTCCGCCCACCAGATACGTCCTGCCCCCCCACGCATCGACGACACTGGCGGTCAGCTGGCAGACCGGCGGCAGGTTTTTAATAATCCGTTTCGGAATCTTCATATCTCCCTCCATCACAATTCCGCCCGTTTCCGGGCAACACTGATACTACTGGTGTCCCCCTTTCACCACCTAAAATCCGAGACTCTTGGCAGTATCTTCCTTCTGCCCGTGAATATTGATCTTGCCGAACCGCGCCTCGTATTTCCGGATATTTTCACTCAGCGCCTCGTGCAGCAGTGCCGCATGCTGCGGCGTCATCACAATCCGGGAAAATACCTTGGCTTTCGGCAGACCGGGCAGAATCCGGGCAAAGTCGATAATAAACTCCGAAGCGGAATGGGCAATAAGCACAAAGTTGGAATAGATTCCCTCCGACTCCTTCTCCCCGATTTCAATCTGAACCGGCGGTCCCTGTGGTGGCTGTTTTTCCTCGAGCATACCAGTCCTCCTTTCTGAGAATTTTATCCCGTGAGCCGGACAAACCGGCGCTTGCCCACCTTGAGCACTACCGGCTCCGCTGCCGGCTTGAGCACCAGCGCCGGATCATTCACCCGCACTCCATCCAGATAAACCGCCCCCTCCTGCAATTTGCGCCGCGCCTCGCTTTTTGAGGGCAGCAGTCCGGCCTGGACAATCAGATCAACAATACTGATCCCGGAATCCGGGATGCGGAACTCGGGCATCTGTGCCGGAGTCTGCTTCTCCCGGAAGACCCGGTCAAACTCAACCGCCGCCTGCTCCGCGGCTGCCGGTGAGTGGTAAATCGTTACCACCGCCCTTGCCAGCTCCGCCTTGATATTGCGCGGATTCTCACCCGACCTGAGCCGGCGCTCATATTCATTAATCTCGGCATCAGTTTTGTCGGTGGTCAGCCGGAAGTAGTCCAGAATCAGCTCATCCGGAATTGACATCAGCTTGCCGAACATCTCTCCTGCCGGCTCACTGATCCCGACATAATTGCCATAGGACTTGGACATCTTCATCTTTCCGTCCGTGCCCACGAGCAGCGGCACCGTCATGATCACCTGCGGCTCCTGGCCGAACCGTGCCTGCAGCTCCCGGCCGACGAGCAGATTCCAGTACTGGTCCGCCCCGCCCAGTTCCACATCCGCCTGCACCATCACCGAATCATAGCCCTGAAACAGCGGATAAAGCAGTTCATGCACAAACAGTGGCACACCCTCATCCAGCCGCTTGCGGAAGTCCTCACGCTCAATCAGCCGGGCGACGGTGTAACGGGCAGCCAGATTGACGATGTCAGTGGCGTTCAGCCGGTCCAGCCACTCTGAATTATACCGGAACTCACACCGCTCCGGCATCAGAATCTTGAACACCTGCTCCCGGTACCGCTGCATATTCTCCCGCACCTGCTCATCGGTAAGCTGGGGCCTGGTCTTGGACCGGCCGGTCGGATCGCCGATCTTACCGGTGAAATCGCCGATGATCAGCACCGCAGTATGACCCAGCTCCTGAAACTGGCGCAGCTTGCGCAGCACCACTGCAAATCCGAGATGAATATCCGGACCGGAGGCATCAATCCCCAGCTTCACCCGCAGCGGTCTGCCGGTTGCCTCTGCCCTTTCCAGTCGCTCAATCAGCTCGGCTTCAGTCTCCAGCCGTTCCACCCCCCGCTTCAACCGCTCAATTACCGCCCGGTCCAGCATATTCAGATCTGATAATTCCCGAAATCCTCGGGCTCAACCTTCCGCATCCGCTCCCGCAGTTCCTTCAGCCGGGTTTCCTCTTCATCAGAAAGCCACTGTCCGGCGCGCTCCATCACCTCATCCTCAACAAAGATGGGTGCGCCAACCCGCAATGCCAGCCCGACCGAATCTGAGGGCCGGGCATCAATTGCCACCAGCTGCTCACCGCTCTCCAGTACCAGCTCGGCAAAAAAGGTCTCATCATCAAGCCGGTTAATCACCACCTGCCGGACTCTGCCATTGAGTCCGGTAATCACATTGCGCATCAGATCCAGCGTCAGCGGCCGGACAAACTGCGTCTTCTCCAGGGCATAGATTATTGCTGAAGCCTCTGCCGGACCGATAAATACCGGCAGGACCCGGCTACCGCCGACCTCCCTTAACAGCATTACCGGTGTATTGGATGACTGTTCAATCAGCACCGCCTCAACCCGGACCTCAATCATACCCGTCTCCCTGCGGACTTCCTCCTTCCGATTTTCCGGCAAAGGGACAGATTAACCCGCGGGCTCTTCAACTACCCAGAGCTTGACCGTGGCGGTTATCTCATGTCCCAGCTTCACCGGAATATCGTAAACCCCCGGCGCCTTGATCGGCTCCTCCAGGACAATCGCATGCTTGTCCACCTGATATCCCGCCTGCTCGAGCAGGGCGGCAATATCGGCATTGGTGATCGCACCAAAGGCACCCTCGGCACCCATCTTGATACCGGCTTTGATCGTCACCAGCCCGAGCCGCTGCGCCATATCCATCAGCCGTCGGGTAATTTTTGTCTCCCGGCTGGCGATCTGCTTCCTGATATTCTCCAGCTGACGCAGATTACTCTCATCTGCCACCAGCGCCAGTTTTCTGGGCAGGAGGTAGTTCCGGGCAAACCCGTCCCGGACATTTACCACCTCACCCCGCTTTCCCAGCCGTTCAATATCGGATAAAAGTATGACCTTCATCGGTGCTCAGTAAACGGCAGCAGTGCCAGGTTCCGGGCGATCTTGATCGCACGGGCAAGCCGGCGCTGATGCAGGGCGCAGACACCGGAAACCCGCGCCGACACGATCTTCCCCCGTTCGGTCAGAAAATCCCGGAGTCTCGGGTCCTTGTAATCAATATGCGTCACCCCCTGCTCGCAGAACGGGCAGGTCTTGGCTCTTTTCGACACGCGCTTGTTCATCATCAGTGAAGGATAAACAACCCCTGCTCAATGTCAAGTTTATGCTTTTTCCGGGGTTGACAGAAAATCACTGCGTCATTATCATATATTCCGATGGCGAAACGGGCAGAAACGCCGGTCAAATTTGATGAGGACATCAGACCTCCTGACTATCATGAGCTCCGGCGCACCTACCGGCGCAACCGCAACATCGGCAGTGCCATCTTTCTCATTTTGTTCCTTGCTCTGCTCGTCTTCTTCGGCATCCGCTACTATCAGCGCCTGCATCGTCCGGCACCACCGGCAGAAGAGAAACCCGCAGGCCAGAACCTCTGGGTTCCGGGTATTGACTACCAGCCGGCGACTGACGACGGCGACTGAACCGGATTACTCCTTGGACCAGATGCCGATCCGGCAGCCGCACGGGTCCCGGAAGAAGGCATAATATCCGAACCCGCCGCCGATTTCGGTCTTGGGCTTTTCCACCCTGCCTCCCAGCTCCTCGACCCGCTTCAGCGTCTCGGGGATGTCCGCCACCTTGATATAGACATCGATACACGGTTCCGGCATTTTTTCCACCCGGAAAATTCCGCCGCCAATTCCGCCTTCCACCTCAAACATGATGTAATTACTCCCCGACTCCTCCATCCGCCAGCCGAACAGCCGGGCGTAAAAATCTGCAGACCTTTTGAGATCAGTTGCCGGAATCTCCCAGTGAACAAGATTATTCATTTTTTAAAACTCCTTTCCTTCTGGTGTAAACTACCCTGCCCTGACTCAGAACCAGCTGGACCGGATTGTGTCCCAGCCGGTAGACGATGTGCCGGTAATCGGGCAAATCGGTGATCACCAGATCTGCCGATTTTCCCGGCTCAATACTGCCGGTCTCCCGCTCCAGCTGCAGTGCCCGTGCCGCATTGATGGTAATACCGCGCAGCGCCTCAATAATGGTCAGCCCGTAATAGATACACCCGAACTGGGCAACGAGCGGAGGTGCCAGCAGGGTGCAGGAACCGGGATTGAAATCACTGCCCAGCGCCATCGTGATCCCCAGCTCCCGCATCCGGCTTACCGGTGATCGGTGCTTCTCCTGCAGAAAGAAGCAGGTACCGGGCAAAAGTATCGCCACCACCCCCCGCTCCGCCATCATCCTCAGACCCCGTTCTGAAGGCTGAAGCAGATGGCTGGCAGAAACCGCTCCCAGTTCTCCTGCCAGCTCCGCACCGCCGGAACTCTCAATCTCATCCGCATGCACGGTCGGCAGGAGTCCGAACCGTTTCCCCGCCTCCAGAATCTGCCGGCTCTCTGCGGCATTGAATACAAAGTTCTCGCAGAACACATCACAGAACCGCGCCAGCTTCCTCTCCGCAACCCGGGGCAGCATCTCATCAACAATCTGACGGATGTATGCCTCCTTACCGCTCTCCTTCGGCACCGCATGGGCACCCAGAAATGTCGGCACAATCCGGACCGGTCCCTCATCATTCAGCCGTCGGGCAACCTCAAGCATCCTGATTTCCGTTTCCAGCTCCAGCCCGTAACCCGACTTGACCTCCAGCGTCGTCGTTCCCCAGGAGAGCGCCTCCTCAAGCCGCAACCGGGCTGACCGGTAAAGCTCATCAAAACCCGCCTGCCGGGTCAGCCTCACCGTGTTCAGGATTCCGCCTCCCGCTTCGGCAATCTCCTTGTAGCTTCTGCCCGCAAGCCGCATCTCAAACTCCTCTGCCCGCCAGCCCGCAAAGACCAGATGGGTGTGCGGATCAACGAAACCGGGCAGTACCACGCACCCTTTCGCATCCAGCACCTGCTCGCCGGGCTGTGGTGTCAGGTCCGTTCCGACCTCAGCAATCCTGCCGGACCGGACCCGGACCGCACCCGGCGCCAACAGACCCAGCCCCTCGCCGGCAAAGGTCAGCAGCTGGGAACAGTTATGGATAAGGATACCGGCACTCACTTGCTCTAATTATCTCTGAACCGCTGCTCAATTCAAACTTGACAGCAAACACTTCCGCTATTAGATTTATGCCATCATTTCCGGCAGGATTGCCGGAAATAAAAACAGGCATAACATAAGGAGCGGTTAAATGAAATACAGTAAAGTAATCACCATTGCGGGCATCCTGCTTGCAATCGGCATGGGCAGCCTGCTGACCGCTGGTGACGTGGACCTGCGGGTCAAGAGCATCCTTGATGATGCCGGCTACAAGTATGAAATTGACTCCGACAACGACTTCAAGATGGTTTTTGATACCGATGACAATCGCACCCAGCTGGTGTTTGTCAATTCCGGGACCGAAACCTATGGCGACTTTGAAATCCGGGAGGTCTGGTCCCCGGTCTACAAATTCAAGGGCAACCTGCCGGCAGGTTATGCCAACAAGCTGCTGGAGCAGAGCTACATGAAGAAGATCGGCTCGTTTGATGTCTGGGTCCGCTCTGACGGCTCCAAGGTGGTCCGGTTCTGTGCCAAAATTGCAGCGGACGCTGATGCCAGCACCCTGACCGATGTCATCCGGGCAGTCTATACCACCGCGGACATGATGGAAAAGGAGCTGACCGGGAAAAAGGACGAGTATTAACCGGACAGCTAAAAATAAAGCGGGTCCTTCCGGACCCGCTTTTTTATTTTCACCCGCCTGACTACTCCAGCACCACCAGCTTCTGCACCAGCCGGCGCTCCGGGCTCTGAATAAAATACATCCCGGCGGGCAGCCGCACTGCAGTCCCGGGTTCCAGCCGGCACACCAGCCTGCCCGCGGCATTGTAGATTTCATAACCGCTGCCCGCAGGTGCAACGATCCCCTGCCGGCGCAACCTGACTGTCGGTCCCGGAGTAATGACTGCCGGTGCTGAGGCCTGCTCCTCAACCCCGGGCCGGAAACCGACCCGGAAACTCCACATCGGACCGAACTCGCCCCAGCCGAACCGGTTATGCGCCCGGCAGACCCACTTATAGGTCTGGTTATAGACCAAGCGCCCCTCAGGAATGGTGCAGCGCCGGGCAGTGGTCCTGAGGTTCAGCACCGTATCCGCAGTCCCCTTCCAGAGCACAAAATGGGCGGAGTCAAAATCGGTGCGCACAGTGTCAATCACCAGCACCACCGGCGGCTGGGTCACCGGCAGTCCGTTCTGCGGTGCCAGATACCTCGGCGCCAGCGGCTCCCGGACGAGCCGGAAACAGCCGAAGGTGCCATCCCCTGCGGTCAGTGTGCCCTGATAATACTGGCGCAACCTGAGCCGGACCGACTCCTGCGCCTGATAGTCCGGCGAGATCAGCCAGTCATAATGGCCCTGATCCGGCACGCTGTCGAGCCGGCTCCAGCTCCTGCCCGCATCAAACGAGATGTCAATCGCCACCCAGTCACCCGGATTGCCGGAGTTGTCCCAGCGGACCCGCACCGTATCACCGATCTGCAGCGTCTCACCCCGGCCCAAGGAGTTGTAAAAGGTGTCGCCCAGCGGATAGAGCAGTCGCAGACAGTGAGGATCGGCACCTGCCGGATGCACCGCTGCCACATGGGAACGCTCATTGCCCGAATAGTGCCACCACTCTGCGGGCTGCCACCAGGTGTTGTGGACAAAAAGGTCCTTCTCCGGGGTCCGGTAGCCGAATCCGGCAAGGGAATGGATCGCCCAGATTGCGGACCAGACCATCGGATAGCCGGCATCAAACTCCCGGACAATCGTCTCCCATGCCCAGTCATTACCGCTGGTCCCCAGCTCCTCAACAATCTCAAATGACGGGTAGTCATTATCCCAGGCAACCAGATAAAGCCCCTGAGCGATCGCACCGATTGTGGTCCCACCGCTGGTGGTGTCAGTGAACATCCGCAGGGCGCACTCCCGCTGGACATTGGGAATCTGCTTGTCCCATTCACCCTCAACCATGTCCCAGCGCTGCCAGAACCAGTCCACGAGCCGGCCATAGCCCAGCACCCGGTCAATATAGCCCATCACCATCGCCGCTGAGGTCGGGGTGCAGCCATAGCTCCAGTCATAAAACGGCGCCTGTTCCGCACCCGGAATATAAACCTCATTCCAGCGGGAATAATCGCGGGCAAGCGCCACCTCCCACTCCTGCCGGTAATGGGCAGTCGCCACCGGATCCTCCGGACCGACCCCTGCCTGTGCCTTCAGTTCCGCAACATGACGCTGAAACTGGGCCCGGGAGTCCCAGCTCTGCTCAAAATGGGCGGAGAAGATCACCGTTCCGCCCTGCCGGCTGGCAAACTCCAGAAAGGTGACCGGTGCCACAAAGTAGATCCTGCTCAGAAAGGCATCATCACCCAGAATCTGTCTTGCCCGCCTCAGCCCTTCCGGCGCCACCGCATAGTAGTCGCTCGTGCCATAGCCATAGCAGACAATCGGAGTCCGGTCATAACGGGCGGAGACGAGCAGGTGGGCATACTTTGAGCGCCAGCGGGTCAGATCAGTGTTTACCGTCAACCCCTGCCGCTCCTTAAGGATATCCGCAACCACCTGCTCATAATCCGGAAACTCTCTGCCATCGGTCCGGAAATGGAACATATAACCAACGGTCTGCCCCTGCTCATCCACATAGGGCACAACCGGACCCGGCTGACAGCCGGGCCATTCTGCCTGCGCCTTGCGCAGCGCCAGCTGCTGCACCGTCGCAAAATCAACCGCATTGGGCGGAGGACCGCCCGGCTCGGGCAGATTCATCGCCGGCACCAGCCCGGCAGCAAGTAAAATCACGAGCAAAATTTTCATTACCGCTCCTTTGTTGATTTCACAGGTCAGAAATTATAATTCCACTCTCCTGCAGGTCAAAAACTGCTCACCGCAACCGGTCTGAACTGGAGCAGGTTCTTACGCTGTCCCAGCTACATCCGTCCCAGCTCTGCCAGCAGTCCGATACTGGGCGACAGCCCGGCCGGGGCAAACACTATGCCCGGGGCAAAGTGATACCTGAGCTCGCCGGTCAGACACAGCCCGAACTGCTCACCGCCCGTAACCCGCACCTTGCCGCCCAGATCCAGAAACAGCCGGACCGCACCCCGGCTCACCGGATCATAGACCCCTGCCTGCATCCCGACCGGGACAATTCCGCCCACAAAACCGAACAGCGTGCTCTGCTCCGGCTGATAACCGACCACAATACTGAACACACCCCTGTTATAACGGCTGCCTGCCAGCGCCCGTTCATAGGAGGCACCGACAATTCCGCTGAAGACCGACCTGACCCCGACAAAGGTGTAGCCGGCAGACTGGGTGACACCGGTCTGAAGGTTGATCGCCATCAGCGACCTGGCGCTCAACCCTGCCGGCAGAACCAGAACCGCCAGCACCCCCAAAGCCAACAACATTCCCCTTCTCATTTCCCGCCTCCGGTCTCCTCAAAGAAATTAACCGACTCCAGGTCCTTATACTTCGGGATATAGTCGTCATACTCCCGGACAATCCCGTAACCCTCGGCAAACCAGCGCACCAGCTTCCAGTAGAGCCGTTTTTGCTTGTAAGCCAGCCAGTAGGTATAATCGTAAAAGTTCAGCTCCACCTTCACCGCCTCAAACTCGCCGGCCGGCACATCCACGCTGTCCAGTGAGGTCTGCGCCTCCAGCCGGGTGTCAACCGGAAAGCCGTAGCCATCCATCAGCGTCACCTGTTCCACCACCCAGCCTTTGCCCGGTTCGACCGGAAAGAGCAGGGTCGGATAGAACTCAAAGCCGGAATACTCATACACCCCGCTTGCATCCACATAAAAATAGGTATACCACGAGCCGGAAGCACCCGGATAGAAGTTCAGCGTCCGGATCACCTCAATCTCAATCTCCCTGCCGGAATTGTTCTCATAGCTCATCCGCTCCCGCTGCTCCTGAACCCGGGAGAACGGCCAGCGGAAGTTCGGGGAACGCACCTCATACATCTGATAAGTCCACTGCCCGAGCAGCGGAAAATACTCCGGACCCCTGAGCTTCGCAAACGGATTCCACTGCTCACAGCCCGCGAGGAAAAACAAGAGGATAAAAACCCTGAGCACATTAATCCTCATCCACACCTCCGGTTCCTTTCTCTGCTGTGCTCATACCCGCAACAGCGTTAATTTTAATCTCCTGGAAAACACGGGCAAGTTTTGCCACAATATCGCCTGAAGAACCGGCACCGTCCCCAACCCCACCCTCGGGGGAACTGCCCGGAGGACAGGGCGAGCCGGGGTACAAATCTTTAACCCCTTGAAAAAAATATAATTAGACTTCAGACCCTCAACCCGCGGTGAAATCGGGGCAGAAAAATGACTCTAACTGTATAGAGAGAAAGGGATTGACCGGTGATGGCGGAAAACTATGATAACCCGTTGGGGCAGAAACTGCCGGCTGAGGAAAAACAGCTCATCAATGAACTCAGAACCGGTGCGCCGGGCGCATTTGAACGGCTGTTTCACCGCTACTGGCGGATGATTATGCGCCTCTGCCTTGCCCGGCTGGAAGACCCTTCTGATGCCGAAGATGTTGCGATTGAGACCTTTGCCGCTGCCGCACAGGGGATCAGGAAGTTCCGGGGTGCGGCAAAACTTTCAACCTGGCTCTACCGCATCTGCCTCAACCGGATCGCCAGGTACCGGCGTAAAAAAGGTCGCGACCCGGCGACAACTCCGCTTGAAGCCTGTCCTGATGATGCCGCAATCCAGCCCGGACCCGAGACCCCGGCACAGCTCCTTTTCCTCCGTCAGGCGCTTGCCCGTCTGCCGGACCGGGACCGCACCATTCTGATTTTGCACTACCTGGAGGAGCTCAGTACTGCTGAAATTGCCGCTATCCTTCGGCTCAACCCCGCAGCGGTGGCGATGCGGCTCCGCCGGGCAGAGGCAAAACTCCGTCAGGCATACCAGAGGAGGCAGAGATGAAAAAAACGGAAATTCGCTCCCTGTTTCACCGGTGGCGTCACCAGCTCGAGCAGCAGCTGGACCACTATGATGAGCAATCACTGCTTGATCGCACCGCAGCCCGTCTTCAGGTCCGGACGCTCCCGCGTCTGCTGCGCCGGCTCAGACGATTCCGGGAAAACCCGGAAAAACTGCGCCTCGGTTCCCGGCTGGATTTGCTGCTCCTGCTTTTGTATGCCCCGGGTCGAACCGGCAGATTTGCCGAACCGCTTCTGGGTATGACCCGGATCACCAAACTGCTCTTTATCGCCTTAAACGAGCTGAAACTGGGCCAGCTTGTGCCCAGACCCTACCGGTTTGTCCCCTACAAACTCGGACCATTTGCCCCGGAAATCTACCAGGACCTGGAACTGCTCATCAGTGCCGGACTGGTGCGGGCGGTGAGCCTGGAACCGGACGGCACCCCGGTACTTTCAACCGATGCCAAAACCATCCGCCAGCTCCTTAAGCTCAACTCCGGCGTCTCCCGAACAGAACGGCTGGATGCTGCCAGCCTGCTTTTTGAACTCACCCCGCAGGGCAGAGCCCTTGCCCGCCGCCTCTACCAGCTGGCAGTCCGGCGTCAGCGCCCACTGGGACCGGGACTTAAAATCCTCAAAGCCCGCTTCGGCACTTTGCCGCTCTCCCGGCTACTGCGCTATGTTTACCGCCGCTACCCCGAATACACCACCCGCTCGCAGATAATCGACCGCATCCTCACCCCCTCGCAACCCGAACCCCCGGAAGCTTAAAGCTTCTGATTTGCTATTGACTTAAAAAACAAAAATAGGTATGATGACAAAAACGGCAGAATAAAATGACCAAAGAACAAAAATTTTACCAGGCATTACAAGATATATTCATCGGTGCAAAGATCGAAGGCACTGGCGGTTTTGTCAATTTGATGAGGATTAAATCAAATTACTACCGCAAAATTGAGGAACTTTTAAAAACTGATGTAGAGAAGGCGTTAAAAAATTATCCCTCTTTTAGGGACGAGCTTTTTGACAAACTCTACTCTTTTTTCAGCCGATACTTTACGGAAAGTGGTTCAATCTATTTTAATTCAACTCCATTTCACAATAATATCTACGAAAAAGTTTATACCGATGAAAAAGATGTCATTTTATTTTGGAAAACGCAGATGCTTTATTATGTTAAAACCGATCGAATTTTTAGAAGTTTGCCGGTTGAGTTTGACGGATTCAAATTTTACTTTGACGCTTCAAAGATAGAAAATAAAAAAGCCAATGAAAAACGCTCGCTTGTGTTTGAGTTAGATAAAGTTAAAGAAGATGGCGCGATTATTTTTAACGTTCAATACTCCGAAAGAGGCACAAAAACAAAGCAGGACGAGATATTAAAAGCGCTAAAGAAAAAAGGTATAGCCATTACCGAAGAACAATTAGAGCGCGCTTTTAGGATTTTTGAAAAGCAAAGCGAGGTAGATTTCTTTATCAATAAAAACGCCAAAGAATTTTTACAGGAGCAGTTTAAACTCTGGAGTTATCAATACTTTTGGGATGGGGCTAGAGAATGGAGCGCGGATAGGGTTAATCAACTGCAAATCCTTAAAGACATTGCTTTTAAAATCATTGATTTTATATCTCAATTTGAAGACGAACTAGTAAAAATCTGGAACAAGCCGAAGTTTGTAAAAAACTCAAATTATGTGATTACGCTGGATAGAATCACGGACAAAAAAATCATTGAGAAAATTAAAAAACATAAAAACTACAAAGAACAAGTTAAAGAGTGGAAGGAATTAGGCATAGATCCCAACAATCCCAAAGCGCCGATTGACACAAAGTATTTCAAAGATTTAGAGCTTGAAATTTTAAATCAATTTGATGATTTAGATAAATCATTAGATGGCTGGCTGATAAAAAGTGAAAACTATCAGGCATTAAATACCATCCTACCTAAATTCAAAGAAAAAGTTCAGACAATTTATATTGATCCACCGTTTAATACAGGCGATGATTTCGATTATGTAGATAGGTTTCAGGATAGCACTTGGTTGAGTTTGATGAACAATCGTATTTCTATCTCAAAACAATTTTTAAATAAAACAGGGGCGATCTTTGTACATCTAGACCATAATGCTGAGCATTTAGGAAGGATTTTATTAGATTCCAATTTTAAAAATGGATTTATTAATAATATAGCTTGGTCATATAGAACTGGAGGAGCTTCTAAAAAAAACTCACTACCTTATAAACATGACAGTATAATGTTTTTTGCTAAAGATATTGAAGAATTTACGTACAAACCAATCTATGAGAGGCAATATTTGGAGAAATCTTTTATGGGAGCAAAACAAGACGAAGAGGGGCGATACTATACAGATACTTTATTGAGAGACGTTATAGAGGGTAGTATTAAAGATTTTTCTAATAATAAAATTTTTAATACAAGGCCTGTCTTAAATTTATCAAATGAATTTTACGGTTTTAAAACACAAAAACCTGAAGGTTTACTCTACTTATTACAGTACATAACTTCTAAATTAGACAGCGAAATAATTTTAGATTTTTTTGCTGGCACTGGTACTTCTTTAGCAGTAGCACAAAAGTTAAATAAAAAATGGATAGGAATAGAAATGGGAGAATATATAAATAATTTTTATGTTGATGAAATAGAATTGAATAATACTGAAAAAAACAAAAAAGATTTATACAAGAAATTTGTCATCTTGAATTATAAGGAAGATGGACAGAAAATAAGAGCTATAGTTAAAAAAGTTGGTATTTTGGGTAGATTGAAGCAAGTGTTAAGTGTAGAAGGAAAGAATGAACCGTGTGGAATTACGGAATGTGTTAACTGGCAAGGTGGCGGTTTTTTCAAATACTACGAGCTTGAGCAATACGAAGAAGCTTTAGCAAATACAGTATACGAAAATCACGATATGTTTATAATCCAAAACAAAAATCCTTATGAACAATATGTTTTTATGAAGGATGAAAAGATGCTAAAAGCTTTAGAAATTGATTATGAAAATAATAAAGTAAAAGTAGATTTGAATAACCTTTATTCTAACATAGACATTGCAGAGACTTTATCTAATCTCACTGGAAAATGGATAAAGAAAATAAGTGAAACAGAAGTAGAGTTTGAAGATGGGACAAAAATAAACACAAAAGACTTAGATTATAAACTCATTAAACCTTTAATTTGGTGGGAGTAATCCCGTGAGATAAAATTATGAGTTATTATGTTTATATTTTAAAAAGCGAAAAAGACAAAATGTTTTATACAGGATATACAACTAATCTAAAAAGAAGGCTGAATGAACACAATAATGGGGAAAGTTTTTCTACTAGGAACCGTAGGCCTTTTAAATTGGTATATTATGAATTTTGTTTGAATGAAAAAGATGCAAAGACAAGAGGAAAATACTTAAAAACTGCCTGGGGTAAAAGATATATAAAAAATAGATTAAAAAAATATCTCACGGGGTAAATATGACTAAACTATATCTTCAAAATATCGTTGATGACATTTCTTTTGAAAACCTGCCAGTCAAATGGCACGGGTTTGATTTTGTCCGATTTTCAAAGGATAAAAACCTTTTTGATTTTCAGCAAGATGCCTTGAAAAATTCTCTCAAAGCATTACATCTATATTTTAAAGAGAAACAATCTGATAAAAGAGCATTATTTGAGCATTACAGACTCAATGGTTTAGATGAAGACTTTGATTATGATTTACAGAAAAAACAGGATAGCAAAACCGCAAAGTATCTTTTGGAATATCCCGAAGATTATCCTGTTATTGATAATAAAATCTCGTTTGCCCATTTTATCAACCGGATGAGTTTTTGGATGGCAACAGGCTCTGGGAAAACACTTGTTATAATTAAACTAATCGAATTTTTGGGAAAACTAATTGCCGAAAATGAATTACCCCAAAGAGACATTCTTTTTTTAGCACACCGTGAAGACCTTTTAGAGCAATTCAAAAATCATGTTGAGGAGTTTAACACTTTCAATTTTGACACCAAGATAAATCTTAAAAATCTGCGGGATTATGAAAGTGTGAAGCGTGAAAATGCCTTGCCGTCTGCCAAAAACGAGATTACTGTTTTTTATTACCGCTCTGATTTAATTTCCGATGAACACAAGGAAAAAATTGTGAATTTCAAGAACTATGACAATGGCGGACAGTGGTATATTCTTTTAGACGAAGCCCACAAAGGAGATAAAGAAGACAGCAAGCGGCAGATTTTATATTCCATACTTTCAAGAAACGGATTTTTGTTTAATTTTTCAGCTACATTTACTGACCCAAGAGATTTTGTAACTTGCGTTTTTAATTTCAACCTGTCAAAATTTGTTGAAGAAGGATACGGTAAGCATATTTACATTTCTCAAGCAGAGATTAATGCTTTCCGTAATCAAGCAGATTTTTCACCGATTGAAAAACAGAAAATTGTTTTAAAGACACTTTTGCTTTTAACTTATATCAACAAGTATTTTGAAAAAATCAGAGAGGTTAACGATTCACTTTACCACCGCCCGCTACTTCTAACGCTGGTTAATTCCGTCGATGTGGAACAATCTGACTTAGAATTATTTTTCAGGGAATTAGAAAAGGTTGCTAAAAATGAAATTAAAGCTGACTTGCTCAATGAGGCAAAACAAGAACTTGTCCAAGAGTTTAGCGACCATTCAACATTTGAGTTTGAGGAGCTGGGCTGCGTAGTAGATGCCGATTTAATTTCAAAGTTAGATTACAAAGATGTTTTGAAATATGTTTTGAACACTAAAACTCCGGGCAACATTGAGGTTTTAAAAATCCCCGGCAATAGAAATGAATTGATTTTTAGGTTAATGACGACTGATAGACCATTTGCTTTAATCAAGATAGGCGACATCTCTGGCTGGCTAAAAGACAAACTTGAAGGATACGAGATAAATGAAAGTATGGAAAATGAAAGCTACTTTAAGGCAATCAATCGCGATGATTCTGACATAAATATTTTAATGGGCTCTCGCTCTTTTTATGAGGGTTGGGATTCTAACAGACCAAATTTGATTTTGTTTATAAACATAGGAATTGGAAGTGAAGCCAAAAAATTCGTTCTCCAATCGGTTGGCAGAGGCGTAAGAATAGAACCGCAGAAACATCAAAGAAAACGGCTTCAAAATTTGTTCAATGCAAAGGTTGTAAATAATGAGTTATTTGAGAAAGTAAAAAATCTAATTTTACCGATTGAGAGTTTGTTTGTTTTTGGTACCAATGCGGAAAACCTAAAGCAAATTATTAAAACGCTGAAAGAGGAGAAACAAGAGAAAAATTTAGGCGAGGCATTTATTTTGAATCCCGAAGCACAAAAGCACACTCTTTTAATTCCGGTTTATAAAACTGCCGAAAGAATTTTTGCCGAAGAAAAAGAACCGCAGAAATACACTATTAGCAAGGAAGATTTTGAGCGAACAAAACAATTTTACGAATTTTTAGGCGATAGAATCGCTTTGGTTAAATATGATTGCGAAGTTAAGGTTTTGAAGAAGACAAAAGAAAGCTTTACGCAAGCAGAACGATATTATGATTTCAGCGAAAAAAACTCACTCTATGAGCCAGAGTTAATACTCGACAGGATTTTTGACTATCTTGGAGTGAAGAGCAAAGAGTTGGATAAGTTTAAAATATTAGAAAATGAAATTGTGCATTTTAGAAAGGTTAAGTTTATTGGAGAAAAACTCGACCAAATCTTAACTAAAATACAGCAGGTTAAAAAATATCCAGACAAAGAAAAACATTTGAAACAATTAAAATTAGAGTTCAATGAACATAAGGACCTTGATAAATATACTGCTGAGGTTCAAAAAATAGAAAAGGACTATGTTAAGGAATCAGAGTACGAATACAACACGAAAAAAATTAAAATCAAGTACTTAGCTAACCATTACTATCTTCCGGTGATAGTTTCAGAAACAGAAAAAATTGATTATATCAATCATATTATCAATGTTGATAGCGAAGTAAGATTTATTGAACAACTGGAAGAATATCTTGCCAAGCCCGACAATATTTTTACGCAATTTGACTGGTGGATGTTTTCAAAACTGGATCAAACGCTTGACGAAGTTTTTATTCCGTATTATAACCCGAAAGAAAATAATATCGCGAATTTCAAGCCCGATTTCATCTTCTGGGCGCAAAAGGGCAACCGGTACTTTATCCTTTTTGTTGATCCGAAAGGAACCGAACACACAGACGGCTATCGAAAAATTGATGGCTATTCAAAGATATTTGAAACTGAAACAAACGGACGCCGAGTAATCAAGGATTTCAAGTACGAGAATTATACCGTTAATGTAAAACTGTTACTTAAACCGGCGCGCGGCGGAAGTGAGCGGGTTCCTGAAATGTATCGGGCATACTGGTTTGACAATTTTAACGAGTTTGCAGATCGGATAGAAAATATTTTTCCTTAAAAAACTACTCCCCCGGTCCGGTTTGACATCGGTCCCCACCGGTTTATGCCTATTATTATGAAGGTTGAAGTTCAAGCCAGTCAGGCAAACCGGCTGATTAATTCCGGTAATGTGGTTATGGTCTCCTGCGCCCATCAGGATCGGTCGAGCATCATCACCATCGCCTGGCACTGTCCGGTCTCGTTCAAACCGCCGGCGCTGGCGATTGCGGTCGGTAAATCCCGATTTTCTGCTGAGCTGATTCAAAAGTCGGGCGAGTTTGTGGTCAACATTCCGGACTGGAACCTGTTTGACGCCATGCTTTACTGCGGCACCCGCTCAGGCCGGGATGAGGACAAGTTTGCAGGTGCAAAGCTGACACCGGAGAAGGCGGTTAAACTGCTGCGCGCACCGAAGATCCGGGAGTGCATCGGCGCGATTGAGTGCAGCCTGATTGACCGGGTTGAAGTCGGAGATCACTACCTGTTCCTGGGTGAGGTGGTCTATGCAGAGGTGGAGGAGGAGCTTTGGACTGACGGCAGCTGGAAACCGGAGACGGCACAGCTGATCTACCATCTCGGTGGCAGCCGCTTCATGAAACCCGGACCGGTAAGCGAGGTCAGTTAACACCCCGGCGGTCCCGTCATGATTGAGCTCAACCCGGAATTTGCCCGCGCCCTCGAGCTGATGGAAAAAAGCCGGCGCCATATCTTTATCACCGGTGAGGCGGGCACGGGCAAGTCCACCCTGCTTGACCTCTTCCGGGCTCAGACAGAAAAGCAGGTGGCGGTGCTGGCACCGACCGGCGTTGCCGCTCTGAATGTCAAGGGGGAAACGATCCACTCCTTTTTCCGGTTCAAGCCCGACATCACCACCGCCAGGGTCACCCGGCTGAGCCGGCGCTCACGCCAGCTTTATCAGGCGCTGGACACGATCATCATTGATGAGGTGTCAATGGTGCGTGCCGACCTGCTCGACTGTGTTGACCGGTTTCTCCGCCTGAACCGGGACGAGCCCGATGTCCCCTTCGGCGGTGTCCAGATGATCTTCATCGGTGATCTCTACCAGTTGCCACCGGTAGTAACCAGAGAAGAACGGGAGATCTTCCGGCACCATTATCCCAGCCCCTATTTCTTTGACGCCCGGGTGTTTGCGGAGCTGGAGTTTGAATTTCTGGAACTGAGCCGGATCTACCGTCAGCAGGAGCGGGATTTCATCCGCCTGCTGAATCAGATCCGGAACAACACCGTCACCGAGTCGGAGCTGGAACTGCTCAACCGCCGGGTCGGGATAGAACTGGACCATGAACCGGGCGGAATGGTCATCCACCTCACCACCCGAAACGATGCGGCGGACCGGATCAACCTTCAGCATCTGCGCGAACTCCCGGGCAGACCGTTCCATTTCCGCGCCCGGGTTGAAGGCAGTTTTGACACCAAATCCTATCCCACCGATGAACTGCTGGCACTAAAAAAGGGCGCCCAGGTGATGATGCTCACCAATGACAGTGCAGGCCGGTGGGTCAACGGCACCCTGGGCCGGGTGCTGGATGTCGTCTATGACCAGGACACCGACCAGGACCTGATTGAGGTCCAGTTTACCGACCACACCCGGGCACGGGTTGCCCCGTTCCGCTGGGAGATCTTTCACTTCCGGTTCAATGAGGAGAAACTGCAGATTGAGAGCGAAGTCGCCGGCACCTTCACCCAGTATCCGCTCCGGCTTGCCTGGGCGGTGACGATTCACAAGAGTCAGGGCAAGACCTTTGACCGGGTGGTCATCGACCTCGGACACGGCGCATTTGCCCCGGGCCAGGTGTATGTGGCACTCTCCCGCTGCAGCTCGTTTGCCGGTATCAGCCTGACCCGGCCGGTCCGCCCTGACGACATCTTCACCGACTGGCGGATTGTCCGGTTTCTTTCCAGGCTGTCAGAAGGGCGGAGTGATACTGTTGACTGCTGAACCGGAGCGGTTTTAATCTCCGGTGGCACTTTTCCTGCTTCTGTTTACCGGCGTGCTTCCCGGCCGGCTGCATTTCGGGCTGGAACTGTCCGAGCTCCTGCAGAACCGGTTCCACAACCCCGGACCGGATAACTTCACCCTGCTGACGGGTATGGAAACTGAGAAGCCCGGTGTCAACTTCGGATGCCGGCTGCTGGTGATCAATGTCCGGCTGAGTAACTGGCACCTCCAGACCAGCCGGTTTATTTCCGGTGACAAATCCGGGCTTGAAGGCAGGCTGTTCATCAGCCGGCTTTATGCGGATATCTGTCCGGTAAAGAAGGAACTGGGCATTCTGCGTCTCCTGCCGGTCGCCGGACTGGGCATGGGTTATGACCGGACGGTGCTGACCAATAGTTACGGCACCTATGACCTGCGGGGGTGGACCCTGAACGCCGCTGCCCGGCTTCAGACCGAGCTCATCCGGCGGGTTTTTGTTGAGTTTCCGGTCGTAAATATCGCCCTGTATCTGAATAAGAACCGTCCTGCCCGGGAGAGGCTCGGCACGGCAATCATCAACTACCCGGAATGGGGCGCCATCTACCTCTGGCTCAACCTGGGTGTCAAGTTCACGATTTAGATATTGAAAAGATACCGCACCTTGGCTACAAATATCGCATTGAGACTGCCCGCATCATAGCCCCAGTTGGTGGCAAAGTAAAAGTTGCTGCGCGGGGCGAAGGTCCAGGAGTAAAGCCCGAACAGGTAATGCCGGAAACTCTGAAGACCGGTCTCCGGATCATAAGCGGTCACCGTTTCCAGCGAAAGCCGGACCGATGCCTTGGAGGAAAAGCTGTACTCCAGCCCGGGCCTCAGCACGCTGGTTAAGTCCTGCCGGCTCACCCGGCCCAGCGAATCGGCCTCCACCGTCGCACTGTGCGTATACCAGACTAACAGCCGGTCACCCAGCCGTCCTTGCAGAGTCAGTTCCATCTGCGCCACCGGTGCAATCATCAGCCGGCGGTAGTTGGCAGACCTGGTCTCGTAGCTAAGGTAAATACTGACCGCGAAGGGACGGGTGTAGTCGGTGACATAATAGATGCCGGCATTACCCGCAGAGAACCGGTGCTCCAGCGCCCACCGGTCGCCGTAACCGGTCCAGATGGTAAGCAAATGCTGAGAAAGGGTCTGGGCAGAAAGGTTGACAAAAACCCGGCGGTCAAAGGTCCGCGCCGGATAGTCCCACTCCCGGTTGAGCTCAACCCCGGGCTGGAACGCACCGTAACGCAGTATTCCGCGGTTGTAGACCACCGGACCGAGATAAATGGTGCCATACTGCCCGCGCCAGGTGGTATAGCCCGGACCGTTCATGTTGAACTCCGGCTGAATCTGACGGACAACCAGCTCACCGCTCAGCCGGTCTGACTGATAGCTGCCCTCCAGACTGAGGGCATAGTCCAGGCTGTCACCATACTGGGCACCGCAGAGAAACAGCCGGCTCGTGAGGCTGCGGTGGCGCCAGATGCCGTCCAGTGCCAGACCATGGTTGGAAAACTGCCGGTTGTCCTTGCCTGCATAGAGCAGACCCAGCTCCGAATTGCCAAGAATCTGGTGCCGGGCAGCCAGGACTGAGTAGAAGCTCTGCGGTTCATCCGCCAGTTCACCGGTGAGCACACCCAAAAGTCCGTACTGTCCCCGGCCCAGCCGGTCGGTCCATTTAACTCCGGTCAGAATCGGCACCGCCCTGCCATCCGGCAGGGGCCTGCCAATCCGCCGGGAATAAAATATTTTAACCGGCTGATATGAACCGCCAAAGGTCTCGACCGCCTCAATGAAGAAGGGGCGGCGCTCGGCAAGCCAGAGCTCATACCTTGACAGGTTTACCTTGTAGGGGTCCGCCTCAATCTGGGCAAAGTCGGGCAGCAGGGTGAACTGTAGGTTTCCGCTCGGCGTGGGTGCCCAGGCAAGGTCCAGCCCGGCTTCTGCTCCCAGCGCATCACTCCCGACCGCATGACTCAGGACCAACTGCTCATGCCGGACGAGCCCGACCGGATAGAGCTCCAGTCCCAGACCCCGGCCTGCCGGCTGAATGCCGGTAAGCCGGCCCATGCGCGAAACCCGGAATCCGGTAACCTCGTGCCGGGACCAGAAGGACCGCTCACCCCGGCGGACCAGATAGCGGGCAAAGTCAATCCCCCATTCGGTCCGGGCTGGCGGATAGCGCAGGCTCCGGAACGGAATTGCCAGCTCAATCCCGTAGCCCCAGTCGTGCCGTCTCACCGCCGAACGCCAGACCCCGTCCCAGTTTTCATAAGCGGTGCCATCACCGGTAATCCGGTAATCCGACTCCACGCCGTTGAAACCGACGATGAAGCAGTAGGCATTGACATTGTCGTCAAAGGGGTCAATCAGCACCCGGACCCCGTCCGGCTCATCGCTCAGCCGGTCATGCACCTGACTGAAATCGCTGACAGGACAGCGGAAGGCGATATAGAGGTTATGCCTGTCCTGAAGGAGATATACCGTGGTCGGCTCTGATGCCGGCCTGCCGTTTTCCGGAATCTGCTGGATGAATCCGGTTGCCGAGTCCGCCTCCTGCCAGGCCGGCTCGAGCACACCGTCAATCACCGGCGGCGTGGAGCAGTAATGCGCCCGGATTACCGGGAGAGACTCGGTCTGGGTACCAAGCAGCCAGACGATTAAAAAAACGGCGCCGCTCAAATCTTCAGAAATTCCGGGTCAAAGTGGCGGTTGTTGCCCAGCACACTCGCCACCACCCGGCCGCGCAGCATCCGGCCCAGGAACGGGGTGTTGTAGGAACGGGAGTAGATCCTTGCCCGGGTCAGCTCCCATTTGAGCTCGGTATCAATGACCACCAGATTCGCCTCCACCCCGGGTTTGATCGCCGGCGGTTCAATTCCGAGAATGGTTGCCGGCACTACGGTCAGCCGGGCGATCAGTTCCGGCAGGGTGAGCACCCGCTTCAGGACCAGCTGTTCATATGCCAGGCTGAAGGCGGTCTCAAACCCGATGATCCCGGGCGCCGCCGCCTCAAACTCCCGCTCCTTCTCCTCGGCGCTGTGGGGTGCATGATCCGTGGCGATGCAGTCAATCGTGCCGTCCTTCAGCGCCTTGACAATTGCCTTCCGGTCCGACTCGCTGCGCAGCGGCGGATTGACCCGCAGGTCCGGGTCGTAATCGGCAAGGAGCTCACTCGTCAGGGTGAAGTAATGCGGACAGGTCTCAGCGGTTACCGCTATCCCCCGCGCCTTACCCCAGCGCAGCACCTCCACGGTCAGCCGGCTCGAGACATGGCAGATGTGCAGCCGGGCATTGGTCAGTTCCGCCAGCATGATATCCCGCATCGCCGCAATCGCCTCCGCCTGTCCGGGCGCACCTCTTAATCCGAGCCGGGTTGCCACCTCCCCCTCATCTGCCGGTCCGGCAACCAGCTCCGGCACCTCACAGTGGCTCATCACCAGGAGGTTGAAGGTGGTCGCATACTCCATGATCCGGCGCATCAGCCCGGCATCGCTCACCCAGCTGCCGTCATCTGAGACCGCCCTTGCCCCGGCCTGAGCCATTGAACCCAGCTCTGCCAGCTCCCGGCCCTGACGGCTCTTGGTCATGGTGCCAACCGGAACGATCCGCGCCGCCCTTGCTGCCGCTGCTGCCTCCTGTTCAAACCGGATCAGCGCCTCAGAGTCGATTGCCGGAGTGGTATTGGGCATCGGACAGATCTGGGTAAACCCGGAGGCGAAGGCGGACCAGCAGCCCGAGGCGATCGTCTCCTTGATCTCCTCGCCCGGCTCCCGGAGATGGCAGTGGAGATCAATAAACCCCGGTGCCAGATAGCGGTTCCGGCAGTCAATCACCTGTGCGCCATCACGGCGAACCCTTGTCCCGACCTCCCTGATGACCCCGTTTTCCACCAGCACATCCGCCCTGCGGATTTTGCCCGCTTCCGGATCAATAATACTGCCGCCGACAAAGACCATGCTATTCATTGCTGTCTCCGTTCAGCAGACCCCGGCCCGCAGCCAGAAGATAGAGCACCGCCATCCGCACCGCCACCCCGTTCTTGACCTGATTCAGAATCAGGGTCTGGGGCAGTTCCCGGACATCATAATCCATCTCCACCCCCCAGTTCACCGGACCGGGATGGATGATCACCGTCTCCGGGCTGAGTTTCATCAGCCGTTCCCGGGTCAGCCCGTAAAACTGCCGGTATTCACGCAGGCTGGGGATGAAGTTGGCACTCATCCGCTCCATCTGGAGCCGGAGCATATGGACCACATCCACCTCATAGAGGATCCGGTCGAGCCGGAAGAACACCTCACACCCCATTCCCGCAATGTCTGCCGGAATCAGAGTCGGCGGACCGCAGACCGCCACTCGGGCACCCAGTTTATTCAGACAGAGGATGTTGGACCGGGCAACCCGGGAATGGGCAATGTCGCCGATGATGAGCACCCTCTTACCGTCCAGTGAACCGAACCGCTCCAGGAGCGTATAGGCATCAAGCAGCGCCTGGGTCGGGTGCTCATGACAGCCGTCACCCGCATTGACCACAAAACAGCCAACCCGCTGCGCCAGAAAACGGGGCACACCCGCAGACTGATGCCGCACGACCACTCCATCCACCCGCATCGCCTCAATGTTTTCCACGGTATCAAGCAGACTCTCCCCCTTCTTTGCGGAAGAGGCGGAAACCGAGAAATTGAGACACTGGGCTGAAAGCCGGGTGGCGGCGAGGGTAAATGAAGTTACCGTGCGGGTTGAGGGTTCAAAGAAGAGATTGACAATCGTCTTGCCGCGCAGGGCGGGCACAATCGGAATCGGCCGGTCCAGCACCTCGCGGAAGCGCTTCGCCTGCTCGAGGATGGTCAGAATCTCATTACCGCTCAGATCGGCAATCCCCAAAAGATGCTTCAGCCCGCCAGCTGGTGATACTGAGTCAATACTGACACCCTGAGCCTTCACTACGACTTCTCCTTCCGGCGCGTCAGCACCACCTCATCCCGGCCGTCAGTTTCAATAAGATAGACATCCACCAGATCATCCCGGCCGGTTTCCACCTTCAGTCCGGCAAAATCGGGCTGGATCGGCAGCTCCCGATGCCCACGGTCCACCAGCACCAGCAGCTGCACCCTCTCCGGCCGGCCGAAATCCAGCAGTTCGGTCAATGCCGCCCGGACCGTCCTGCCGGTGAAGATCACATCATCCACCAGCACCACCCGTTTACCATTGATATCAAAGCCGATACTGGAACCGCGCACCAGTGGTGTCTCGGAAACGAGCTGGAGGTCATCGCGGTATAGTGTAATGTCAATTGAACCCACCGGTGGTTCGGTACCGGTCAGCCGTTTCAGTTCCCGGGCAATCCGTTCCGCCAGCGGGACCCCACGGCGCTGAATGCCGATCGGCACCAGCCGGTCAATATCGGCGTTTCGTACTGCCACCTGCTGACTCAGCTCCCGGATCAGGCGGGCAAGCTCGTCTGCTGACAGCAGGCGCTGTTTCATTTCAGAAGCAGGGCGAGGGGAATCAGGACACAGTAGCCCGCTACCAGCAGAATGGGGGCAAGGGTAATGGAACCGGCGCTGAGACTGATGAATCCCGCAATAATCGTGAGCAGTCCGGCGCCAAGGAGAATGTAGTTTTTCCGCTTGAACGCCAGCTGCGGTCCGGCGGGCGTTTTGACTGCGGTTTTAACTTTTACGGTTTTCTGGGACCGGACATCCTGTTTCTTCATTCAGCCTGATTATCACTGCCGGCAGAATAAAGTCAAGAAAATTTGTTTGACTGCCGGGGTCAGGTTGTTAAATTAACTGGTGATACTCAGCAGATGCTGAACAGGCGGTCAGCCGGGTGCTGACATTGGAGGAAAAATGGAGTTCCTGATCTTCGGTGCCGGACAGATGGCACAGGCGGTCGGTTTTGACCTTGTCCGCCAGCCGGATGTGGAAAGGGTTTATGTGGTGGACAACCAGCTGCGGCAGCTGCGCCGCCTGCAGCGGTTTCTCAACAGCAGCAAGATCAGACCCGTTCACATCCCTGCGACTGCGCCGGAATTAAAAGAGCTGCTTGCGCGCTGCCAGGCGGCGATCAGTTGCATCCCTTATAATTATAACCTCCGGCTCACCCGGATGGCGATTGCTGCCGGCACAAATTTCTGCGATCTCGGTGGTAACAACACGGTAGTGCGCCGCCAGCTGGCACTGGACCGTAAGGCACGAACTGCCGGTTGCACGGTGATCCCGGACTGCGGACTGGCGCCGGGAATGACCAACATTCTGGTTGCCGATGCGGTCTCCCGGCTTGACCGGACCGAAACGGTCAGAATCCGGGTTGGCGGCCTGCCGGTAAAACCCCAGCCTCCGCTCTTCTATAAGCTGGTCTTTTCCGCTCAGGGGCTGCTCAACGAGTATGCCGAACCGTGCCTGGTGCTCCGGAGTGGAAAAATTCAACGGGTAAAGGCGCTGACTGAACCGGAGACGGTTATCTTTCCGCCGCCCTTCGGCCGGCTGGAAGCCTTTCACACCTCAGGGGGCGCCTCAACTCTGCCTGAAACCTTCCAGAGAAAAATCAGGGAACTGGATTACAAAACCATCCGCTATCCCGGACACCGGCTGATGTTCGAGCTGATCATGAAGAGCGCGGTTGGCAACTGGCGCCGTCTGCCCCGTGCCGAACTTGCCTGCGCCCTGGAAAAGGTGCTGGGCTGGGAAACCGATGATGTAGTCCTGCTGCGGATTGAAGTCACCGGGATAAAAAATGGCAGCCGACGGCTGCTCCGTTATCAGCTGATTGACTATGCAGACAAGAAGACCGGACTGACCGCAATGATGCGCACCACCGGCTTTTCAGCCGCGATTGTCAGCCTGATGCTGGCACGCAAGCAGATTCCTGTCTGCGGTGCCCAGCCGGGTGAAAAGGCGGTGCCGGCGGGCAGATTTATTGCCGAACTCCGGCACCGGGGATTAAATTTAACCATTCGCTCAGTTAAACTTTAGAGAGGAGTTAGCATGAAAAAGTCAGGGTTATTGCTGACACTGATTTTTATTCTGCCGGCATTGCTGACCGGCACCCCGCGCTGGATCGGACTGCAAACCGGCGCCACTGAAACACCGTCGCAGTTTGAGGTGCTGTCTTCTGATCAGCAGCACACCATCGTTGAGCTTAATCTTTCCGGTTTTTATGTTGAAGATACGGTTACCCCGGCAGGCCGGTTCCAGCGCCTGCGGCTGAACATTCCTGCCGCCGGTATGCTGACGCAAACCGGTGCTCCGGAGCTGCCGGTAGTCGCCCGGTTTATTGCGATTCCTGATTTTGCCGATGTCCAGATCCGGATTCTGGAGGAGGATGTAACAACTCTGACCGGCTTCCGCATCTACCCCGCTCAGCCACCCCAGCCTGAAAACGGCCCGCAACCGCCATTTGTCATTGACGAAGCCCGCTATGCCCTGCCGGAATTTTATCCCGAGACACCGGCGCGCATCAGTGCGCCGATGATCATGCGCGACTTCCGGCTCGTCCAGCTGGTAATTCAACCGGTGCGCCTCAACCCGGCAACCGGTGAACTCAGAATCTCCCACCGCATCCGGGTGGAGCTGAATTACGAAAACCACCCCGGGATCAACCCCAAAATCCAGCGCCGTCCGCGGATCTCCCGGGCATTTGAACCGCTTTATCAATCCTTCATTGCCAATTACCGGTTTGTCGCCCCACCCCAGCGGGCAGAAGATGGAAGTTATCTGATCATTGTCAATGATCAGTTCGCCAGTGCGGTAACGCAGTTTGCCGAGTGGAAAAGGCGTAAAGGCTGGCAGACTGAGGTGGTTACCATTTCCCAGCTTGGCGGCAACGACACCGCCCGGATCTACAACTACATCCACAACGCCTATACCACCTGGCCCAAGCCGCCGGACTACGTCCTGCTCGTCGGTGATGCCCCTGAGTTCGTCAAATGCTGCCACTGGCCCGGCGAGACCGATGCCTCTGATCTGTACTATTCACTCCACGAAGGCAATGATCTTCTTGCCGACCTGATGATTGCCCGGGTCTGTGTCCGGACCCTTGACGAAGCCCGGGCGGTAATGAACAAGCTCTGCCGTTATGAACAGGAACCCTATCTCGGTAATACCGAATGGTTTAACAGGGTGTGTGCCCTTGCCGGCTATGAAAGCGGCCAGCCTACCCGGTTCTGGACCGTCGTCATCCGCATCCGTAATTATGTCCTGGGCAGACCGTTCACCCAGTTTGATACCCTGTTTGAGCGCTGGGGACTGAATACCGCCCAGCGGCTTACCGATTCACTCAATCAGGGCCGAGCCTGGATGCTTTACCGTGGTCATGGTGACAACGACGCCTGGGCAAATGTCAGCCCCTCCTGGACCAACTCCAATGTCTACGCCCTGAACAACGGCAGAATGACCCCGATGGTGATCGCGCCCACCTGCCTGTCCGGCAATTTTGATGAAGCCGCAGACTGCCATGCTGAGGCCTGGCTCAAAGCGGGTGAGGAGAAGGGCGGGGTCGGCTATTTCGGGGCATCAGAGGTAAGTTATTCCGGTTATAACGACTCGCTCGCTGCCGGCACTTTCATGTCCTATGCCGACAGCCTTGCCTATACCTTTGTCCAGTGCACTCAGTGGGGCAAGCTGTTCATGCTCCTTGCCTATCCGCTGCCGGATGAGATTTCGGAGGAGGAGCTTTATATGTTCAACAGCTTCGGCGACCCGGAACTGAACATCTGGTCAGCGACACCACGACAACTGACCGTTTCTCATCCCCAGACGATTATCATCGGCTCATTCCCGTTTACTGTCACCGTCTCCGACGGCGCGGGTCCGGTTGCCAATGCCCTTGTCTGTGTAATGTCAAGACAGGACACCTCTGTTTATCAGGTCGGACATACCGACGGTTCGGGTCAGGTTTCCTTCAACCTCCAGACCACCCTGCCGGGTGATTCCATTTATGTCACGGTAACCGGCAGAAATCTGCTGCCCTACCTGGGAAGTGCAATTACCATTACCCCCAATTACCCCTATGTTGTCTATCTCCGCAGCATTATTGATGACTCAGGCGGCAATGGTGATGGCATCATCAACCCGGGTGAGATTATCAATCTGCCGACCTGGGTCAAGAACTACGGTGAGGTCGGGGCAGGCTCGGTCACGGGCAGAATCCGGATTGCCGATCCCTTCATCACGATTCTGGACTCGGTGCGGGATTTCGGTACCATTCCGGCACATGACTCGGCGTTCACCGGTCCGGACGGCTTCCAGTTTGCGGTTGCTCCGGCCTGCACCAATGGCCATGTCATCCGGTTCACGCTGGTCTGCCGGGATGCAAACGACTCGGTCTGGAATTCATTCATCACCCTGCGGGCGGGCGCACCGCGCCTGGAGTATGCGGGCTTGAGCG